>Ga0105240_10007045_pt1 | contig 16399 bp, 10 predicted proteins | sample KBSC54metaG_FD_80426 | JGI IMG/M metagenome (GOLD analysis project Ga0105240, IMG submission 80426) | Corn rhizosphere microbial communities from Kellogg Biological Station, Michigan, USA - KBS C5-4 metaG | ecosystem: Host-associated > Plants > Roots > Rhizosphere > Soil | place: Michigan, USA... | reverse complement strand
GTGGTCAAACTCACGCGCGTGATGTTGCTCGTGCCGGTGTTGTTCTTCTTCGGCTGGCGGCAGGCGAGGCTCGCGCGCAGCGAAAGTGGCACGAAGACCAAGATCGCTCTGCCGTGGTTCGCGCTTGCCTTCGTCGCGGTCAGTGCGATCAATTCCGTGGTCACGTTTCCGCCGGAGATCAAAGGTCCGCTGCTGACGCTCGATACACTGCTGCTCGCCGCCGCGATGGCCGCGCTCGGCCTGGAAACACGCGTCGCCAAACTGCGCGCGCTCGGCCCGAAACCGCTGCTGCTGGCGGCGCTCCTCTGGGTATGGTTGATCATTGGCGGCGCATTGCTGGTACGCTTTCTCGCCTAGGGCGCCGAAAGCTGAGGCGCTCCGCTCCGTTCTCTTTTGTTTGAACCCAGCCAACGAGGACGCTATGAAACAGAACGCCATCGCCGCCGCACTCGCGGCCATTATTTCCGCGGCGCTGCCGACACTCGGCAACGCCGCCGATGCGAACGTCAACGTACAAATCGTCGACGCGCTGCAAAAACACTACGGTGCGCATCCGGGCTATCGAGCCAACCACGCCAAGGGCGTCGTTGCCGAAGGCAGCTTCACCTCGACCACGGATGCTTCCGCGCTCACGCGTTCGCCGATCTATGCCGGCACAACGGTGCCCGTGACTGTGCGTTTCTCCGACGCGGGCGGCTTGCCCGACATGCACGATGCCGCGCCCGACGCGAATCCGCACGGACTCGCGATCAAGCTGCATCTGCCGAACGGCGCGGACAGCGACATCGTGGTCAATTCGCTCAAATTCTTCCCGGTCGCAACGCCGGAAGATTTCCGCGATCTGCAGCTCGCCGCCGCAGCGAGCGCGCCAGGCACGCCGAAACCGACGCCACTGGATACGTTTTTGAAAGCGCATCCGAGCGTGGCCAAAGCGGTGGGAACGCTCGGCACGCCCGCGAGTTTCGCCGACGAGGAGTACTACGGCATCGATGCGTTCGTGTTCACGAACAAGGACGGCAAGAAGCAAGCGTTCCGCTATGTCATCGCGCCGGCCAAGGTCGTGCACTTGTCAAAAGAAGAGGCAGCGAAGAAATCCGCGAATTACTTGTTCGACGACTTGCCGCAGCGGCTCGCGAAAGGACCGGTGACGTTCCACATCAAGGCTCAGCTCGCCGCTCCCGAAGATCAAACCAAGGACCCCACGCAACCCTGGCCCGCTGATCGCAAGGTCGTCGACCTCGGCACGCTGACGATCACGAAGACGCTGGCCGACAGCGACGCGCAGCAGAAGAAATTGCTGTTCATCCCGGGCCGCCTGACCGACGGCATCGAGCCGTCTGACGATCCGCTGATTGCGGCGCGCGACGGCGCCTATGCGGTGTCGTTTGGGCGGCGCGTCGCCACCCCGTAAAGCCCCGCGCGTAGTTTTCGCGAACGCGGCTACTTCGTGCCGAACAACCGGTCGCCGGCATCGCCGAGGCCGGGCACGATGTAGCCGTGGTCGTTGAGGTGGCTGTCGATCGCGGCGGCGTAGATCGGCACGTCGGGATGTGCTTCCTGCAGTGTCTTGATGCCTTCGGGTGCCGCGACGAGGCAGACGAACTTGATCGCGTGTGCGCCGCGGTCCTTGATGCGGTCGAGCGCAGCCACGGCGGAATGCCCCGTGGCCAGCATCGGATCGAGCACGACGGCGAGGCGCTCGCCGATGTCGAGCGGCAGCTTGCAGTAGTACTCAATCGCTTCGAGCGTGTGCGGATCGCGATATAGGCCGACGTGACCGACGCGCGCCGACGGAATGAGGTCGAGCATGCCGTCGAGCAAGCCGTTGCCCGCGCGCAGGATCGAAATCAAGCAGAGCTTCTTCGACGACAGCATCGGCGCGTCGATGACTGCGAGCGGCGTCTCGATCTTCGTCGTCTCCAGCGGCAGGTCGCGCGTGACCTCGTAGGCAAGCAGCGTGGCGATCTCGCGCAGGAGTTGGCGGAACTCGGCGGTCGAAGCCTCCTTGCGCCGCATGAGCGTGAGCTTGTGCTGCACCAGCGGGTGATCGATGACGATGACGTTGGACATGGGCGCGCTCCTCTTTAATTTGTCATCACGGCGGAAGCCGGGATCCAGCGCCTTAGGCTCTCAAAAAGATTAAGACACTGGATTCCGGCTTTCGCCGGAATGACGAGCAAAAAATTTCGACTGATCTAAAACACGGTTCCGTCGCTGACAATGTTCAACGGCGGAGCGCCGCCCGGACGGCGCTCGGCGGCGATCTTGCGCCCGGCCGTCCAGGTGCCGCCTTCGAGTACACGCGCGAGCGGCAGACTGGCGGCGTCGAGGCCGAGCTTGGCGCGGATGCGCTCGGCGAGGCGGTCGAGGCCGATCACGGTCAGCGCGCGCCATTCGACGATCGCCGGATGATCGACCGTCAGCGCCTGCGTATACAAATTCGCATCGCGCGGAACGATCACGCCGAAGTCGAGCAGCAGACCGCCGTTGCGATATTCCGGCAGGCCGGTCAGTTGATCCAGATCGGTCACTTCCAGGCCGCCGTCGACCAGCGGCTCGAGCAGCGAGTAGGCGAGCCATTGCGTGAGCTTGTGGAACGGCACGAGGCCGTCGGTGGGATCGCTTGCATCAGCAGCGGCACACGGATGCTTCCAGCAGTCGCCGAGATCGACGCCGCCGATGTCGAGGCGCCCCGGCCACACAGGGCCCAACGCATGCAGCAATGTTTCGAGCAACAATGTGGCGGAAATCTTGCCGCCATTCGCCCTTGCCGCGAGGTAGTCGTAAAGATTGCCGAGCCGCGCGGGTTCTCCGAACACGACTGGATTGACGCGTGCCGCCGCGCCGAGCCGGCGCAGCAGGTTCACGCGGCCTTCGACGCCGACGAGCGGATTGTTCGCGTCGACCTGGAAACCGCGCTCGATGTCGTCGGTCACAATCTGCATCAGCGCCGACGCGTCGCTGCGCAGCGGCTGACTCTTGTCGGCTGCAAACGCGCCGTTGACGAACATGTCGAAGCTGGCGACACCGAGACCTTCCGAACGCGAAAAGCCCTTGTGATGCGCCTCGTCGTAGTATTCCCACGACGCGCCGGCACCAGCGTCGAGCAGCACACTCGGGATCGTCAGATCGATGCCGACGCGTGCACGTTCGGCGCCATTCAATCCGCGCTGGGCAACGAGGTCGCCCCAGCGATCGATGCCGCCCGCCTCGAAATGACGACGGCGGCTGTGGATCGGTACGTTCAGATCGGGGAAGCGCTTGCGCATCACGCCGAGGACGTAGCCGGCGCAGATGTCGAGCTTGTCTTCATGCCAGGTGAAATTCGGCGCTTTGCCCGCTTCCGCGGCAGCCATGATGCGCGCACAGCGCTCGCGCACCGCTGCCGCATTCAACAACTTCAATGCGGCAGTTTTTTCCCCGCTTTCCGCTTTCGGCTTCCCGCCCTGTGCGTTATTCATTCAACCCACGCCCCTTGGCCTTCGCCAATTCTTGCGTGTCCGGCGTCACCTCGGTGCTGAAGTAGCCCGCGGCGACTTTTGCGTCCATCTCCACGCGCGCGTCCTGCGGAATCAGCTCGTCGGGAATCGCAACGCGTTCGACGACTTGGATGCCTTGCTCGGTCAGCGCGCCGTGCTTCATGTTGCTCATCGATGCCCAACGGTCGATGCGCTTGATGCCGAGCCAGTGGAACACGTCGGGCATCAGTTCTTGAAAGCGCATGTCCTGCACGCCGGCGACGCACTCGGTGCGCGCGAAATAGGTTTCGGCGCGATCGCCACCTTCCTGGCGCTTGCGCGCGTTGTAGACGAGGAACTTGGTCACCTCGCCGAGTGCGCGGCCTTCCTTGCGGTTGTACACGACGAGACCGACGCCGCCTTGCTGCGCCATCTCGATGCACACCTCGATGCCGTGGGCGAGGTACGGCCGGCAGGTACAGATGTCGGAACCGAACACATCCGAGCCGTTGCATTCGTCGTGCACGCGGCAGGCGACTTTCGTCTCGTCCTTGCCGAGCTGGGCGATGTCGCCGAAGAAGTACAGCGTCATGCCGCCGATCGGCGGCAGGAAGACATGCAGGTCCGGACGCGTGACGAGTTCGGGGAACATGCCGCCGGTTTGCTCGAACAGGCCGCGGCGCAGGTCCGATTCCTTGATGCCAAAGCGCTGGGCAATGCCGGGCAGGTACCAGACCGGATCGACCACGGCCTTGGTCACTTTCACGTCGCTGTTCGCGGCGAGGATATTTCCATCCGCCTTGAGCCGCCCCGCTTCGATCGCATCCTTGAGTTCGGGCATGTTTATGTGCGCGCGCGTCACTGCAATCGTCGGACGGACGTCGGCACCAGCCGCGATCTCATCGGCGAATCCAGCCGCAACCATGTGGCCCCAGGGGTCGAGAGAGACGATCTTGTCCTGTCCCTGCGCGTTCTTCTCCCACCATTGCGCGTGTGGCCCGATCGGTTCAGCCGGCGCGGTATTGGTCAGGTCGGGCCGGTGACCGCGATCAAGGCGCCCGGAAGCGATCGCGAGTGCGCGGTACACCGCGTAAGCTCCAGAGTGGGTGCCGATGACGTTGCGTCTGGCGGGATCGGTCAGCGAGGCGATAATGGGCCCGCGTTCCTTGGGCGTGGCCGCACCCCAGTGAATCGGTGCCGCCAGGTTGCGGCTGTCCGGGTGCGACGTCAGGACGATATGGCGTGAACTCATGTCTTTATGTGGTCACAAAAAAGCAGCATACCGACTTTTGGGGACGTGTAAAGTAACCCAAGTAGTCCCTATTGTTCGTCATTCCGGCGACGCGCGAAGCGTGTCGCCGGAATGACGAACAAGAAGCATTCTGGCGACCATCCAGCATATTCTGAAATAGCCGTCTAAACGTCCAAATAAGCGAATGCTGAACAGGCTGGACCCGCGCAGCTTCGACGGCTGCAAATCGGCGCTGGTCCGTGTATCATTCGCGGTTTACATCTTTCCATCCGAATCAAAGGATATATACGAAAATGAGCAACTACCTCTTCACCTCCGAATCGGTGTCCGAAGGCCATCCGGACAAGGTTGCCGACCAGATCTCCGATGCCGTGCTCGACGCCATCCTCGCGCAGGACAAGCGCGCGCGTGTGGCCTGCGAAACGTTGGTGAAGACGGGTGTGGCGATCGTCGCGGGCGAAGTCACCACGAGCGCGTGGATCGACCTCGAAGCGCTGACGCGCAAGGTCATTCTCGACATCGGCTACAACAGCTCCGAGGTCGGTTTCGACGGCGCCACCTGCGGCGTGCTGAACCTGATCGGCAAGCAGTCGCCCGACATCAACCAGGGCGTCGACCGCAAGTCGCCGGAAGAACAGGGCGCGGGCGACCAGGGCCTGATGTTCGGATACGCGACCAACGAAACGCGCGACTACATGCCGGCCGCAGTCTACTACTCGCACCGCCTCGTCGAGCAGCAGGCCAAGGTGCGCAAGAAGGGCAAGCTGAAGTGGCTGCGCCCGGACGCGAAGTCGCAGGTCACGCTGCGCTACGAAGACGGCAAGGCCGTCGCGATCGACGCCGTCGTGCTTTCGACCCAGCACGACCCGGGCGTCAAGCAGAAAGACCTCATCGCCGCCGTGCGCGAAGAAATCCTTGATCCGGTGCTGCCGAAGAAGTGGCTGCACAAGGGCACCAAGTTCCACATCAACCCGACCGGCAAGTTCGTCATCGGCGGTCCGGTGGGCGACTGCGGCCTGACCGGCCGCAAGATCATCGTCGACACCTACGGCGGCTGGGCTCGCCACGGCGGCGGCGCGTTCTCGGGCAAGGATCCGTCGAAGGTCGACCGCTCGGCCGCGTACGCCGCGCGCTACGTCGCCAAGAACATCGTCGCGGCCGGCCTCGCCGACCGTTGCGAAATCCAGGTCAGCTACGCGATCGGCGTGGCCGAGCCGACCTCGATTTCGGTGACCACGTTCGGTACCGGCAAGATCAGCGACGACAAGATCGAAAAGCTGATCCGCAAGCACTTCGACCTGCGTCCGTACGGCATCATCAAGATGCTGGATCTCATCCACCCGATGTACCAGCAGACCGCTGCTTACGGCCATTTCGGCCGCACCCCGGAGCTGGTCAAGCTGCCGAACGGCGAGAAATACACGACGTTCTCGTGGGAAAAGACCGACAAGGCCGAGCAGCTGCGCGCGGATGCGAAGCTGAAATAAGAGCCGCTTCACGAATCGATAAAAAAGGCCGCACAAGCGGCCTTTTTTGTTGCCAATCGATCGCGATCCTTCTCAGGTAGCGAGCAGAAATTCGGTTCGCGAACAACGGCGGAAATTGTGGACCTGAGATTTCGGCTAAAGCCGCGTCCTGCCACAGCTGCAACTTGTCGAAGGACGCGTGGTATCGGTACAGGCCATCGCCCACTGATGACGCGTTTCTCAGGACAAGAAAAAGGCCGCTTACGCGGCCTTTTTTCGTTACTGCATGGCGAAGACTTCTCGCCGATTACTCTCCGTGCGCCTCGCCGACGAATTCGGTGACGCCGCCACGCAGCGTTTCGAAGTCGGCGTCGGACAGCGTGCCGGCTTTCTTGCGACGCTGACTGTGGTAGGCCAGGCCGGTACCCGCCGGGATGAGGCGGCCGACGATGACGTTCTCCTTGAGACCGCGCAACGTGTCGCGTGTGCCACGCACGGCGGCTTCGGTGAGCACGCGAGTGGTCTCTTGGAACGAGGCCGCCGAGATGAACGACTCCGTCGCCAGCGAGGCCTTGGTGATGCCGAGCAGCATCGGATCGAACTCCGCCGGACGCTCGTCGCGAGCCTTGGCGCGCACATTCTCCTCGGCCACGCGCTTGCGGTCGCTCTGCTCGCCCTTGAGGTAACGCGTGTCGCCCGGAACGGTGATCTCGACCTTGCGCAGCATCTGGCGAATGATCGCTTCAATGTGCTTGTCGTTGATCTTCACGCCCTGCAGGCGGTACACGTCCTGGATTTCCTTGACTAGGTAGGCGGCCAGCGGCTCGACGCCGAGCAGGCGCAGGATGTCGTGCGGATTCGGCTCGCCGTCGACCACGGTTTCGCCCTTCTCCACATGCTCGCCTTCGAAGACGATGACCTGACGCTACTTCGGAATCAGTTCCTCGTGATCGTTGCCGTCCGCGTCCTTGATGATCAGGCGCTGTTTGCCCTTGGTGTCCTTGCCGAACGACACGATGCCGGAAACTTCCGCCAGGATTGCGGGCTCTTTGGGCTTACGCGCTTCGAAGAGATCCGCCACGCGAGGTAGACCACCGGTGATGTCGCGGGTCTTCGAGGTTTCCTGCGGGATACGCGCGACGACGTCGCCGACGCCCACTTCCGCACCGTCCTGGAGCGAGATGATCGCGCCGGCGGGGAGGAAGTACTGCGCCGAAATGTCGGTGCCCGGCAGACGCAGTTCCTTGCCCTTCTTGTCTTCCAGACGCACGATCGGACGCAGATCCTTGGCCTGCGTGCCGCGGCGCTTCGGATCGGTGACGACCGCCGACTCGAGGCCGGTCAGTTCGTCGGTCTGCGCCTGCACGGTGACGCCGTCGATGAAGTCGATGAAGCGCACCTTACCGGCCACTTCGGTGACGATCGGGTGGGTGTGCGGATCCCAGTTCGCGATGGTCTGGCCGGCCTTGACCGGCGCGCCGTCCTTGACCGAGATCGTGGCGCCGTACGGCACCTTGTAGCGCTCGCGCTCGCGACCGTGGGCGTCCATGATCGACAGTTCGCCCGAACGCGACACGGCGACGAGGTGGCCCGCGCTGTGCTGCACGGTCTTGAGATTGTGCAACTTCACCGCGCCGGTGGTCTTCACCGACACGTTGTCGACCGCCGCCGCACGCGACGCCGCACCACCGATGTGGAACGTACGCATCGTCAACTGGGTACCCGGTTCACCGATCGACTGCGCGGCGATGACGCCGACCGCTTCGCCCATGTTGACCAGGTGGCCGCGCGCGAGGTCGCGTCCGTAGCAGTGCGCGCAGATGCCGAAGCTCGATTCGCAGGTGATCGGCGAACGCACGAGCAGAGTCTGCACGCCGGCCACTTCGAGTTTCTCGACCCACTTTTCGTCGAGCAGCGTGTTGCGCGTGACGATCGGCTCGTCGTCGTTGCCCGGCGCGAACGTATCGGCCGCGACAACGCGACCGAGGACGCGGTCCTTCAGCGGCTCGACAACATCGCCGCCCTCAACGATGGCAGTCATGGTCAGACCGTTGATCGTGCCGCAATCCGGTTCCGTGACGACCACGTCCTGCGCCACGTCGACGAGACGACGCGTGAGGTAACCCGAGTTCGCCGTCTTCAACGCCGTATCCGCCAGACCCTTACGGGCGCCGTGCGTCGAGTTGAAGTACTGCAACACGTCGAGGCCTTCGCGGAAGTTCGCCTTGATCGGCGTCTCGATGATCGAGCCGTCCGGACGCGCCATCAAGCCGCGCATACCGGCGAGCTGGCGGATCTGCGCCGCGCTACCGCGCGCGCCGGAGTCGGCCATGATGTACAGCGAGTTCATTGACTTCTGGTCGATGTCCTTGCCGTCGGCGGTCTTCACCTTGTCGAAGCCGATGCCTTTCATCATCGCCGCAGCGACGAGTTCATTGGTGCGCGACCAGATGTCGACGACCTTGTTGTAGCGCTCGCCCGCGGTGACGAGACCGGAAGCGAACTGCTCCTGGATCTCCTTCACGTCCTTTTCGGCGCTCTCGATGATCTTCGCCTTCTCGCCCGGGATCTTCATGTCGTCGATGCCGATCGAGATGCCCGCGCGCGTCGCGTAGTTGAAGCCCGTGTACATGAGCTTGTCGGCAAACACGACCGTGTCCTTGAGGCCGAGACGGCGATAGCAGGCGTTGATCAGACGGCCGATCGCCTTCTTCGACAGCTCGACGTTGACGAGCTCGAACGGCAGACCTTCCGGAATGATCTCGGCCAGCAGCGAGCGACCGACCGTGGTTTCGACGATCGACGATTTCTTCGTGCGCTCGCCGTCCTCGCCGACCTGTACTTCGGCCAGACGCACCTTGATCTTGGCGTGCAGTTCGACCGCGCGGTTGTCGTAGGCGCGCTTCACTTCGGCGGTGTTGGCGAAGACCATGCCTTCACCCTTCACGTTGGTCAGCTCGCGCGTCATGTAATACAGACCGAGCACGACGTCCTGCGACGGCACGATGATCGGATCACCGTTCGCCGGCGAGAGGATGTTGTTCGACGACATCATCAGCGCGCGCGCTTCCAACTGCGCTTCGAGCGACAGCGGCACATGCACGGCCATCTGGTCGCCGTCGAAGTCGGCGTTGAACGCGGTACAGACGAGCGGATGCAACTGGATCGCCTTGCCTTCGACCAGCACCGGCTCGAACGCCTGGATGCCGAGACGATGCAGCGTCGGCGCGCGGTTGAGCAGCACCGGATGTTCGCGGATCACCTCTTCGAGGATGTCCCACACCTCGGCTTCTTCGCGCTCGACCAGCTTCTTCGCCGCCTTGATCGTCGTGGCGAGGCCACGGCGCTGCAGCTTGGAGAAGATGAACGGCTTGAACAGTTCCAACGCCATCTTCTTCGGCAGGCCGCACTCATGCAACTTCAGCGTCGGGCCGACCACGATGACCGAACGGCCGGAGTAGTCGACGCGCTTGCCGAGCAGGTTCTGGCGGAAGCGGCCCTGCTTGCCCTTGATCATGTCGGCGAGCGACTTCAGCGCACGCTTGTTGGTGCCGGTGATGGCACGGCCACGACGGCCGTTGTCCATCAGCGCGTCGACCGCTTCCTGCAGCATGCGCTTCTCGTTGCGCACGATGATGTCGGGCGCATTGAGTTCGAGCAGACGCTTGAGGCGGTTGTTGCGGTTGATGACGCGGCGGTACAGATCGTTCAGATCGGAGGTCGCGAAGCGACCGCCGTCGAGCGGGACGAGCGGGCGCAGGTCAGGCGGCAGCACCGGCAGCACGGTCATGACCATGTACTCCGGACGGTTGCCCGACTCGATGAACGCTTCGACGAGCTTGATGCGCTTGGACAGACGCTTGAGCTTCGTCTCCGAGCTCGTGCCGGCGATTTCCTCGCGCAGCTTGATCAGCTCGGCGTTGAGGTCGATCGTCTTGAGCAGTTCGTAGACGGCTTCGGCACCCATGCGCGCGTCGAACTCGTCGCCGTGCTCTTCGACCGCCTGCAGGTACTGCTCTTCGTTGAGCAGCTGGCCACGCGTGAGCGCGGTCAGACCCGGGTCGATGACGACGTAGGCTTCGAAGTAGAGGATGCGCTCGATGTCGCGCAGGGTCATGTCGAGCATCAGGCCGATGCGCGAGGGCAGCGACTTGAGGAACCAGATGTGCGCGACCGGCGAGGCCAGCTCGATGTGACCCATGCGCTCGCGGCGCACCTTGGTCAGGGTCACTTCGGTGCCGCACTTTTCGCAGACGACGCCGCGGTGCTTCATGCGCTTGTACTTGCCGCACAGGCACTCGTAGTCCTTGATCGGGCCGAAGATGGCCGCGCAGAACAGGCCGTCACGCTCGGGCTTGAACGTGCGGTAGTTGATCGTTTCCGGCTTCTTCACTTCGCCGAACGACCACGAGCGGATCAGTTCCGGCGAAGCCAGCGCGATCTTGATCGAGTCGAAATCGAGCGACTGGCGGGTTTGGTTGAACAGGTTCAGAAGGTCTTTCATTTTGGTTCTCCGGGAGGAGGAAATCTTTTGTAGGGGCGCAATTCATTGCGCCCGCTTTAGTTCATGGAGAAGAGCCGGGCGCAATGAATTGCGCCCCTACGGTCAATGCTCTTCGAGCTCCATGTTGATCGCGAGAGAACGAATCTCCTTGACCAGCACGTTGAACGACTCGGGCATGCCCGCGGCCATCTCGTGATTGCCGTCGACGATGTTCTTGTACATCTGGTTGCGGCCCGGAACGTCGTCGGATTTCACCGTCAACATTTCCTGCAGCGTGTACGCCGCGCCGTAGGCCTCGAGCGCCCAGACTTCCATTTCGCCGAAACGCTGGCCGCCGAACTGCGCCTTGCCGCCCAGCGGCTGCTGGGTGACGAGCGAGTACGGACCGGTCGAACGCGCGTGCATTTTGTCGTCGACGAGGTGGTTCAGCTTCAGCATGTGCATGTAGCCGACCGTGACCGGACGATCGAACGATTCACCCGTGCGACCGTCGTACAGCACCGTCTGACCCGACGCCGGCAGATCGGCGAGCTTGAGCATCGCCTTGATCTCGCTCTCGGCGGCACCGTCGAACACCGGCGTCGACATCGGCACGCCTTCCTGCAGGTTGGTCGCCAGCGCGAGGATTTCCTCGTCGGTCAACGACTTCAGCTTGACGCGCTCGCCGAACGTGTCCTTGTCGTGGTTGTAGATCTCGTCGAGATATTTGCGCAGTTCGGCCACCTTGGCCTGCGCCTCGAGCATGCGCTGGATCTTCTCGCCCAGACCCTTCGCGGCCCAGCCCAAGTGCACTTCGAGAATCTGGCCGATGTTCATACGCGACGGCACGCCGAGCGGGTTCAGCACGATGTCGATCGACTGACCGTTCGCCATGTACGGCATATCCTCGACCGGACGGATCATCGAGACCACGCCCTTGTTACCGTGACGGCCGGCCATCTTGTCGCCCGGCTGGATGCGGCGCTTGACGGCCAGGTAGACCTTGACCATCTTGAGCACGCCCGGAGCGAGATCGTCGCCCGCGGTGATCTTGGCCTGCTTGGCTTTGAAGCGCTTGTCGAACTCGGCGCGGTGCGCGTCGATCTGCACCTTGGCCTTTTCGAGCAGGTCCGCGGCTTCCTCGTCCTTCATGCGCAGCGTGAACCACTCGTCCTTCTTCAGGCTGTCGAGGATGTCGCTGCTCAGCGCGGTGCCCTTCTTGATGCCCGCCGGGCCGCCGTTCGCGATCAGGCCGATCAGTTGGCCACGCAGACGCGCGTAGATCGCGCTTTCGAGGATGCGGAACTGGTCGTCGAAGTCCTTCTTGACGCGCTTGATTTCCATCTGCTCGATCTGCAGCGCGCGCTTGTCCTTCTCGATGCCGTCGCGGGTGAACACGGTCACGTCGATGACCGTGCCGTCCATGCCCGGCGGCACGCGCAGCGAGCTGTCCTTCACGTCGCTCGCTTTCTCACCGAAGATCGCGCGCAGCAGCTTCTCTTCCGGCGTGAGCTGCGACTCGCCCTTCGGCGTGACCTTGCCGACGAGGATGTCGCCCGCCTTCACTTCGGCGCCGATGTAGACGACGCCCGACTCGTCGAGGCGCGACAGCGCCTGTTCGCCGACGTTCGGGATGTCCGCCGTGATTTCTTCCGGTCCGAGCTTGGTGTCGCGCGCCTGGATCGTCAGTTCTTCGATATGGATCGTCGTGTAGCGGTCTTCCTCGACGACGCGCTCGGAGAGCAGGATCGAGTCTTCGAAGTTGTAGCCGTTCCACGGCATGAACGCGACCAGCATGTTCTGACCAAGCGCGAGCTCGCCCAGATCCGTCGACGAACCGTCGGCCAGCACGTCGCCCTTCGCCACGATATCGCCGACGTTGACGAGCGGACGCTGGTTGAGGTTCGTGTTCTGGTTCGAACGCGTGTACTTGGTCAGCGTGTAAATGTCGACGCCGGCGTCGTTGTCGCCGATCTCGTTTTCATTGACGCGCACGACGATACGGCCCGCGTCGACCTGGTCGATCACGCCGCCGCGGCGTGCAGCCGCAGTGACGCCCGAGTCGCGCGCGACCGGACGCTCGATGCCGGTACCCACGAGTGGCGTCTGCGAACGCAGCGTCGGCACGGCCTGGCGCTGCATGTTCGCGCCCATCAGCGCGCGGTTGGCGTCGTCGTGCTCGAGGAACGGCACGAGCGCGGCCGCGACGGACACGGTCTGCATCGGCGAGACGTCCATGTACTGGATGTCCTGCGCGTGACGCAGTTCGGATTCGCCCTTGTAGCGGCAGGCGACGAAGTCTTCGACGAAGGCGCCCTTGTCGAGGATCGAGTTCGCCTGCGCGATCACGAATTCGCCTTCCTCGATCGCCGACAGGTAATCGACCTTGTCGGTGACTTTGCCGTTGACGACCTTGCGGTACGGCGTCTCAAGGAAGCCGTACGAGTTGGTGCGTGCGTAGACGGCGAGCGAGTTGATCAGGCCGATGTTCGGACCTTCCGGCGTTTCGATCGTGCAGACGCGGCCGTAGTGGGTCGGATGCACGTCGCGCACTTCGAAGCCCGCGCGCTCACGCGTCAGGCCGCCCGGACCGAGCGCGGAAACGCGGCGCTTGTGGGTGACTTCCGACAACGGGTTGTTCTGATCCATGAACTGCGAGAGCTGCGAGGAGCCGAAGAACTCCTTGATCGCCGCGCCGACCGGCTTGGCGTTGATCAGATCCTGCGGCGTGAGGCCTTCGGCCTCGGCGAGGGACAGGCGCTCCTTCACCGCGCGCTCGACGCGCACGAGGCCGATGCGGAACACGTTCTCCGCCATTTCGCCGACCGAACGCACGCGGCGGTTGCCGAGGTGGTCGATGTCGTCCACGTTGCCGCGGCCGTTGCGGATGTCGACGAGCACCTTGAGCACATCGAGAATGTCGGAAGTGTTGCCGTACTTCTCGACGAGCGACTTCGATTCCGCGTCATTGCGCGCGCCAAAGTACTTCGAGTCGTACAGCACGCCCGTGCCGGTCGTCTCCTTGCGGCCGACGCGGCGGTTGAACTTCATCCGGCCCACGGCCGAGAGGTCGTAGCGCTCGAACGTGAAGAACAGGTTGTAGAACAGGTTCTGCGCGGCTTCCTTGGTCGGCGGCTCGCCCGGACGCATCATGCGGTAGATTTCGACGAGCGCCTCGAGCGGTGTCTTCGTCGCGTCGATGCGCAGCGTGTTCGAGATGTACGGACCGCGGTCAAGATCGTTGACGAACAGCGTGCCGATCTTGTCGATGCCGGCCTTGCGGAAGTTGGCCAGATGCGTCGCGTCGATCTCGGCGTTTGCCGCGGCGAGCAGCTCGCCCGTCTTCGCGTCGACGATGTCGTGCGCGAGGATGCGGCCGAGCAGATACTCGTCCGGCACTTCGAGCGACTTGATCTTGGCTTCCTGCAGCAGACGCACGTGGCGCGCGGTGATGCGCTTGCCCGCCTCGACGATGACCTTCTCGCCGGCCTTGACGTCGAAGTTCAGCGTTTCGCCGCGCAGACGCTCGGCGACGAGCTCAAGCTTGGCGCCTTCCTTCTTGTCGAGGTGGAAGACGTTCTTCTCGAAGAAGATGTCGAGGATTTCCTCGTTGTTGTAGCCGAGCGCGCGCAGCAGCTGCGTCACCGGTAGCTTGCGGCGACGGTCGATACGCGTGTACAGCGCATCCTTCGGGTCGAACTCGAAGTCGAGCCACGAACCGCGGTAAGGAATGATGCGCGCGCTGTAGAGCAGCTTGCCCGAGCTGTGCGTCTTGCCGCGGTCGTGATCGAAGAACACGCCCGGCGAGCGGTGCAGCTGCGAGACGATAACGCGCTCGGTACCGTTGATGATGAAGGTGCCGGTGTCGGTCATGAGCGGCAGTTCGCCCATGTACACCTCTTGCTCCTTCACATACTTGATCGCCTTGTTCGACGCCGGCGAATCCTTGTCGTAGATGACCAGGCGCACGAGCACGCGCAGCGGCGCGCCGTAGCTCATGCCGCGCGAACGGCACTCGCGCTCATCGAACGCCGGCTCGCCGAGGCGATAGCTGACGTATTCGAGCGCGGCATTGCCCGAGTAGCTGGAGATCGGGAAGACCGACTTCAGCGCCGCGTGCAGGCCGTGATCGGCCCGCGCATTGACCGCCGCGCCTTCCTGCAGGAACTCGCGGTACGAATCCGTCTGGATCGCGAGCAGCGGAGGCACACCGAGGACGACAGGGCGTTTGCCGAAGTCCTTGCGGATGCGCTTCTTTTCGGTGAAGGAGTAGGTTGTCGACATGGCGGGCACCACCTTGAGTTATGCGCCGGTCTGCGCAGGCGAACCGGCTGGGGAGGAGAAGAAGGCGTCAGACAGAAGACGTGAAGCGAGGCCGAAACACTGGTTTCAATGAATCGTTTCGAGCCTCAAAAACTTCACATCTTCTGTCTGCCGTCTCGCGGATTTCATCAACGAACAAAGCCCGGGGGCGAGAACGCCCCCAGGCTCGGCGACACTTGGCGAACCAAGCGTCTCAATCGCCTTATTTGACCTCGACGGTCGCGCCGGCGGCTTCCAGTTCCTTCTTGAACTTCGCCGTGTCGTCCTTGTTCACGCCGTCCTTGACGGTGGCGGGAGCGGACTCGACGAGATCCTTGGCTTCCTTCAGACCCAGGCCCGTGATCGTGCGAACAGCCTTGATCACTTCGACCTTCTTCTCACCGGCGGACTTCAGCACGACGGTGAACTCGGTCTTCTCTTCCACCGGAGCGGCGGCGGCGGCGGCGCCACCCACAGCGGCGACGGCCACCGGAGCAGCGGCGGACACGCCGAACTTCTCTTCCATCAACTTCACCAGATCGGTGACATCGATCAGCGAGAGATTGGCGATTGCATCAACGATTTCTTCTTTCGTAACGGCCATTGTGATTTACCTCGATAAATGTATAAAAGTTAGCCTAGTGGCAAAAATGTATGATCAGCCGGCGGCCTTCTGATCGCGCACTGCCGCAACCACGCGCGCAACTTGCGCGGCGGGTTCGGCCAGCGTGCGGACCAGCTTGGTGATCGGCGCCTGAATCACGCCGAGCAGCATCGACAGGGCCTGTTCGCGGGTCGGCAGCGACGCGAGCTTCTCGACATGAGAGCCCGGGAACATCTGCCCACCGATCGCGACGACCTTGGGGACCAGCTTTTCATTCGCCTTGGAGAACTCCTTGACCAACCGGCCAGCAGCACCCGGGTCTTCCTCGGAGAAGGCATACAGCATCGGGCCGACCAGCGCGTCTTTGACGACAGCGTAGTCGGTACCTTCCACTGCGCGCCGCACCAGAGTGTTCTTCGCAACCTTCACGAAAACCTTGGTTTGGCGGGCCTTCTTGCGCAGCTCAGTGAGCTGCGCAACGGTAAGACCTGCGTACTCGGCGGCGACCAACGAGTGAGCCTTGGCGGCCACATTCGCCAGTTCGGCAACGACGACTTTCTTTTGCTCTAGATTGAGCGCCATTGCTTTACCTTTCTTCAGTGGAACGATTCCCGCACTTGCCTGCGGGCACGTTCCGCCATTCACTCAAGTCCGCTTCCGTGTGGACTTGCTGGCATCTTGCGATGCCGAACTGGTGGCCGTTCGAGATTCCTCACGGGCAACACCATCTACGCAGGTTGTCTTCCTTTTCGATTAAGGTTCAATATCGCTCGCCGTGAATCGCGCTTCCTGCACTTGGCGAGTACTTCCTTGCGGCGATATCGCAACCACCTG
>Ga0105240_10007040_pt1 | contig 16409 bp, 21 predicted proteins | sample KBSC54metaG_FD_80426 | JGI IMG/M metagenome (GOLD analysis project Ga0105240, IMG submission 80426) | Corn rhizosphere microbial communities from Kellogg Biological Station, Michigan, USA - KBS C5-4 metaG | ecosystem: Host-associated > Plants > Roots > Rhizosphere > Soil | place: Michigan, USA... | reverse complement strand
GGGCGAAGCGGCCTGCGTCTCGGTGCATGGCGCCAACCGCCTGGGCTCCAATTCGCTGATCGACCTTGTGGTGTTCGGCAAGGCGGCGGGCTTGCAGGCGGCGAAGGAATTGCGCGGCAATGGCGGCCATCCGGACTTGCCCAAGAGCGCGGGCGATGCTGCCTTGGCTCGCTTCGATCACTTCCGCTACGCCAAAGGCAAGATGCCCACCGCGATGTTGCGCAAGGCGATGCAGAGAGCAATGCAGGAAGACGCGGCCGTGTTCCGCACTGGTGAAAGCCTGGAACAGGGCAAACGCCGCATCCACGAGATCTATGCTCAGCGTGCGGAAATCGGCGTCACCGATCGCTCGATGATCTGGAACACCGATCTGGTGGAGACCTTGGAATTCGACAATCTCATCCAGCAGGCGGTCGTCACGATCGAAGGCGCCGCCAACCGCCAGGAAAGCCGTGGCGCGCATGCGCGGGAAGATTTCTCTCAGCGCGATGATGAGAATTGGATGAAGCACACCTTGGCATGGCTCGATCCGGAGACGGGCAAGACCCGCATCGACTACCGGCCGGTGCACACCTACACCCTGACGCAGGACGTCCAGTATATCGCACCCAAGGCGCGGACTTACTGATCCCTGGCTGATCCCTGCCAAGCTGATATCCGGGCGGAACTTTTGTTTCTGCCGCCCGTTTGATCTTCCGGTATCAAATCCGGATCGCCGATGGCGTGGTTGGTTATCGCATTCTCATTGTTGATATCGGCGCCTGCGCTGGCCGGTGCCGCTCCGGTTACATCCATGACGATCTCTCCGGATGATCGTGCCAAGCAATGGATGACCCTGGTCGACGATCAGAACTATGCCGACGCCTATCGGCAGATGGCCGCGGCCGGGCGCGGAAAGATCGCCGCCGATACTTGGACACAGAAGATCCGCACCGTCCGCGAGCCTTTGGGAGCGGTTTCGTCGCGCGCGCTCAAGGACGTAAAGATGACCAAGACTCTTCCCGGCCTGCGCGACGGCCAATATGCGACCGTCCGTTATGACTCGACATTTGCCCGTAAAGCGACCGGCGTGGAGACGGTGACCTTGGTGCTGGAAAACGGCGCATGGTCTGTAGTCGGTTATTTAATCACTTAGTTTTTATTCCGCCTTTTCAGCTTCGGAACGCCCCGCCCTGTCCGGATGTTATCATTGTCCAGGATTCGCTGGAGTGCCGTATTCCCGCCTCAATCCGTTCAGACAAGGTTCAGCGAATTTTGCAAAAGCTGGAGACATTGTGGAGCAGAGCGGAATATCCAGGGAGAAAAGATTATGCTTATGAAGCGCATCCTGATGGCCGCCACGGCGGTTTTGACAATCGGTACGGTCGTCGCTGAAGCGCAGCCGATACCGCGCGGCAATGATCCCTATGGCTATTACAGTCGGTATGACCAGAACGGTTATTATGATCGCGACGGACGCTATCGCCGCATCCGCGGAGCTGACCGTGATTTCGACGGTCCACCGCCCCCGCCGCCGCCCGCTTACGGCCCCCCGCCTCCGGCCAGCGGCGTTTATTACGAGCAGGGCCGATATGAAACCGAATGCCGCCGCGGCAACGCCGCCGCGGGCACGATTTTCGGCGCACTGGCGGGCGGCTTGATCGGCGGCGCGGCCAGCCGGGGCAATGGTGGTGCCGTCGTTGGCGGCGCCATTTTGGGCGGCCTTCTGGGCAATACGGTATCGCGCGACATCGATTGCGATGCCCAGCCGGTTGCTTTCCGCGTCTATGCCGACGGCCTGAACGGCAATCTGGGTCAGCGTTATGATTGGCGTCACGACAGGTCGTACGGCTATTTCACGCCGACGCGGGAGTTCCGCCGCGGCGGCCTTGTATGCCGCGAATTCACGGAAACATCCTACCGGCCGGACGGCAGCAGCAGCACCCGCAGCGGCTCGGCTTGCCGCGAAACCGGCGGCAATTGGCGCTTTGATTGATTCAAAAGATTTTTGAACGGGAGACAGGAATGTTGAAGAAGAAAAGCATGATGATCGCCGCCGCCGCCTTGATGCTGGGGATCAGCGGTACCGGCGCTTTTGCCGATGAGTGCAGCGGCCGCGACCACACCAACGGCACGGTCCTGGGCGCGATCGGCGGCGGCGTTCTGGGCGGCTTCGCCAGTCACGGCAACGGCCTCGGCATTGTCGGCGGTGCGCTTCTGGGCGGTCTGGCCGGCAACGCCATTGCACGGGATATGGATTGCGACGACCGGCCGGCCGCAGCCCGCTCCTATCGCGACAGTTTCAACGGCCCGGTTGGGCGGCGGTATGATTGGGACCGTGGACCCAATCGCGGCTATGTGGTGACGGATCGCGAATATTATCGTGGCCGCATGCAATGCCGGGATTTCACCCAGGTGGTTTATCGCCATGGCCGCGAATTCGACCGCCATGGCACCGCTTGCCGCCGGCGTGGCGGCGAGTGGAAGTTCATGTAACGCGAACCGATCTGGCGAACGGCGTGGCCGGGCAAGTGTTGTCCGGCCATGTTGCTTTTGGGGAACCGGAAGCAATTGTCCTTCAACCATGACGCGCCTAATCTTCAGCGCGAATCCGACCAAAGACGATTCATGTCTGCGACTTGGACCATCAGCGTCGGCAGCCGCTCCTACGGCCCCTATTCCTTGGAACAGATGAAACTGTTTCAAGGCGAAGGGCGCCTTGCGCCTCATTCTCTGGTGATGCGCGAAGGCGAAGAGCGGACGCATTATGCCAGCGAAGACAGCGAACTGGCATCGCTATTTCCCACGCCGCATGAACCACAGGCACCTGCAAAAACCCGGCCCGCCGATTCCGCACCCAAATTCGGCCGCGACAGTCAGCCTGCCGGAGAGCGCAGCCGTTACCTCATCGCTGCCGAAATGAAATCCGGTTCGATTGCGGCACTTGAAGAGGAAATTTCCAAATTCGGCGCCTCTTTCCGTTTCATGCCACAGACCTGGCTTCTCGTCAGCGAAGTTTCCATCAATACGATTCGCAGCGAACTCATCCAGAAATTGGGCAAGCTCGACACGCTGATCGTGGTGGATACGACGCATGACAAGGCTGCCTGGTTCAATTTCGGGCCGGAAGCCGACACCAAAATGCGGCGGCTCTGGCAACGCGAAACCACGCCCGCCAAGACCTAGTCTCGAAACGGCACGGCCGCCGCGGGAACCTTCGCAAAAGCTTGACGCAATAGCGCGCGCATTTATCCCCAGCTTTGCGTGAAAAACGTTACGCTGAACACAAGCGTCGTGATTCGCTTAAGGGGCCGGAGTGCAGCATCGCACTATGGATCTTGGCATTGGAGACAATGCCTATAACCAGGGGCCGGTTGGCCGCCCTCCCCGTCTTGCACGCTTTTCACACATCTTCATCACCATATGGAGCAGGCATGGCAAAACGCTCTCAGCGTTCCAAGTCCCGTGATAATTTTTCCGCCAACCAGAATGTGCAGCCGCTTTTCCCGAACCGCCCCTGGAGCCCGCACGATCGCGATCAGGAAAATCGCGATCGCCGCTATGTGAAAAATGTCCGGGCATTGAGCCCGACCCAGCAACAATTGATGGATGCGATCGACGCGCAAAGCGTTGTGCTGGCGCTCGGTCCCGCAGGCACCGGCAAAACCTATCTTGCTGTCGCCAAGGCGGTCGAAGCGCTGGAGGCCGGCAAGGTCCAGCGCATCGTGCTGTCGCGTCCGGCCGTCGAGGCTGGAGAGTCGCTGGGGTTTCTTCCCGGCGATCTCAATGAAAAACTGGCGCCTTATCTGCGGCCGCTCTATGACGCGCTGACGGAACGGCTGGGCACCAAGCGTCTCAAGACATTGCTGGCGGAAGGCGTAATCGAGATCGCGCCCGTCGCTTATATGCGCGGTCGCACACTCAGCGAATGCTTCGTGGTGATCGATGAAGCGCAGAATTGCACCTATGGCCAAATCAAGATGCTCCTGACCCGGCTGGGATGGCGCTCGACCATGGTATTGACCGGCGATCCGGATCAGACCGATCTCTTGCCCGGCATGTCGGGACTAAGCGACATCGCCCGGCGTCTGGAACCGATCGCGGATGTCCCGGTGGTGCGGCTTACGGAAGGCGATATTGTCCGCCACCCCCTGGTCGCATCGATGCTGACAGTGCTTTAGATGACGAGGGCGACCGAGAGGATCAGAAGCCCCATGATGAAGCACCAATAGCCAACAAGCGCGACGGCGAAACCATAAGCGGGCGCTGAGCAATCTTTTTTGCGGTAAGTGCGTGTCGCATTTTCCAGAAGCACGCTCGCGCCGGCGATCACCATGACGCTCCAATAAAGGACGGTCTGGCCATTGTGTTGAGGCTTTCGGCCGAAGATCCGATAGATGTTGGCGGTAATGCCGGACAGGGTAAGGCCGGCAGTTACGGCGAACAGAAAAACCGTCAAGTCCCGCAGAAGGTGGCTTTCCGGGGGCATCACGAAAGTTCCCCGATCCTGCCGGGATCCGCCGAAGCGATGAACCAGACGGTCTTCCCCAACCGCTGCGCCAACCAAACCATGTGCCAAACTGACGCGAATTGATGTTTCCCAGACACGCATCGCAAGAATTGGGCAAGGACGGGCGGCCGCGCCTGACGCAGGAGCAGCCGGAAATGCTAGGGTCCGGCTTGTCGCATGGGTGGGCTTGTGAGCGGAGACAGCGAAATTCACCAGCATTCCGGCTGGCTGGTACCGCTGGGCCTTTTTGGCGTCATCGCGGCCTTGAGCGGCTTTTTTCTTCTCTACTATCTGCGCCCGACGCCCGCTCCGTTTCGGGACAATCGCCCCACCGCGGCGGCCACAATGATCGATCTCAGGGTCCGGGGGATCGGCCTGCACATTCCCGCCCGTTTCATCGAAGCGCGCGCCATCCGGTCCGGCGGAGATCGCGATGCGGTGTCCTTGTTTGCGGCCCTGCCGGACATGCGGGGTTACACCCAGGCGGAGAATGATCTCTTTGTCGGCAATGCACCGGATTCGCCTATCGTCCATATTCTGATCCGCGCCGACGCCAACAGCATGGACCCGCAGACCAGGCTGGCGCGCATCTACAAGCCCTATATCACGGAGCCCAACGGCGAACCGGCGCCGTTCGGCCTGACCCGCTATATCTTTCGCGCCAATTCCGGCTATGGCCGCAGTGATCTTTATGTGGGCAAAAGCGACGGCCCGCTGCTGCTCTGCGAGCAGCCGGCCCAGGACCTGCCAAGTCCCAATTGCCTGGCGATTGACAGGCCCATCGCCCAGGGTATCAGCCTGTCTTATCGCTTCAAGCGTGCGCACCTCGCCGGCTGGCAGGCCGTGGCCGCCGGCGTCAATCGGCTGATTTCGGATTTCAGGAAATAAGGCCTGTAAGCGTCAGCTGCGGCTTGCGGGCGGCTCCGGCAAATCCATTTCCAGGATCGCCATGTTGAAGGCATAGGAAATCTCGCCGTCTTCTTCGTCCTTGAACAGCACGCCGACAAATTCGCCGTTGATATGGACTTCGACGGAGTCCTGTTGTTTGGGCCGCTCGACCACGGTGATGGTATCGAGGCGGAACAGGTTGCGCAGGTATTTTTCCAGACGCCAGAGCTCGCCGCGGGTCATGCCAATCCTCATGCAAATTCGGGGTTTGACGTCGCATAGCCGCCCCGGTGGGTCAAGACGCGTGCGTCAACCAGTATCGTCGTCGAAGAAGTGATTCATTTCCTGCGAGGGCCGTTCAGGGCCTGTACAATTGACCAGCTTGGCCGGAATCCCCACGGCGGTGCATCCGGCGGGAACGGATTTCAGCACCACAGAGCCCGCACCGACGCGGCTATATTCGCCGATCTCGATATTGCCCAGAATCTTGGCGCCCATGGACAAAAGAACGCCGCGGCGGATTTTGGGATGCCGGTCGCCCGACCCCTTTCCGGTGCCGCCCAAGGTCACGCCATGCAGCATCGAAACATCGTCTTCCACCACAGCCGTTTCGCCGATCACCACGCCGGTGGCGTGATCGATCATGATGCCGCGCCCAAGCTTGGCGGCAGGATGGATGTCCACCGCGAACAATTCGGAAATGCGGCTTTGGAAGAACAGAGCCAGCGCATGACGACCCTGGCTCCAGAGCCAGTGGCCGATGCGATAACATTCCAGTGCATGGACGCCCTTATAGTAGAGGAAGGCCTCGACGTAGGAATGGCAGGCTGGGTCGCGCTCGAAAACCGCCGACAGGTCTGCACGGATGGCTTCCCCGATCCCCGCGTCGCCAGCAAGCGCTTCTTCGAAAGTTTCCCGGGCGAGCAACGGATCGATGTCGCCGCCGCCCAGCTTGCGGGCAAGCAGATAGGAGAGCGCGCTTTCCAGCCGGTCATGCTTGAGAATGGTGCCATGAATGAACCCGGCCAGAGCCGGCTCCTCGATCGCCATGGTCTCGGCCTCGCTGCGCAATTGCGCCCAGAGGGGATCGACGCTGACAAGCTTTTCGCGGGTGATGGCCATAGTGGCTTTTAGCACAGGAAGATGGGCATTTTCAAAACACGGCGGGACGCATGGTTTTCGTTGCCATCCTTGCCTATATGGATGCGCGAGATTTCAGAGTTGATCATGACCCCGGTTTTCAATTTGCCTGCCCCCGGTACTTTGGACTTGCTGCGGAGCCGCCGTTCGGGTTCGGCCAAAGCGATGGGGTCTCCCGGACCCTCCAAGAGCCAGCTTGCTGAGATCCTACAATCGGGCGCCCGCGCACCCGATCATGGAAAACTCTTTCCCTGGCGTTTCATTATTTTCGAAGGCAAGGGCCGCGAACGTTTCGGCGACATCCTGGCGGACGTGCTGGAGGCCGAGGGCGAGCGGTCCAAACAGGTCGAGGAAGAACGTGCGCGCTTCCTGCGCGCCCCTGTGGTGGTGGGTGTGGTGTCGTCCGCGCGCGAACAGATCAAAATACCTGTATGGGAACAGGAATTGTCGGCCGGTGCCGTCTGTCAGAATATTCTGATCGCGACGCATGCCATGGGATTTGTCGGCAATTGGCTGACCGAATGGTACGCCTATCATCCCAAGGTAAAAGAGAAGATCGGGTTGAAGCCTGGTGAACGCATCGCTGGTTTCATTTATATCGGCACGTCGACTATCGAGTTGGAAGAACGCCCGCGGCCCGAGATGGACAAGATCGTCCAGTATTTCTGACAGAGCTATTTGTGGCAGCTATCACGCATAGGCGATGAAAAGACTGTAGCCGATAATGGCCAGCGCCACCGAGGCGGGCACCAGCGAGACATACCAGGAATCCATGTACTCAACCCTCTCAAACAGGGCTCAGAGATAAGGGCGGCGCGAAGTTTCGGCAGGGGTCGCGAAGCCAGGGGTGTCATGCCCCTGGCGCATGGCTCAATCCCCTGATCCGGTCAGGGAATTCCCAGCAATTTGTGGGTTTGCAGCGAAAGCCGCCATTGCGGGTGACTGAGACAATAAGCCGTCGCGGCTTCGGTATTGGCGGCGCGCGACACATTGTCCATCGGCTGCAGGAAGAAATGCGTGAAATCCTGATCCGCAAACCGTTCGGGCAATGCCTTTTCCTGCGGATAGACCAGCTTCAATTCATCGCCGCGTTTCAGCTTCTGTTCGGCGTCGGCCTTGGGGCTGACACAGATCCAGTCGATGCCGGCAGGCGGCAACAAGGTGCCGTTGGTTTCGATGCCGACCTCGAAGCCCCGCTCTTTAAAAGCAGCGATCGCGGCGCTGTCCAACTGCAGCAGCGGTTCGCCGCCGGTGCAGATCACATAGGGTTTGCCGCGGACATGGCCGGGCCATTGCGCCCGCACCGCTCGAGCCAGCGACGCGGCATCGGAGAATTTCCCTCCATTTGGCCCATCGATGCCGACGAAATCCGTATCGCAGAACTGGCAGATCGCCTGATCGCGGTCCTTCTCCAGCCCGCTCCAAAGGTTGCAGCCGGCGAAACGCAGGAACACTGCAGCGCGGCCGGTTTGGGCACCCTCGCCTTGCAGCGTGTAATAGATTTCCTTGACGCTATACGTCATGGCTTTGCCGCGACCCGGTATGCCGCGAAACCTTTTGCGCGCAAGTCGCATGCCGGACAAATACCGCAGCCATAACCCCAGTCATGCCGGTGCGTGCGGTCGCCTTCGTAACAGGTGACGCTTTCTTCCACGATGAGGTCCACCAGCGAGGAGCCGCCCAGATCCCGCGCCAGCGCCCAGGTGGCCGCCTTATCGATGAACATCAGGGGTGTATGAATTCGCACCTCGCGCGCCAGGCCCAGCGACAAAGCTTTTGCCGTCGCCTGGACGGTATCGTTGCGGCAATCCGGATAGCCGGAGAAATCCGTCTCGCACATGCCGCCGACCAGATCGGCGATGCCACGCCGATACCCCAACGCCGCCGCGGCAGTCAGAAACATCAAATTCCGGCCCGGCACAAAGGTATTGGGCAATCCGCCCCGTCCCATCTCGATGGCCATGCTGTCGGTCAAGGCGCTGCCGCCGATCGCGCGCGGCGCGCTGAGCGGGATGAGATGGTCTTCGCCCAACCTGGCTGTCCATTGCGGGAAACCTGCTTTGATGGCCGAAAGCAGGCGCGGACGCGCCGCCAGTTCGGCGGCATGGCGCTGGCCATAGTCAAACCCGATCGTCTCGACATGATCGAAGCGCGCCAATGCCCAGGCAAGGCAGACGGTGGAGTCCTGGCCTCCGGAAAACAGCACCAGCGCTTGAGTTTTTGTCATGGCGCGCTCTGTAAAGCATTTTTGGAAAAAACACACGGGATCCAAGCAATTGTCGGCTTTCGCGCAATGTGAGAGATTGCTCGCCCTGCCCCAAACCATCCATGATCCTGTAAGCCGCATGCTGTTCGCCCTCCACCCGCTCTATGTCCTGTCGGGCTTCGCCGTGGGCTTTCTGGTCGGTATGACCGGTGTGGGCGGCGGCTCGCTGATGACGCCGCTTCTCATTCTGCTGTTCCATGTCCATCCCGCCACGGCGGTGGGAACCGATCTTCTGTATGCCAGCATCACCAAGACGGGCGGTTCCCTGGTGCATGCCTTCAACCGCACCATCGACTGGCGTGTCGTGACCCGCTTGGCGCTGGGATCGATACCGGCGTCGCTTCTAACAATGGCGGCGTTTCATGCGCTCAAACTGGATCCGGCCACGACCGGAGCCGTGATCACCCGGGTGCTTGGCGCCGCCTTGCTGGCAACGGCGGCAGCGCTTCTGTTCCGGCAGCGATTGCTGGCCACCTACGCCCGCCGGGTGGGTGTTTTGAACGAACGCCAGACCATTCGCTTCACTGTCATGACCGGCGCGATCTTGGGCGCGCTGGTGACGGTTTCGTCGGTGGGCGCCGGCGCATTGGGCGTCACTGCCCTGATCCTGCTTTATCCGGAATTGCCCATCGTCCGGATTGCCGGCTCGGATATTGCCCATGCCGTGCCGCTGACCCTGGTGGCGGGACTGGGCCATCTGATGGATGGCGGCCTCGATGTCGCCATGCTGGAGTCCCTTCTGGTCGGGTCGCTGCCTGGGGTCCTGCTGGCCAGCCTTTTCGCTCCCCGTTTACCTGACCTCGCCCTGCGCTTGATCCTTGCCGCTACCCTGACGGTGAGCGGTTTCCGCCTTCTGGTCGCCTGATGGCCGGCAAAGCCCATCCTCGCGCCTGGCAGCGTATGCTCAGCGGCCGCCGTCTTGATCTGCTGGAGCCCAGCCCTCTGGATATCGAGATTGAGGACATCGCCCATGGCTTGGCCCGGGTGGCGCGCTGGAATGGCCAGACAAAGGGCCTCCATGCCTTCTCGGTGGCCCAGCACAGCGTCTTGGTGGAACGGCTGGTCGCCGATCTCAGCCCCCGGCTGAGCCGGGAGGCGCGCCTGATGGCCCTGCTGCATGATGCGCCGGAATATGTTGTCGGCGATCTCATAAGCCCGTTCAAGGCAGCGATTGGTTTCAATTACAAAGACTTGGAACTGAAACTTCAGGCCGCAATTCATCTGCGGTTTGGCCTGCCGGCCCTGGTGCCCAAGCCTCTGGCGATCCTTTTCAAGAAGGCCGATCACCTCTCGGCCTATTACGAGGCGACCCAGCTGGCCGGGTTTGAGGAAGACATTGCCCGCAAGCTTTTCGGCGCGCCGCCGAGCGGCCTGAAGACGGTCCGGCTGACCCCGCTTCCCACCGCCGATGCCCAGTCGCTGTTTCTGGAGCGGTTTCACCGGCTCACCCCGCGTTAAGGCCGCAAAGTGCTATCCTCCCGCCCATGCCCCGTCTTCTGGTTTGCCCCCTGTCCGGTCTCGGCGATGCGCTGGAAAGCCATAGGCCTTCGCATCTGGTCACGCTCCTGTCTCCCCAGCACATGATACCCACTCCGCCGGGGTTCGATCCCGCCTGTCATCTGCGTCTGGGCGTGGAAGATGTCAGCGATCCCGAGGGAGCACAGAGCCCGCCCGGCCGCGCCGATATCGACCGCCTCCTGGCCTTTGCCCGCAACTGGGACGGACAGGCACCCTTTCTCATCCATTGCTGGGCGGGCATCAGTCGTTCCATGGCATCGGCCTTCACGGTTTTGTGCGACCGGCTGGGGCACGGCCGTGAAATCGAAATCGCCCTGGCGATGCGCCGCCGCGCCCCCCATGCCAGTCCCAACCGGCTGCTGGTGCGGCATGCCGATGAGGCCCTGGCGCGGGAAGGAAAGATGATGGCGGCGCTCGCCACCATGGGACCGCCGGTGATGATGACAGAGGGCGTCATCACGGCTTTTCCGCTGGTGGATCTGTGAATTCCGGCGCCATCAGCGTCGGATTGTCGGCGGCGATTGTTTCCGTCGAAGGCGAACGGCCTTGCGCGCTGGTGGTGACGCATGACCGCAGCGAGGACGCGCTGCCTTTCGGCCCCTTCGATCCCGGCTCGCAACGCACCTTGGAGCAAGGCTTGCGCAAATGGGTGGGCGAACAGACGCAATTCGATCTGGGCTATACTGAGCAGCTTTATACGTTCGGCGATCGCGGGCGCCATTCGCCAAGTGGTGCCGCGGAAACCCGCATCGTTTCGGTGGGCTATCTGGCGCTGACGCGCCAGGGCAAGGATGATGGCACCGCGGCCAAGCGCGACACGCGCTGGCAGGGCTGGTACCATTATTTTCCCTGGGAAGACTGGCGCGATGCCAAGCCGCAAATGATCGAAACGGCGATCCTTCCCAGATTGAAATCCTTCGTGAACGCGGCACCTGACGCCAAGACTGCGGATATGCGCCGCGACCGGGTCAGGCTTTGTTTCGGCATCGACGGCGTGGCCTGGGATGAGGAGAAGGTTCTGGAGCGCTACGAGCTTCTCTATGAAGCGGGGCTGGTTCAGGAATTTGCGCGCGACAATAGCGGACGGGCGGACGACATGCTGGGCGCCGCCATGATGTTCGACCATCGGCGGATCCTGGCGACAGCGATCGCGCGGCTGCGTGGCAAGATGAAATACCGTCCCGTTGTGTTCGAGCTGATGGCGGCATCCTTCACCTTGCTCGAACTCCAGCGCACCGTTGAAGCGCTTTTGGGATTGCGCCTGCACAAGCAGAATTTCCGCCGTCTGGTCGCGGAACAGGGACTGGTCGAAGGCACGGGAAAATTCGCCGCATCCGCGCGGGGGCGCCCGGCCGAATTGTTCCGGTTCCGTCGCGATGTTCTGCGCGAGCGGCCCGCCCCGGGGCTGCGGCTGGGCGCCCGGCGTTGAAACCTGTCGCCGGCTTATGGTTTCATCAGCTGCGCGAATGGAGGATGTCATGAAGCTATCGATGGTTGCAGCCGGCGCGATTTGCCTGGGGCTTTGCGCATGCGCTTCGCCGAATGAAGGCAATCCCAATGGCGCGGCCTATCTGGGCTCGCCCGGCAGCACCTATGACGCTGCTGCCAATCCGCCGCGCGCCGATGGCGTGGCGAAATACGATCCGGCGGCGCCGCTTCCGTCCGTACTTTCCACCGATATGTCCGGTGGCTCGGCGATGCCGGCTGCGCCGCCGGGCGTACCGCAATCGCCTCGCTGATTGTCTTTCCGGAAGAGCTGGCATGCAGAGAGGCCAAGGCTGGGCTCTTGACCTCCTTATGCTCAGGTGTAGCATTATCTTCATGACCGGCCCTTGAACGCCGGGTTTTTTGCACCAGATATATGCTCGAATTGAGCATTATGTGGCGATAGCAGAAGACATATTGGAGAGCCGCATGGGTCTGGAACTTGCCTACACCGATGCCGTCGCGCGGGCCACGGACGGCCTTTACGCCAAGGTTGCCAAGGTCATCCCCAAGATCGAATGGCCGGTCTATGCGCCCCTGATCGCCGAGATCAACCGCCTGAAGCGCGAAAAGAACGCGGTCATTCTGGGCCACAATTACATGACCCCGGAGATTTTTCACGGCGTCAGCGACTTTGTCGGTGACAGCCTGGCGCTGGCCCGTGAAGCCGCCCGCACCGATGCCGCCGTGATCGTCCAGGCGGGCGTTCATTTCATGGCCGAAACCTCCAAGATACTTTCGCCGGAAAAGATCGTGCTGATCCCCGATGCACGCGCCGGTTGCTCGCTGGCTGCCTCAATTACCGGCGCCGATGTGCGCCTGCTGCGCCAAAAGCATCCCGGCCTGCCGGTGGTGACGTATGTGAACACCTCCGCCGAGGTGAAGGCCGAAAGCGATATCTGCTGCACCTCGGGCAATGCCGTGAAAGTGGTGGAAACCATCGCCAGGGAATTCGGCACCGATACCGTGATCATGATCCCGGACCAATACCTGGCCCGCAATGTCGCGGCCAAAACCGGTGTGAAAGTGATCACCTGGGCGGGTGCTTGCGAAGTGCATGAACGCTTCACAGCGGAAGAGATTCGCAATTACCGCGCCCAGCATCCCGGCGTCACGGTTCTGGCCCACCCCGAATGTCCGCCGGAGGTGGTGGCGGAAGCGGACTTCGCGGGATCGACCGCCGCGATGATCGGTTATGTCGGCCAGCATCATCCCGCCCGGGTGGTGATGATCACGGAATGTTCGATGAGCGACAACGTCGCGGTGGAATATCCGGATGTGGAATTCGTGCGGCCCTGCAATCTCTGCCCGCACATGAAACGCATCACTTTGGAAGGCATTCTGCATTCACTTCAGACTATGAGCGTCGAAGTACTGGTCGATCCTGCGGTATCGGCCCGCGCCAAGGTCGCCATCGACCGGATGCTGGCGGTCTGAGGCAATGACCAAGCGCGCCGACAATGTGATCGAGACTGATGGCGCCTTGATCCTGGGCGCCGGCATCGCAGGCTTGTTCACGGCGCTGAAACTGGCGCCCTTCCCGGCCCTGGTGCTGGCGGGCTCGCGCCCTGGAGCGTCCGGTTCCAGCGCCTGGGCCCAGGGCGGTATCGCCGCCGCGGTGGGCGAAGGCGATGATTGGCGCGGCCATGCCGCCGACACGATCGCGGCGGGCGCGGGTCTTTGCGATCCGCAAATCGTCAATCTGGTGGCGCGCGAAGCGCCGGACCGCATCGCCGATCTGGTGGCGATGGGTGCGCCCTTCGATCGCGACGCCAACGGCGCGCTGGCGCTGGGGCGGGAGGCGGCCCATTCACGGGCGCGTATCGTGCATGTGACGGGCGACCGGGCGGGCGCGGAGATTTCGCGTACTTTGGCAGCGCGTGCGCTGGCAACGCCTTCGATCCGGATCATGGAAGGATTTCACGCCGTCGAACTGGCGATGGAAGACGGCAAGGTGATCGGATTGTTCGCCCGTCACGGCACAGGTCCAGAGGCGCGGCTGGTCCTGTTCAAGGCGCGGGCGGTGATTTTCGCCACCGGCGGTTTGGGCGCACTTTATGCCGTCACCACCAATCCCCTGGAAGCGCGCGGCGAAGGGCTGGGCATGGCGGCACGTGCCGGTGCGCTGATCGCCGACCCGGAATTCGTTCAGTTTCATCCCACCGCGATCGATATCGGCCGCGACCCCGCGCCCCTGGCGACGGAAGCGCTGCGCGGCGAAGGCGCAGTGCTGATCAATGACAAGAACGAGCGATTTATGCCCTCGGTGCATGCGGATGCCGAGCTGGCGCCGCGCGATGTGGTGGCACGGGCCATTCATCGCCAGATTGCCAGCGGCCATCGCGTGTTTCTCGACTGCCGCGCCTCCATCGGCGAGAAATTCGCCACCCATTTTCCAACCGTTTATGCGGCCTGCATGTCCGGCGGCATCGATCCGGCGCGCCAGCCCATTCCGGTGGCACCCGCCGCGCATTACCATATGGGCGGCATCGCCTCGGACGCATTGGGCCGCACTTCTCTTCCCGGCTTGTGGGTGGCGGGAGAATGTGCCGCCACCGGGCTTCACGGCGCCAACCGGCTTGCGTCCAATTCGCTGCTGGAAGGCCTGGTGTTCGGCGCCCGGGTCGCGGAAGACGTTCGGGGCGTGGTCCCGGCCGGAACGGCCAGCGGCCAGCCGCCGGCGCCCACCGCCTTTGCTTTGCCCCCCCCGCCGCATGTATTGCGCGCGGCGATGAACCGGCATGTCGGGCTGGAACGCAATGCGGAAGGCTTAAACGAAGCGCTTGGCGTCATCGCGCGTCTGGAACAGTCCAGCGGCGGCGAACCGGCGCTTCTCAATATGCTGGCGGCGGCGCGGCTGGTGACAGCGGCGGCGTTGGCGCGCACGGAATCCCGCGGTGGCCATTGGCGCAGCGATTTCCCGCTGACGCAGAAGACCGGCACGCGCACCTTCATCACCCTGGCGGATGCCGTCAGCGGCGAAAACCTGCAGCAACGCTTTGTGAAATCATGACTCTGGCAGCTCTGGAATTCACCCGCCCGCCGGCGGATCTGTCGATCGAACCTCAGATCCGCGATGCTTTGCAGGAGGATATAGGCCGGGCCGGAGACATCACCTCCGCGCTTACCATTCCGGCCGATCAGGCTGCCGAAGCACGGCTGGTGGCTCGTAAATCCGGCGCGATAGCCGGTCTGATCGCGGCCAAGATCGCGTTCCGTCTGGTCGATCCGTCTCTGGCTTTTGTTGTTGCCGCTCCGGACGGCAGCAAGGTTGAGCCGGGTGCGCTGATCGCCAGCGTGTCGGGGCCGGCGCGAGCCATTCTCACCGCCGAGCGCGTGGTGTTGAATTTCGCGGGCCATCTGTCCGGCGTGGCCACGGCGACTGCCGCTTTGGTGGACGCCGTCAAAGGCACCAAGGCGCGCATCGTCTGCACCCGCAAGACACTGCCCAATTTGAGAATTCTGCAGAAATACGCCGTGCGCTGCGGCGGCGGCTTCAATCATCGCTTCGGCCTGGATGACGCGGTTCTGATCAAGGACAATCACATCGCGGCTGCAGGCGGCATCGCACCGGTGCTGGAGCGCGTCAGAGCGGGCCTGGGTCACATGACCAAGATCGAGATCGAGGTCGACACGCTGGCGCAGCTGGAAGAAGCCTTGTCGCTGGGCGCCGACACGATCCTGTTGGACAATATGACGCCCGAAAATCTCAGGCGCGCCGTGACGCTGGCAAAGGGCCGCGCGGTTCTGGAAGCGTCCGGCAATGTCGCATTGGCGACGGTCCGCGAGATTGCGGAAACCGGTGTGGATTACATCAGCTCGGGCGCGATCACCCACAGCGCCATCAATCTGGATATCGGCTTGGACTTTTAGCTGTCCCGCGAGCGGGCTGGCGCGCCGCGATAGAAGACATGGTTACCGATCTGGCCGGTCTTCTCCAGGGTCGGAGCCCAGTCCGGGCTCACCGAAGCGGCATGGTAGTTTGTGGCGCCACCGGTGGAATCTTTGCGCCAGGCCTGGTCGGTCAAGATTTCGGCCGCCAGGCGCTCGGAATCGGCCCAGGCGCGTGCGTCCTTTTCCCGGTTCAGATCGCCATTGCAGGCGAAGGAGAATTGGCAGCCGGGACGGCTGGCACCCTCATAGACCACGGCGCAGATCGAATGGCCGTAATTGCCCGAATTCATCCGGTGGAAAATGACCTCGGCGACGGCCTTCTGGCCTTTGTCGCCTTCGCCCCGGGCTTCGTAATAAAGCACTTCCGACAGGCAGCGATGTTCTGCCAGGAGGTGGTTCATTACCGCATCGGTGGCGGGCGTTTTGGCGATCGCCACAGTTTCCGCCTTCATCTCGACCGGCTGGGCCAGCGCGATCTTGGCGACGGCATTGTGATTGGTGAGCGATGCACCGACTGCCGCGCTGGCAGTCGCAAGAATGATCGCCAACGCAGCGATCAACACGCGGTCCGACCGCGATAGCGCGTCACTGGTTTTTTTCGTCATCGGGAATTCGACTCTTTTCGGCTTTTGGTTTCGCTTCGTCTATCTGGCTTGGTCTATTTCGCGTTCCGCGTTTTTGTGCCCCTTCACCGGCATCTCGTCGCGTTTGCTATTTCGATTAGGCTGG
>Ga0105240_10007039_pt1 | contig 16410 bp, 15 predicted proteins | sample KBSC54metaG_FD_80426 | JGI IMG/M metagenome (GOLD analysis project Ga0105240, IMG submission 80426) | Corn rhizosphere microbial communities from Kellogg Biological Station, Michigan, USA - KBS C5-4 metaG | ecosystem: Host-associated > Plants > Roots > Rhizosphere > Soil | place: Michigan, USA... | reverse complement strand
GTTTGCCTTCGACAACTACCGCGTGATCGATACCGTCATCATGGGCAACAAGCCGCTCTGGGCCGCTCTCGAGGAGCGCGACAGGATCTACGAAAAAGCCGAGACGACCGATGAAGACGGCATGCGGCTAGGCGAGCTCGAAGGCACCATCGGCGATGAAGACGGTTACACCGCCGAGAGCGATGCCGCGGTGCTGCTGGACGGACTAGATATTCGCGAAGACCTGCACGAACGCAAGATGGGTGAACTGCAGGGGGGACAGAAAGTACGAGTACTGTTGGCCCAGGCGTTGTTCGGAAAGCCTGAAGCGCTGCTGCTTGACGAGCCGACAAACTATCTCGATCTCGATTCAGTTCACTGGCTGCAGGACTTTCTCAACGGCTACGATGGAACGCTGATCGCCATCTCGCACGACCGGCACTTCTTGAACAGCGTCACGACGCACACTGCCGACATCGATTACCAGACGATCATCACCTATACCGGCGGATACGATGAGATGGTGATGGCGAAGACGCAGATTCGGTCGACGCTTGAATCGCAAAATGCGCAGCGCGAAAAGAAAATTTCGCAGCTCAATGAATTCATCGCCCGGTTCGCAGCCGGTACCCGCTCGTCGCAGGTGACAAGCCGGCGCAAGGAAGTAGAGCGGCTGCAGACAAACGAGCTCGCGCGATCGAACATCCAGCGTCCCTTCATCAAGTTCGACCAGGTAAGGCCGAGCGGCAAACACGTGCTCGAGTTCAAGCACCTGACGAAGTTATACGACGACCTGAAGGTGATCGACGCCTTCAGCGCCAACGTACTGCGCGGCGAAAAGGTCTGCCTGATGGGCCGCAACGGCGCGGGCAAGACGACTCTGCTGAAGTGCCTGCTTGCAAATTATCCCGGGTTGGCCGAAAAGGAATTCACCCTCGATTCAGGCAGCGTCTTCTGGGGACATGAGGCGCACATCGGCTACTTCCCGCAGGATGTCGGCTCGACGATCGAACACGGACTTACAGTGAACGAGTGGCTGCACCGCTGGAAGCCGGATGCACACGTTGAGGAAATACGCGGAATCCTGGGCCAGATGCTCTTCTCCGGCGAAGAGGGCGAGAAGCCGACCAAGGCTCTGTCGGGCGGCGAGCAGGCACGGCTGATCTTCTGCAAGCTCATCCTCACGAAGCCAAATATCCTCATCTTCGACGAACCGACCAACCACCTCGACCTCGAATCGATCAACGCTCTGAATATCGCGCTGCAGAGGTACGAGGGCACGGTGCTGCTGGTGACGCACGATCACGACCTGATTGATGAAGTCGCCACACGGCTCTGGAACTTCAGACCAGAAGGAATCGAAGACTTCCAGGGTCCGTATTCAGAGTGGAAGGGCAAGCACAACTAGAGTTGGTCCCGAGTTGGTTTTGAACGGGGCCTACTCCGGCACAGCGCCAGACGCGCAGGTTGGTTTGGAAGGGCACGACTTTAGTCGTGCCGCAAAACTGGCTCATCAGCATTCCCGTGCCCAGACTCCGGCACTCTACAATTGGCCTGCATGGACTCTGTCTTCTCGCATATCAACTGGTTCGACGTTGCCGACCCCGCATCGCCGGAACTGGACGAACTTGCGCAGCGGTTCGGACTGCACGAGTTGCAGATCGAGGATTGCCGGCACCGCCCGCAGCGGCCGAAGACCGAGGAACACGATCACTACCTCTTCACCGTCTTGAAGCACATCCACGATGCCGCCGAGCTCGAGTTCGATGACATCGATCTATTCCTCGGTCGCGACTTCCTGATCTCCGTTCGCGATGCGGATGCTGTCGTCATCGAGAGCGTTCGTGCGCGGGCCGGTGAAGAGAAGACGGACCGGTTGGATCGCCTCTTCTACATGATCGTCGACCAGATCGTGGACGGCTATCAACCGGTTCTGGACAAGCTTGCGGACGAGATCTCCGAGATCGAAGACGTCGTCCTGGAGCAGCCCGACCCTGAAACGCTGGCTCGAATCTTCGCCCTCAAGCGAAAGCTGATCGAGTTCCGGCGCGTGGCGGGAGGAATGAGAGAGGTTGTCAACTCGCTCATGCGCCGGGAGAAAGGCCTGCTCGGCGATGACCTCGATCCTTACTTCCGCGACGTGTACGACCACATCATCCGCACCGTCGACATGATCGAGACATATCGCGATCTGCTGTCAGGCTCGCTCGACATCTATCTGTCCGCAGTCGCCAACCGCACCAATGAGGTAATGAAGGTGCTGACGATCTGGGGGACAGTGGCCCTGCCGCTCGTGATCATCACCGGATTCTTCGGCATGAACCTGAAGCTGCCGTGGGCCAACAATCCGCACGGGACCGACTATGCAGTCGCGCTGATGGCAATCTCAACCCTCTCGATTTTGATCTATTTCAAGATCAAGCGTTGGTTCTGACACATCATCAACACCAGCGACGTTTTGTTTCCGATGAGGAGAATGGCGTGAGCATAAACGGAACTTAAAAAACAACTTATCTCATAGATACCGCATTGCAGTATAGCAACACCCCTGAGCTTCTATCGCGCCGGTCGCGTGTGAAGCACATCACATCAATGCAGTAGACGCGAACCTACCATTCGAGCATGACAGCCGTAACCCTGATTCTGGTTGCGCCGTGCTCGCTGGTGTTAGGTGCCATTCTTCAGCTTCTGGTAGCGCGCCTCTGTTCCGCAAAAGCCAAGGGTGTCCTCGCCGTTCTTTTCTGTTTGCCTTCCCTCCTGGCCGTCATTGCTACCGCCCCGCATGTCTTCGCCGGGCAGGCCATCGACTTTTCGATCCAGCAATGGAATCTACCGGCAACACTCGCCATCCACGTCGACGCTCTGAGCGTCTTCTTCGCTTTGATGGGCACAGGAATCGGCGGATTTGTCCTGGTGTACTCCGTCGGGTACATGGCACATGACAAGGCTGCCACGCGGTTCTACGCGACGATGCTGGTCTTCATCGCCGGCTTCGTCGGGCTGGTGTATTGCGCGAATCTCTTCACCCTCTACGGCTGCTGGGAAGTCGTGGGACTCTGCTCCTTCTCGCTGGTCGGCTTCTGGTACACCAACCCGGAGGCCGTCAAAGGCGCGCGCAAGGTTCTGCTCATGACGCACATTGCTGGCTATGGGCTGCTCGCCGCGATCCTCATCATCTACCACCGGACCGGCAGCGCATTATGGACCGATCCGAAGGTAGCGCAGGCATTCACCAGTGGCGTTTTCGTGCTGATGCTCGTAGCGCTGGTTGCCAAATCAGTTCAGGTGCCGCTGCATACCTGGATTCCGGAAGCCATGGCTGCTCCGACACCCGTCAGCGCTTTGCTCCATGCGGCCTGCTACGTGAAAGCCGGTGTTTATCTCGCCGCTCGCATGCATAGCTTCGGTGCGTGGCCCGCAGCCTGGGGCGCATCGATGGTGTGGGTCGGCACGGTCACAATGGCAGTCGGCGTGATGTATGCGATGGTGCAGAGCGACCTGAAACGCATGCTGGCCTACTCCACCGTGAGCCAGATCGGCTACATGATGATGGGCATCGGCATCGGAACTCCGCTGGCGATCACCGCCGGCCTGCTGCACTGCCTCAATCACGGTTTTTTCAAAGGCGGCCTCTTCCTTACCGCCGGATCGGTGCAGCATGCGGCCGGCACACGAGATATGAATCAGCTTGGTGGCCTCGCAACGCGCATGCCGCGAACCACATTAAGCTGGCTGATCGGCGTAGGCAGCATGATGGGCATTCCGCTGATGAGCGGTTTTGCAAGTAAGTGGATGCTCTACGCCGCTGCGCTGGAGTCAGGCTGGGCAGTTCCTGCAATGATCGCCTGGGCCGCGAGCCTCGGCACTGTCTTCATGGGAGTGAAGGCGACGAGCGCAGTCTTCCTCGGACCGCCAACGGAAAACACCAATGATGCGCACGAGTCGCCGGCATCCATGCTGTGGGGTATGGGCCTGCTGGCAGCGGGCAGCATCGTGCTGGGAGTCGCTCCGCAGCTAGCCGTGAACTACCTGCTGAATCCCATTCTGCGCACGCTGGCTCTAGGGGCGGGAGTTCATGTCACGTGGCTGGGCCTTTCATCTGACGCGGGAAGCTTTTCTACAACTGGCGGCCTGGTACTCGCGCTGGTGAGCGTGGTTGTTGGCGGCGCGGTATATGCACTTGCCTACGCAGCCCGGCCCGTTGCGGCAGCCGGCGGTGGCGCGGCGCTGGCAGGCGCCGGTGGCGGAGTGTTCACGGGCGGCGAGCCTCTTTCGAGCCGCGCACGGCTTACAGCGGGCGACTTCTCTGATATCTTCCTGCACAACTGGCGCTCATTCTTCCGCTGGACAAACGTGGATCGCGCGTACCTGGGACTATGGGCGGGCCTTGAGACCACCTCTCGTGCCTTGAGCACCTCGATCGGCTGGATGGAGCGGCGCGCTCTTCTCCTGCTGCTCATCCTCGCTCCGGTAGTCTTTGCCCTTCTCGCATGGGTGTGGCCCGGAGCGCCGACCGCTACCCGGGCTGCGACCGAGTTGCACCGCGCACCGCTGGTGCTGGTCGTCGCAATCGGAATCGCTGCGGTCGCATTGTTCCTCGCTGCACTGAGAAAGGTGACAGCGCACGGGCCGACCTTATGGTTCTGCATGCTGGCTGTTGGTGGCTTGTGTGCGGGCGGACTCGCCGCCACGAATCCCTGGCTGCGCCTTGGACTTCTTGAACTCGCCGCACTATTGACGGTGCTGCGGGTGTGGCTCACAGCACGATCGAAGACAGCAAAGGTCACCTATCTCTCCGTCGTGCTGCTGTCGGCAGTGTGTGCAGTTGGCAGCGAACTCCTCATCAACACGCCGAATCAGGCCTGGTCACGCGCGCTGCTGTTGACGGGAATTCTCATCAAGCTTGCCGCAGTCCCGCTACTCTTCTGGCTCTTGTCCCTTGCCGATGAGGTGCCCGCGCTTGTCCTCGGGTTGGTAATCGCCGTTGTGGATATGGCTGCCTTCGGTGAGTTCTGGATGGCATCGCAGATGAATCCGGCGCTGCTGACGCCGTCACGCCTGATCCTCGCAGTCGCGGCAGCTACTTCGCTCGTTGCCGCCCTGCTGATGCTTTCACAGCGAAGCATCAAGCGCCTCCTGGTGCTCTCCACCATTGAGGATGCTGGCTTCCTCTTGCTGGGGCTCGCCTGTGCAACTGAACTCAGTACGTCCGGCGCGATAATTGCAGCCTCGACGCATGCGTTGGCGAAGGCGCTGCTGTTTGCCTGCCTCAGCGCACCCGAGGCGGATGGAGCCTTGGATGGCTCTTCCATAGCACTGGCCTCACGCTACCCGGTGAGCGCATTCGGATTCCTGTTCGGGATGCTGGCAATGCTTGGGGTTCCACCAACACTCGGCTTCCTGGGCCGCTGGAGGCTCTATCAATCAGCACTGGAGATTTCACCGCTGCTGATGACTGTGTTTGTGGTCTCGTCCGTCCTGGCGCTCGTGGCATATGTGCTGGCACTCACGCGGAACTGGTGGGGTCCACCGGATAGCGTGGACGCCGGTCATAAAATTAGCGCGCGCGAGCCGCTGGCATTGCAAGGAGCGGTTGTACTGCTGGTTGCGATTCTGCTTATCGCTGGAGCCTGGCCGAATCTGCTCGCGCTGCTCGAATGGGGGCGTCTATGAAGCTCTGGGACAAGTTGATGTGCTACTGCCGGCGACGCAGCCCCTGGCTCTTTCATCTGAATTCGGGAAGCTGCAACGGGTGCGACATCGAGATCGTCGCGGCGCTCACGCCTCGTTACGACGCCGAACAGCTTGGCGTACGCCTTGAGGGCAGCCCGCGGCATGCGGACATTTTGTGTGTGACTGGGCCGGTGACGAAGAATGCGGTCTGCGCCATCAAGACGGTGTACGGACAGGTTTGCGGACCGAAAGCGGTCGTCGCGATCGGATCGTGCCCGGCCACGACGAACGTCTTCATCGATAGCCGAACTCTGGATGGTCCCTTGGGCAAGCACATTCCAGTGGACGTGTTCGTGCCCGGATGCCCGCCGCGTCCCGACGCCATCATCGAAGGCGTCGCCAAGGCTGCTGAGATTCTTGCCGAGCGCGGCAACAAGCCCGCTCAACCAGTTCCGATTGCCGAACGGACCACAGCGGAGGTGCAGGCATGAGTATCCTCACCGCACTTGCACGCCTGCTGATCTTTCCCGGAATTCTCTTCGCCGTCCCCGCAGCATGGTTCTTTTTGTGGGTTGAGCGCAAGTCCGTTGCGATGTTGCAGGGCCGCATCGGGCCGCCCTTCATGCAGCCCTTCTTCGACTTCATCAAGCTGCTCGGCAAAAGCACGCCTCCGCGCACAGGCGTCGCCGGTGGTCTGATGCGGGCGTGGCCGCTGATCGCTGTTTCCACCGCAGCCGGTGCCGTGGGCCTGCTTCCGGTGCTTCCCTCCTCAGGAGGCTTTCAGGGCGACCTCATCCTCCTGCTCGCGCTGCTTGAAGTTCCGTCGATATGCATTATCGCGGCGGGGTTCACTTCGCGCTCCATCTTCGGCGAGATCGGCTCGGCGCGCGAAGCCGTCCTGAGCGTCTCGTATAACGTCGTCTTTCTTCTTGCGATCATCTCTGTCGCGGCTTCGCAGCACACGTTCCGACTCGAGGCGCTCGCACAGGCGCCGGCGACGCCGCTGCGCTGGGTTGGGATTCTCGCCATACTGATTTGTCTCCCGGCGAAGCTGCACCTCAACCCCTTCTCTCTGCCCAATGCCGAGCAGGAGATCTACTCCGGACCGATGGTTGAGTTTGCGGGACCGGAACTGGCGATGTGGGAGCTCTCACATGGGCTCGAATGGGTTGCCGCAACGGGACTGGTCGCAACGTTGATCGCTCCGCAGATGGCGTTCTGGAGTTTGTCGGCCCTGGTTTTCGTCGCACTTTCATTCGGCATTGTGTTGCTTCTCTCAGCGCTGGCGGCAGCCACCGCGCGCCTGGCGATCGACACAACGGTGCGCTTCTATTGGCAATGCACCATCATCTTCGCGGTTCTCGCAGTCTCCTCCGCGCTCTTCATGAGGCTTAGATCATGAACATTCTCGCCATGCTGTGGAAGAACTTCTGGGGCGGCTCACGCACGCTGCTCTTCCCCGAGCGCCCCAGGGTCACGCAGCACTTTCGCGGGCTGGTGCAGTTCGATCCCGAACTTTGTACAGGCTGCGCCATCTGCAAATTCCGTTGCACCTCGCGAGCAATCACCTACCAGGCAGGCAAAGGCGAATTCACGTGGGGCTACGATCCCGGCCAGTGCACATTCTGCGGCCGCTGCGTTGAGGGCTGCACGGAACACGCCTTGAAAGAAGGACACACTGAGCACGCGCTCAGCCAGGAGTCCGCCTGCCCACCCATCTATCTGCAACAGGGCGAACTGAAGAAGACCTACACGGTGAAGCGCAGGACTCCTGCTCCAAAGCCTGCGGCGGCCCCGGCCGCAAAAGCCACCTCGCCAACCCATGAGCCTGCGACTGGAGGCACTCAATGATTGCAGCCGAATCGATTCCCGCACCCGCCATCGCGAGGGCCGCCGCATTCTCCGAAAGCGGCGGAGTCTTCTGGTATGGCGATTCCAGCTTGCGTGTGCGGGACGTTGCGCGCGCGATGAACGCCGTCGGCGCTCGCTTCATCACCATCACGACCTATGAGCTGCCGGCGAATGCCGGGTTCCGGCTCGAGTATCACTGGGACTTGATGGGCCGTCTCCTTGGTTTCACCTTCCCGTTAGCGGCCAACACCATCGACAGCATCTACGACCTCTGCGAGGCCGTGGACTGGATCGAACGCGAGGTGCACGAGGAGTACAGAATCGACTTCACCGGGCGCGAGTATGAGCCACTGCTTCTGCGAGAAGGCGGAGTCTGCGGAGTGAACCTGCAAAAGGAGGTCGTGCAATGAGCTACGAGATCCCCATGGGCCCCTACCATCCCGGCCTCGAAGAGCCCTACAAGCTCAACATGATTTGCGAAGGCGAAACCGTCAAGGATGCGAAGCTCCATATCGGTTTCAACTTCCGTGGCATCGAGCATCTCGCCGAAACGCGCAACTACATCCAGGTGATCGCGCTCATGGAGCGGGTATGCGGTATCTGCTCCTTCATCCACACGCTCACGCTCTGCCAGGCAATGGAGAAGTTAACGGGACTGACGCCGCCGCCGCGCGCCCAGTACATCCGCGTAGTTATGGGCGAACTCGAGAGGCTGCATTCGCACGTTCTGTGGGCCGGCATCGCAGCAAAGCTAATGGGCTTCAAGACCATGTTCATGACCTGCTTCGAGATTCGCGAGAAAGTAATGGACGTGCTCCAGGCGATCTCCGGGAACCGCGTCAACTACGCCATGAACCGCATCGGAGGCGTCAATCGCGACATCGAAGATCCGCAGTCGATCCTTGCTATGGTTGAGGCGCTTGAGAAAGAGATGACCCGGACCATCATCCCAATCTTCACGACAAGCAAGACGGCCACTTCGCGTTGCGCCGGAATCGGCGTGCTCACTACCGAGAAAGCCCGATCGCTCGGGGTTGTTGGCCCTGTGGCACGCGCATCTGGAATCGGGCAGGATCTGCGCAAAGAAGCGCCCTACGCGGCATACGCAGAGATGGACTTCTCGGTCCCGGTAGTTCCGGACGGCGACGTCCGCGCACGTCTTCTCGTTCGCGCGCTCGAGATCATGGAGAGCTGCAAGATCCTGCGTCAGGCGCTTGCGAAGATGCCTCCCGGCGAAATCGCCCCTCCGGGCGATGGCAGCAAATTCAGCTTCCTCGGCGGCACTGCAACCGCTCGCGTCGAGGCTCCGCGTGGCGAGGTTATGTACTCCGTCTCCTGGAAGGAAGGCGCGAAGATGCCGAGCCGCGTTCATGTACGCACCCCGACCTATGTGAATATGCCCGCGGTGCGATTCATGGTACAGGGCGCGAGATTGGCTGATACCCCGCTGATTCAAGCCGCCGTCGACCCTTGCTACTCATGCACAGACCGGTAAACAAACCGGTGAGTTAACTCGCCAGTTACTTGACACCGACTTCGAACCGTCGTTGTAATAGCTGCAGTGGTAGCGGTGATGGAGTTCACCGCGCAGGCCGGATCGTAGCTGCAAGACCGGCTTGTTAACCGCTGTCCTTCCTTTCTGTCGGACAGATGATGACTCCTGACAGGCGATCCTGTCGTGGAGTTATGCCCGGCGCGATCCCTGCACAATTCAGGCAAGATCCGGCGAATTACGCGTCGTCGTGCACTCGTCTCGTCTTGCCGTCTGCACGGGAGGAAGAAGCTTTGCAGAAGTACCTGTTCATTGCACTGGGCGGAGCGCTCGGCTCGATCGCGCGCTACGGAGTTGGGTCCTGGGTTGCAAACCGATTGGGCATCCGCTTCCCTTACGGCACGGTTGTCGTGAACATCTCGGCGTGCCTGATCATCGGCTTCACCATGTCGTTCCTCGGCCGCCACACCGATCTGGGCCCTGCGTGGAGGTTCCTGGTGCCAGTCGGCTTCATCGGCGCGTACAGCACCTTCTCGACCTACGAGTGGGAGACTCTCGTCGAGTTGCGCGAGGGCGCTTTCGGCATTGCGGCGCTGTACGCAATCGGCAGCTTCGCGGCAGGACTGGGTGCAACCTGGGGAGGGTCCGTTCTCGGAGATCTCTTCGGCTGATCATCACGAAATCCGGTCTTCGCCGGTTTGAAAAACGCAAGTTGATCGCGCGTCAATGAGCAGTCCCTCAGTCACGTGAGCAGCATTACCGGTTGGCGCGCCAAACGTGACTCTGCGTGTGATTCAGGTCACGGCTGGAACAGAAGTACAAACCTACACTTGCACCATAGTTCAGTTAAGAAAGTCGAGAGAACTATGGTTGCTACTGGAAACGAAAATGCAGTCGGCAATTTGTTAGCTGCCTACGAGAGCGAAATCAACGCTCATGCCCGCTACAAGGCGTTCGCGGCCAAGGCCGAGTCCGAAGGACTGAACGGAGCCGCCAGCCTGTTCCGAGCGGCAGCTCGCGCCGAGCAGATCCACGCCGGAAATCACGCCCGCGTCATCCGCCACATGGGCGGAGAGATCGAAGCAGAGATAAAGCCGTTCCGCGTGAAATCCACCGTCGAAAATCTAAAGTCAGCGCTCGGCGGAGAGAAGCAGGAAATCGATTCGCTCTATCCCGAGTTCCTCGTACATGCTGCTTCTCACCTCGACACCCATGCCATGCGTTCCTTTCACTGGGCCATCGAATCGGAAAAGACCCACGCCCGCCTGTATGAGGATGCGGTGGCTACCGCGGAGTCAGGCCGCGGCTGGACCCAGGAACAACTCGACTTCTACGTCTGCACGTTGTGCGGGTACACGGCCAGGACGCAGGAAGCAGACAACTGCCCGGCTTGCAACTACATCTGGGACCGGTTCGAAGTAATCCGCTAGCAACCCGAGCCAGATGTTATTTTTAGCCGGGCATCAACATGGCTTCGGCCCTGCATCCAACTCTTTCAGGAGCGGGAGCCATGGCTGCAGATCCGGTTCTGATGCGGGAAATCGGTATCGAAGACATAGCGGTGATCAGGCACCTGGAAACCGCCTTCGACGAAGAAACCAAAAACACCACGGCCTGCCGAGCCTATGCTTCCCGGGCCGATGAAGAAGGCTTTCACGGCATCGGCAGCCTCTTCCGCGCCATTGCCAGAGCTGAACAGATTCACGCAGCAAATCACGCCCGCGTGCTGCGCCACATGAGCGGACCGGCAGCAGTGCACATGGCTTTGCCGCATGTTGAGAGCTCGCTCCAAAATATGCGTACGGCGCTCGCAGACCAGAGATTCGAAGTCGACTACCTCTACCCCACCTTCCTTACTGCTGCGGTTCCCCTGATCGACTCAACAGCCATACGAACCTTCCACTGGGCTCTTGAAGCGGACAAGTCGCATGTACGGCTCTTCTGGCAGGTAATGCCCCGGATCGGCGAAGACAAAGCGGGCTGGGCTTTTACGCCGCATCACTTTTTCGTATGTGCGCTGTGCGGCTATGTAGCCCAAAATCCGGAGTCGGACAACTGCCCAAGCTGCAACTACCTCTGGGAACGGTTCGAGACCATCCAGTAGCCATCCCGGCGACCGCTCCCGAGAGAAGAAATCAAGATCTGCCAGGTCACAGGTTCGGGAACGCACCCGATCGAGACTGAGTGCATTCCCGCACTGCGACCATTCGTTAGCGACCGCTCTTCTTTCCCGAACGCGACGATCCCGAGCGCGAAGATGAGCTCTTCTTCTTCGAAGAAGATTGCGATGAACCGCGTGAGTTCGAGCCGCCACGCGATCCATTGCTGCCGATCTCGTTCTCGTCGTCCTTTTCCTCGCCTTCGTCCTCGCCGCCCTCACTCAGAGCGTCAGAGTTGACCTGCTGCGCAACCTGGGTCAGCCGCTCATCGGTCTCCTTCTCTTCTTCGAGGGTCTCGCCCAGCAGCTCTTTCACTTCGTCCTGTCCCATTGCCTCGGCCAGTGTTGCCGCTGTGCCATAGGCTGCGATCTCATAATGTTCGATTCGCTGGAGAGCCCCAATCATCGCGCAGTCGAGCACGGGACCCTTCTCAATCTCCTCGACCTGCGATTGCGCTTCTTCTACCAGGCCCTTCATTCCGTCACAGGTTTTACCGCCGGCCCGCTCTTCCAGGATTTCGAAGATGCGCTCGAGACGCTCGATCTGTCCCTTTGTTTGTTCCAGGTGTTCCTGCATGGCCTGTTTCAGTTCTTCCGATTGAACGGCCTTTGTGAGGCGTGGAAAAGCCTTCACTGCCTGCTTCTCTGCCGAGTAGATATCTTTCAGTTCGTCTACGAATAGCTCTTCAGCTGTCCCGACACTCATGTATATTCCTCCGAGGACGCGATCGATCCCGACCGCGTTTCGACGGCTTAGATGCAGGAATCAACGCCGCGCCTGCTTGCCCTGTTCTCGAATTTCAGACACTCCGTCCGACGCGGTCGCAATGACGTCCGCACAGGGCTCGCGACCTTGCGACTACCGCTCAGAAGTGAAGGGCGAGGCCGGAAGGCCGTCGCTGTTGAACAAATCGCACTGGGGGCTGTTCGCCCACCCATAGCGGACAGAAACAGGTGCAGGCACGTCAGGACTGGAGGCGACCACGGTGGTGCCGTCGATCGTCGCAGTCGCGGGTACAAACCGCCCATCCCGGCCGGCAACCTCAATGCCAGTGACCGTTCCCCCTTTGGCGTTCAGCCCCTTCCCGTGCTCGAACCAGGCTCTGATCGAGTTCGATTCGGTCGTGGCCTGACGAAACATCGGACCGGAGTACTCGATATTCTCGCCGTAGGTGAGGACGCGCGCAGCCCGGGCGAGGCGAAGCCCGACATCGAGCTTATCCGTGGGGTGAACGTCATCTGGGTTGCCGATGTCGATGGTCACAGCCATTGCTGTGTTGCGCATGGCCAGGGTACGCACCTGCTGCTCACGCAACTCCGCCCAGTTCTCTCGCGGGCTCGATTTGTAGTTTGAAATCTGAACGTAGAGAAACGGGAAATCGCCAATTCCCCACTGCCGCCGCCAGTCCTCGATCAGCGTGCGCATCACGCGATCGTAGGAGTGCACGCGGGCCAGCGCGCTGTTGCTCTCCCCCTGGTACCAGAGCGCGCCGCGGATGGGCAGAGGCGCGAGCGGAGCGATCATTCCGTTCCAGAGAAGGCCCGGCCCCCAACTGTCCAGCGGCGGATGCCAGGGAAACTGCGGGATCGGCTTGCCGGCCGCTTTGGCCTCGTCCTGCTGGCGTTTCTCGTAGGCCTGTTCCGCCTCGGCATCAGCAGCGTCGTCTGTCATCTTGCCGCGGGAGACAAAGATGGGGGCCAATGACGCATCCTCTCCCAGCGCGGTGAGCCGGACCCAGGATTCTCCGACAGTTCCGCCCCACGTAGCGTCGATGAGGCCGATCGTAACGTGCTCGCGCGCCGCGATGTCCCGCGCAAAATACCACGCAACGGCAGAGAAATCCTTCGCCGTCTCAGGATTCGACGGAGTCCAGCCGTCGGTATCGGCGTCGGGCATGGCGTAATCCGCTGCGCGCTTGCGAATCATGAGCAACCGGATCTGCGGATCGGCGGCTTTAGGAAGATCCTGCTCAGCAGTGCTCGCCCGACTCAGAGGAAACTCCATATTGCTTTGCCCTGACGCAAGCCAGACGTCGCCGACCATGATGTCATCGAGAGTGATCGCCGGTTGTGTTGCGCTTTGGTTTGGAGCGACTCCCGGCGTGACCGTCAACTTGAACGGACCGCCTGCAGAGCCCGGCTTCAGGTACGCGTTCCAGTGTCCGAGCGGATCGGCGTTCACGCTCCGCGATTCGCCCCGAAAGTTCACTGTAATGCCCTGGCCCGGCGCTCCCATACCCCACACGTGCACCGGAACGTCGCGTTGCATCACCATATGGTCCGACAGAATCTTGGGCAGGCTTACCTGGGCTGAAAGAAGCGCTGAACCGGCGAAGAGAACAACAGACAGAAATGAAAGACGCACAAAGGGCCTCACAGGACATCGTCCTAAAGTCGAGTACGCTGCAGCGCACTCCATCCGGCCTGGATTTTCCGGAAAGAGAAACTTATCAGAGCGGCCCAAATCTCGTCATATCAACTCTTGAAGCGCAGAAATCACGTGAGCGATCGCAACAACTTGCTGCAAATTGTGTCTATTGGGGAAAGTCAGTCTGATGTGCGCTCAAAGGCCTGCAACAAGACAAGCCACCTTCGTTACCGGCGATTGGGACAGATTCAGAATCTGACACAATCGCTGTTTTTCAATTGTTCTTTTTCCGCGATACTTGAAGTAAGAAATCTCGTCCTCCGGAGTCCGTAACCCCGATGATGCGCGCCCCCCGCAGAATCGCGTTCCTGTTGATCGCCCTCGCGTTGCTTCTTTTTGCTTCCACGCGTTCGAAGGCGCAGGCTGCACTCTTGCTCGAAGAGCCATATGGGTTCTTCGGTACGCTGAATCCTACTGGACATACAGCCATCTACTTCGCGCACATCTGTGCCGCCACTCCAACGAAGCTGCGGCGATGCGAGCCCGGCGAAATGGGGTCAGTCATTTCGCGCTACAGCGACGTGGCCCACCACGACTGGGTCGTGATCCCGCTGATCCCATACCTCTATTCGGTCGAAAATCTCTCTGAAGTTCCGGACCGCGTGAATCGCGAGGCGGTACACCGGATGCGCAATCAGTATCACGAAGCGCATTTGCTGGTCTTGGGCAGAGATGTGCGCAAAGGCGACTTCTGGCATGGCGGCTGGACGCAACTCGTTGGGGTCTCGTACGAGCGCCGGATGTATGCATTTCGGTTCGACACCACCGAAGCGCAGGATGACGCTCTGATTGCGCGCATGAACAAGGACAAGAATCGATCGCACTTCGAGTTGTTCTACAACAACTGCGCCGACTTCTCGCGCAAGATCATGAACCAATACTTCCCGGGAAACTTCCGCCGGAGCCTGTTCCCGGATGCGGGTATGACGACTCCGAAGCAGATTACGTTCAAGCTCGTCCGCTATGCGAAAAAGCACCCCGATCTTCATCTGGACGTGTACGAGATTCCGCAGGTACCGGGCTATCGGCGCACGAGCCGGTCGAACAAAAGCATTTCCGAATCGCTGATCACAACCGGCTATGCACTTCCCATCGCCGTGCTGAATCCCTATCTGGCCGGCGGCCTGTTTGCAGATTACGTGGTGCACGGTCGCTATCACCTCATCCCTAAGAACCCTCCGAAGCTGATGCCCGACGACCTCGCCGTATTGACACTGCCCGGCGGGGCCAATGAGAATGCCCTCACCGCCAGTGAACAGGTCCACAGCGTCGCTGCTGCAACTGCAGTTGTGGATGTGCATGCCGATGCAGCCACAAATTCCGGCCTGAAGGAAACCGTGGCCGCACATGACTGAGACACAGTCTCTCAAGAATCACGCACGTTTAGATCCCACCTATCACATTCTCTTATTGCTCGTTTACGTCGCGAACCTCGTCTACGCGGGTTTTCACGTCTACCGTCAGCCGAGCCTCTCTTCGGGCTGGTACGTTGTTCTGTCGCTGGTCGTCATCGTCCCGCTGCTCAAGATTAGAACCTATCCGCTGAAGGTGCAGGACCGCGTCATTCGTCTCGAAGAGCGGCTGCGCCTGCAGGCGCTCGCGCCGCAGGAGTGGCACACGCACCTTTACCGCCTGAGCGAGGATCAACTGATTGCACTCCGGTTCGCGAGTGACGACGAGGTGATAGCTCTCTCAAAGCAGGCACTCGAGCAGAATCTGAACCGCAAGCAGATCAAGGAGCGCATCCGTAGCTGGCGTGCAGACGACTGGCGCATATAACTGCTTCCCGCAGAGCGGGATAAGTGACGACGAAGGTCGCCATCCCGCTGCAGTTCAGGCAACTCGACTCCTCCGCTGCGCTTCCGACCACGAGAGGTCGCGGAGCATGAGTGTAGAAGAGCAGAAGAAGATCGATTCAGAGAATGTCCGGCGCAATCGCTCAGCCGAGGAGCAGGCCGGCGTGCCCGATCCACTTGAAGGCGTCACGGCGATTCCGGCTGTTAGGCATATCGGAAAGACGCTGGAATCGGATCCGGAATACTATGCTGTTGCCACGCCGGGGTACTCGACCCCTGAGGCGCAGATCGCGGCGGAAGCAGGACCGGTCGATGTCGATCAGCGTCGGATGGAAGAGGACGATTTCGATCCGCTATCCGGTCGGACTCTGGAGGACAGGGCGGAACCGCTGAGAACCAGACTGCCCGGCGACACCAGTTCCGACCCGCATACAGACGTTGGTCCCGATAACGCGTCCAATCTGCAGGAGCGCCCCGATGTCCCGAACCCTGTTGGAGCAAATCGGCGGTAGAATTGCGACCATGAGGTTCCAGGCTGCGTTTGCGTTGACCATTGCTCTCTGCGTTCCCGCATGGGCGCAGCATCAGGCCGGACAGAGCGGCGGCTTCGCCCCGCACGCAGGCGGAGGCGTCGGTCATCCTTCAGGCGCAATGCGCGGCGGTGCAACCGGATATGGTGGCGGTCACGGCGCAGGGTATGGTGTAGGCCACCCTGGATACGCGGGACGTTCCGGAGCCCCAAGCTACTCTGGCCTGACCGGTCTACAGGCTCCTTCAGCGTTCTCACAGCCGGGCAGATTCCCAATGCCCGGTGCGTTGCAATCGGTTCCGAGAGCAGGCGTCGCTCTTCCTTACGGAAGCGGATCCTACCGGGGATATGGGAACGGATCAGACTATCGCGGTCGCAATCCCCATCGGGGACCTTATCGCGGCGGTCACGATCGCGACCGTGACCGGCACAATCGCGGCTGGGGATCTTACGGTTACGCGCCCGGCTATGTATACGCCTATCCGTACGCAGTGGACCCGGGCT
>Ga0105240_10007037_pt1 | contig 16411 bp, 17 predicted proteins | sample KBSC54metaG_FD_80426 | JGI IMG/M metagenome (GOLD analysis project Ga0105240, IMG submission 80426) | Corn rhizosphere microbial communities from Kellogg Biological Station, Michigan, USA - KBS C5-4 metaG | ecosystem: Host-associated > Plants > Roots > Rhizosphere > Soil | place: Michigan, USA... | reverse complement strand
GGGCCGAACGCCAAGGCCGCCCCCGTGCCGAAGGCCATCGCGCCGGCATCGATGCCTTGCGCCGCACGCTGTCCGCCGCGCCCGAACTGGGCATCCAGACTTTGTCTGTCTTCGCATTCTCGTCCGCCAACTGGCAGCGGCCAGAAACGGAAGTGACATCGCTCCTGGCGCTGCTGGAAGAATATCTCGACCGCGAGACCGAAAATCTGGTGCAGGACGGTATCCGCCTTTCCATCATCGGCCGCCGCGACCGCTTGCCCAGCCGCCTGGTGTCGGAGATCGAACGCAGCGAAGCCGCCACGGCGTTCGGTGATGTGCTGCATTTGCGGGTGGCGATCGATTATTCCGCCCGCGACGCCATCGCCCAGGCCATCCGCGCCCTGATCGCCAATCCTGATGTCAGCCCGGACTTCACCAAGGAAGACTTCGCCCGCGCCGTCATGGGCGATGACGCGCCCGAGGTCGATCTCTTGATCCGGACCAGTGGCGAGCAAAGGCTTTCTGACTTCCTTCTGTGGGAAAGCGCATACGCCGAGCTATATTTTACCGAACGCGCTTGGCCCGATTTCACTGAGGCCGATCTCGCCGAGGCAGTGTCAGTTTTCCGAAGCCGCCAGCGCAATTTCGGTGGCCTTCCGGCCCGCGCCGCATAGCCTGTCTGGCGGGTCGTGCCTCGATTTGAAGGCTAACGCTCTGGCGCCAGCAAATGCATCAACTCCACGCTGGCAACGCCCGGCGCGCGGATCACGCTTAGCCGCCAGACCCGGCCCTCCGCCTCAGCGGCCTTGGCATCGGAAATCGCCTGATGCGCTCCGTTCTTCTCCTCAAAAACATAATAAGTGAGGCGCTCATTGGCGTCCGGATTGGCCGCCACCCGCGCCCAATCTGCCAGCGCTTTGAGGCTTGCCGCGTCCACATCACGCCCCGAAACCACGCAATCGTTCATGGCCCTGGCAGCCGCACCGGCCGTGTGCGCCGCTCCTGCCGCGACCACAAGCGCGTGCCCGCCCGCTTTGATGTCCCAAAGCGAGGTCTGCATGGAAAAAGGTGTTTCGACGGATCGTGTGGGGGGATCATGGGGAGCGCCGCCGGCAGCCAAAACGGCCCGTTTCACGTCATCGGCTCGGGCGCCGGTGTCGGCACAGAAAGATTCGAAGGCGCTGAACAGCGGCGTCCCGGCGTCCGCGGCCACCGCACTCCGCGTGCCGCAAAACATTGCCATCACGGCCAACCACCCAACAAGGCTCTTCGGCGCCAACACGCACATCCTGCCTCCCCCCAAGAGTCAGCATTCCACGGGGGCCGGCCCCTGTCACGCGGCCGCATCCGCATGGCGGCCCATCATGAACTCTGCTTTATTGGCCCTATGACCAGAGATGAAATCACCGCCTGGGCGTTGTCGAATGGCTGGCAGATCATCGACGGCATGCCCAGCCTGACCAAGCCCGCGTCACCGCATCCGGCCATCGTCCGGCTGGTGCTGAAAGCGACCGTCGCCAATCTGGAAATCAAGAAACCCGCGGGCAAATGGGAAAAGGTCGCGAGCGAGGCCTACGCCAAAATCACCGCCGCCCCAGAAACCGGCATGCCCGAAGGGCTGGGCTTCACCACCATCTCCGGCCTCACGCTCCTGATGCGGGATAACAAGGACCGCCAGGTCTTTTCCAAATTGAGCGGCAAGGGCTGAAGCCCGCACACCAAGTGCCAAAATGAACCCCGTCCCGAACGCAACCCGGCTTTTCCGTGCCAAAACGCTTTCCTCGCTGAGTCCCGCATTAACTGCCGGCTGGCATGCTACTTGCCAGGAAGAGCGAACGGAATTAAGGCCTTGGTAACGAGAGTGGCCTAGCGTTCGTTTTAAGGCTGTTCCGGGGGGAAATGCCGTGCCTTTTGAGCGTCATCATCTACGTCCGGCCGACTTCACGGCCACCGCCTTCGCGGTTGCGCTGCTTGCGCTTTATGTCTTCGCCACCGGACCCGCGCTTGCCCGCCTGACGGCCCGCGCTTCCGATTGGCCTTCGGTCGTGGTCATCATCTTGGGCTTCTTCGGCCTGGGCGTGCTGCTTCACAGCCTCGATCATGTCGCCCGCCGGGCTTTCCAGCGCGCTCGGCGTCTCAAAATCTAAGAGATATCCGACTTACCGTTTTTGTCGGACCATGCGGCATTCGCTCCTTACTTCCACCAGTGGTTGATGGCGGCGGTTAACTGCCGATCAACCGCACCACCGCGATTTAAGGCAAAGTGGAACCGAGGCCGGTTTCCGGCCATGCAAAGCTTAACCTCCTCGCCCTATAGTTCCAGCTCCAGGGTGTTGGGTTAGGGCGTATGGAGTTCGGGCAGACTGCGAAAACGTTGGTCGCGGCGGTGTTCCTCGCTGTGGTGATGTTCGCGGTGTTTGTCGCGGGCCAAATGAATCCCATGCGCGCCGGCCGCGGCCCGCCCGCCCAGACGGTCACGTCCAACAGCTATTTTCCTAAAGGTTCGGAAGATGGCCGCTTCGGGTCGAAGTGCGCCGCCTCGACGCTGTTCGGCCGCACGGTGTGCGGCGTGCCGTTCGCGCGCCTGGTCGCCTATCCCGAACGCTATCAGCAGAGCGTGATCGCGGTGACGGGTTTTTTGGTCGCGACGGGGCAAGGACGTCAGAGCCTCTATCCCAGCGAAGACAGCTACCGGAACATGGGCGAGTATGAGCGGGTGGAGATCGGCACCGGCGTGCCCGACGCCATTCGCGCCAAGATGGCCCAAGGTGTTTGGGTGCGGGTGATCGGGGAATTCGACGGTACGTATGCCGGCCAACCTTGGGGCCTGGGCGCAATCAGCCAAGTGATGGATATCGCAGAAGCCCGACCCGATGTGTCTCCGGTGATGGCGGCTGCGCCACCGCCCAGGATCGTCGCGCGCACCGCTCCGCCGCCGTCGGCGCCTCTGCAAGTCCCGGTGTCAACTTCAAGCGTGCTGCCGCAAACAGCGTCTGCGCCAGCTCCCGCCAGAGTAGTGCTGCGCCCCACCGAGCCGCCGGGCGAGGTACAAATTTCCGCGCCACTGACCCCGGATCCGCCCAAAGCCGCGCCGCGTAACGGTGATGCTTCGGTCGCGACCGCCGCCCCCACGCCGCTTTCCGAAAGCGCCACCGCCCACTAACGGCTAACGTGACATTGCTTTGCGTGCTGCCCGGCCGTAACGCTGCGCCCTACGCAAAAAACCAAACGAAAGCAAAAGGGCCCAAATCACCGTTCGCACGAAAAAACCCCGCCCGCGCCCAACCGGCTGCCGCTGAGTTTCAACCACCATGGCGCGCTCGGTAGCTACGCATCATGTCCTGCGTGATGTCACGGTCATAGCAAATCGGCGAATAGCCGCCGGGCCGAACATAAGCGCTGCGGCCGCCGCAAGCCCTGCCGTTGCGCATGTAATTGTATGGGCACGGGCATGGCCCAGGATAAGCCGCCAGTGAGTCGCGAATGATCGCTTGCTGCACTTCGGCGTCGCTCATAGCGGCAGCTGCAGCCGTGACAGCAGAGACAGAAATAAGGAATGATAATAGAACCGCCCGCATGCGCCGCCCAACGCATTTTGCATGTGAAGCTTAAATCAGTGGTTGCATGCCGACAATACGAACTGCGGTCAGCCCGAACCGTTTGATGCACATAGTGTATTTGTCATGAACTACACTATTGAGCTCAATCCGCAGGGTTCAACGCCGCCGCCTATCGCGACGGGTCTTAATTCACAGACACTTTCTTGCATAACGCGGTCGACGCCGCTTATGGTACGCAGCTGCCATCCCTATCCGTCCAAGCCCAATATGGGCGAACGATCGACCAAGTGGCGCCTGGCATTCGTCAAAACGGCGTTTCCGTGATCGGTCAACTTTCCATACCGATATACCAAGCGGGCACAGAAGAAGCGACCGTGCGTCAAGCTAATGAACAGCGCACGCAAGCGAACATGGCTGTGGCGGAAGCGGACCGTCAGGCTGAGGAGGATGTCACAGTCAGCTGGCACGCCGTCATCGCGTCAAAGGAGACTCCGAAAGTTTGGCCCAAAGGCAAGCAGAAGCGAACGCGATTGCCTTCCAGGGCTCCAAAGTCGAATCCCGAGTCGGATCACGCTCGCTGATCGACATTTTAAATGCGGATCAGGAGTTGCTGCAGTCACGCATTGCGGCGTATGCGCAAGAAGATGCATTGGAGAGGGCGACTTGCCGGCTCAGGAGCGCAATCGGTGGGCTGACTGCCACTGCGCTGAAGTTGCCCACTAAAATCTATGACCCCCAGCAGCATTACGACGACAATGCCAGCCGCTGGTTCGGCTTCGGGCGATTGACGACGTGACTTTGCGATAGTGTAAAAGTCACAAACTACACTATCGCGCCGGTTACGGCCGATGCTGCAACAGCGCCACAATCGGTTGTTCGAGAAAACGCACCGGCTTTTCGATCGCCCAGCCGAACACATTGATGCCAACAAGCGGCGCCAAGAAAAAGATCACCAGCAAAAACAGCATGCCGTAGCGTGACAGCCGCCACAGCGGTAGCGCCAGCACCGGCGGCAGCAAGCCAACCGCAATTTTGCTGCCGTCCAAGGGTGGGATGGGCCATAAGTTGAGAACCGCCAGGACGAGGTTGATTTCAACCGAGTACCATAGCGTCATCGGCAGCCACGTGAGCGCGGCAAAGCCCGAGCGCTGGGCAACCAAAAGCAGTACCGCCGAAATGGCTGCGAGCAGGAAATTCATGCCGGGACCAGCGGCGGCCACCCAAATCATGTCGCGCTTGGGGTGCCGTAGCGCACTAAAGTTCACGGGTACAGGCTTGGCGTACCCAAACAAAAAGCCAGCTTTGGATAATATCAAGAACGCAGGCAAAATGATCGTGCCAAATAAGTCGACATGCTTCAAAGGATTGAGTGTCACCCTCCCCGCTTGGGCTGCGGTGTCATCCCCAAAGTGTCGAGCAACAAAGCCGTGCGCCGCTTCGTGCAGCGTGATAGCTATGATCACCGGAACAGCGTAAGCAGCGATCGTCGTGAGCGGGTCCATGCTCCCCCGTTTTGTGCGCCAACCCAAAGTATATAAGTGTTATGCATCGCACAATTTGGCGTGAATAACGACATCATCACCACAAATTGTGCGGCGATTGAAGTAGCTGCTAACCGTAAGGGTCAGCAGCCATTAAGTTTTCAGTGACGTGCCGCCTAATTGAGCACTTGACCGCCGCTGATGTTTTACTTCGTGCCGCACTAGTAAGAGCAGTATCGATCGTCTGGCGCCGCCAGTTATCAGGCCGTAGTGGTAGGATGAGGTTCAACCGAGGATGTTCCAAGTTTCGCACTAGGTCGAGGGAAATGAACAAAGAAGCAAATTCGTGCTTGGTCGGGGGTTGGTGATTTCGGCAGGCTTGCGTCTCTTACCGATCCTGGATCGGCTTCTGATGCGCTATGCTACCATCGATGAACACCAGATCTTTCCCAATGAGCTCTTTCCTTGGACCTCCAATCTAGCACAGAATTGGTCAGCTATCCGCGATGAGGCGAAGGAGCTGCTCGGTGACCCATTCTCAATACCCTCAGTTCGTGAAATTTCCTCAGACCATAGAAAGATTGCGGTAGATAATAAATGGCGATCTTTCTTTTTTTGGGGCTATGGCCTGCGTGCAGAGCGCAATTGCGCGCGATGCCCTGAAACTGCTCGGATAGTGGGGCAAATCCCGGACCTATTAAGCGCTTTGTACTCCGTAACACTCGCGGGTGCGCACATACCTCGGCATACGGGTCCGACCAAAGCCATTATTACTGTGCATATGGGATTAATCATCCCACGCAACCGGGAAGACTGCCGCATGCAGGTCGGCGATCACAATGTCGTCTGGCACGAGGGTCGTGTAGTCATATTCGACGACATGTATCCCCATGAAGTTTGGAACGACACAGATGAGGATCGCGTCATCTTGATGCTTCATTTGAAAAGACCCCTCCGTTTTCCGGGCTCCCTCGTTCGCAATCTACTATTCGCGGCTCTACGGACTAGCCCATTTGTCCGTGACGGTTTGCGAAATCTGGACCGTTGGGAGAAATCACAATTATCGCCGGATACGTCTCCCGGGACATAGTTTGATTTTGTGATAGCGAGAGCGCAGTCGCATTGTGTGAAACGTCCGCTTTGCGCCAAAAGTGGACGCTCGCAGCCAATGTCGGGCGGCTCGGCTTCAGATCTCTCGGGCTTCAACCATTATCAAAGTGCTCCCGGCCGGGTTCGCGAAATTCACAGCCGGTGTCCAGATCGCGGTGACCAACATTGCCACATCATGGCCTCGCAGACTGATACAGATGTTGTCGCCGTAGTGCGGCGGCTCGGCTGCCACGATATCGGCGACCGGCCCGCTTGTCGTACCGTCCTTGAATTTCGCATTGATGCGGTATGCCATGACAATCTCCAGTGAGACCAGCCAGCCTACACCCACTCGTTACTATTGAGCAGAATACTTCTGACACTCATGCGTGTGTGAGTTTGACTTCTCGCGCGAATACGCGCCTTGTAGTTAAAGCGGCCACGCCGCCATTTAGGACAAGCATGAACCGGTTGCCGAGCGCTGAGGATCTAACTTCGGCGGAGTTCTCGTCGCTTTTGCTTATCGCGCCCGGCTTCATGAGCAGGACGATTTCCAAGCTACATCAGACGCGGCTGATAGAACTTGGCCTGATCCGGGTCGCCATGGGCGGTCTAGTGGCTACGCCGGCAGGCCGCATGGTGGCGCGGGCCCAAATAGGCCGCTGAGACACGGACGCGCATTCAACAGAGCGCCCTTCGAACCAGACATCCACAGCCGCATCCCTCAACTAGGAGTATGAGCATGGCCGCACGCGGAAACAAAGCGAAGAAGAAAGACAAGAGACGTCGCCACGCGAAATCGCGAAAGGCCGCGAGGGACATAACGAGCTCGCTTAATCTATCACCCGCGCGTCGGGGCTCGGCAGGCCAATCCCGCAATAGCTGAGGCGATTAAGACTCTTGTTCCGGATCCGCTTTGAGCTCATTTCGTATCAGGCACAAAGCATCGCTCGACGGAAAACGTACGTGGTAAGTGCTTACCCGACCATCGCCTCGTTGAGCGAGGCAATGTTTATCGTTGCGAAATTGGAAAAGGTGTCGGAGACGGCGTAGGGCAAAATAATCTGGTCATTGTGCCGCAGCGCACCGCAAGTATAGACGACATTTGGGACATAGCCTTCCCGCTCGGAGAGTTCGGGTCGGACCAACGGCTCACGCGATCGTGCAAGAACCTTTGACGGATCTTTCTTGTCCAGAAGGACCGCGCCAATCGAATACTTGCGGACCGGACCCACCCCATGGGTCAAAAGCAACCAGCCATTGTCGAGTTCGATCGGCGAGCCGCAATTGCCGATCTGCACAAACTCCCACGGAAATTGGGGTTTGAGGATCGCCGTGCCTCCGTTCCAGGTATGTAGGTCGTCAGAATAGATCAGGTATAGGTTTTCATTGTCCTGCCGTGCGATCATGGTGAACTTGCCGTCGATCCTGCGCGGGAACAGGCACATACCCTTATTCTGGGCGGCCGTGCCGTACAGCGGTGTCAGCCGGAAGTTTATAAAATCGGTCGTTTCCAGCAGTTCAGATCGAATTGCCGCGCCGCTATAGGCTGTATAGGTGGCGTAGAACATTTTCTTGCCATCGTCGTCAAATTCAACAAACCGAGCATCTTCTATCCCATGCCAATGGGTGTCTGTGATGGGGAAGATGACGCGTTCGCTGATATCGCCAGGCGCGAATGCCAGTGCTACTTCGTTGCCCTCGGTTCGGAACTCGCGAAGCTGGATCGTGGGGCTTGTTGCGATACGTGATGTCGGATCGACCACGACGTCGCCATTGGCCGCAATGGAGCCGGAGCGAAAGGTAAGTGAGGACACATGTCCTTCGCCGACAGCGCGAAGGCTCAGAACGAACCTGCGTCCCCCTTCGGGCGCGCCCGACTGGTCCGGATGCGATACGATGCTGGGATTGAACAGCGCTGCCGCCTCGAATGAGTATTCATGCAGGAAGTAGGCGCCTATAAGCTGGCGTTTGATGTCGGTGAAGCTGACATGACTGGCAAAGGCCTCTTCCATCTCGTTGGCACGCGCCTCAAATTGAGCCAGCAGGTTGAGGTGGCGCCCCTGGAAATTCTCGAGGACCTCCTCCAACTGAGCGGAAGCTTCCTTGGCGCTCATGGCCAGAACGCGGGCAACAATATGATCTGCCCTCGTCTTATCAGTGGGGTTGAGGTTGCGCGGTTCTGTCGCCGGTTTGAATGGCCGTACAATCACCCGCGCGGGATCCGGCCGGAGATAAAGAGCTTGCCGGTTCAAGAACTGAATTTTGGACAAAACGGCCCCTGTTATTAGTCGACTACCGCAAGCTCCGGTGAAAGGCACGGCGAAAGCTTCATGGAGACTTCACCAAAACGATTGATTTGGCGAATTTCCACAAGGCTCAGAAGATAAGAGACGGCAGACTCCGCCCCCCTGTTTTCGTTCGCCCGATCGGCATGTAATCCGTCGCGGCAGCTTCCCGTTTCCTGATCTACGAGCGAGACAGACAGATCGTTATGGCCCAGAAACCAGGAGAAGGCGCGGGTCGCATCGGCCTTCCATTTGGCCTCGCCATCCACCCGCCACGCCGCCAGGCAGGCCGAGATCGTCGCCGTGGCCTCGAGTGGCTGCTGGTCGAATAGCCGTGGCGCCTTTCGCATGTCCGTGAACCCTTCCGTGCCGACTGGGCGGAAAACCCCTGATGCGCCTGTCTGCTGCGTCATAAGCCAGCGCAACGATCTCAAGCCCGCCTTTGTATAGGCCGAAATTCCCGTGGACATGCCCGTGATGATCAATGCTTGCGGCAACCTTGCATTGTCATAGGTGAGGCCTTCCTCGAACCAGACCCAGTCCTCGGTTTCCACCGATTCAAGGATTGAGATCAGCTTGCCCGCCAAGGAACGCCGCAACCGCTCTGCCAGCAGATTGTTCTTGACGACACTGCAATAAGCATCGAGCCCTAAGAGACAAAATGCCCAAGCGCGGGGAGATTTAAAGTCTTCAATGCTCGTAAGTGCTGCATCGAAAAGTCCGGCCGCCCATTGTTGCCGCGAAGGACTGGTGCTGTTGCGCGTGCATTCTCCCAAGGCCCACATCGTGCGGCCGTGACTGTCTTCCGAACCGCTCTCTTCCAACCAGACGCGATCATAGGTCATAAAGTTGCGAAAGCGGCGCGTCGCTGGATTCCAGGCATGTTGAACGAACGCGGCCAGACGCGAAGTCAGCTTTTCCGAAAGGGCGTGCTCGCCGTGGGCACCCAAAGTGCAGGCTAGCAAAAGCGCCCTCGCATTGTCGTCAATGCAATAGCCGTGAGACCTGTCGGGTATGGAATGGATCGCGTGCTGTAGAAGCCCTGTATCATCGCACATAGAAAGAAGATGATTTGTCTGCGCCATCAGTGGCGCGCCTTCGTCCCGAAGGGGGGAGGCTCTCTTGTCCAGATTCGCAATTACATCGATGCGATGTTTTTGGCGGGCGCGCTGGAAAACGGTATGATAGCGCTCCGCTGCGCGCGCCCAGATCATGGACCGGCTGTCGGCATAAGCCCGCATGCACATGGCCTGGCGCCGGTCATCGTCCGTCAGCAGCCCCGCAACCGCGGCGCCGATCGCAGTAGGATCATGAGATGGGACCAGAACACCACGCCCCTCCGCTAACAACTCGGAAGCATGCCAATAAGGCGTCGAAACGACTGCCTTTCCCAAGCCAAAGCTGTAAGCCAGTGTTCCCGACGTCATCTGCATTTCATTGAGATAAGGCGTGACATAGACATCGCACATGGAGATAAACGCCAGCAGGCTCGCCTGATCGACGAACTGGTCGAGAAACACGACATTGTCCCGCACCCCCAGCGCGCGTGCCCGAGCTATGAGGCTTTCGCGATAAACTTCGCCTTCTCGCCGCACCAGATTGGGATGTGTCGCGCCTAGAACGACGTAGACAGCATCGGGTTGACTTTTCATGATCAACGGCATGGCGTTGATCATGACTTCGATACCCTTGTTGGGGGAGAGTAGCCCGAAGGTAAGAATTACGGGTTTCCCCGCAAAACCCAGTTTGGCCTTGGCCAGATCAGGGGCGGCAAAAGGAACATCCGGAATGCCATGCGGAATGACTTCGATTTTCTCGTCGGGCGTGCCGTAAACGACCTGGAGCAGTTCGCGCGCTTTCTGCGCCATAACTACGACGCTAGACGACAGATCTATTATACGCCGCAGAACATCATGTTGGATTGGTGAGGGACGAGACAGAACTGTGTGAAGAGTTGTTACGATTGGCATTTCCAAGCGGGTAAGCAGGGCTAGAACGTGTGCGCCGGCCTCGCCGCCGAAAATGCCGAATTCGTGCTGCAGGCAAACGACATCGAACTTTTGGGTGTTCAAAAATGTCGCGGCGCGCTCGTAATCTGCGACAACGTCATTGTCGATCTGGAATTTGACGTCGGCCGGGTAATCGTAAACCCGACCATCGTCGTTCATTGCCACGATGCAGGAATTAGCCTGCGGGCTTGAGGCCCGGATGGCACTGTGCAAATCGGTCGTGAAAGTGGCGATCCCGCAACGACGTGGCAGGGAATTGCCGATGAATGCTATGCGCTTCAGCTGGGTCATGCTAGCCGGTGTTTTGGACAGAGCGACGCCCACACCGCTCGCCATTCAAATGGCCTTGATGTTGACGGCCTTCTGGCCCTTAGCGTCGGGCTGAGTATCGAACGATACGCGCTGACCTTCCGCGAGGCTGGTCATGCCCGCGGCCTCAATCGCGGTTGCATGAACAAAGACGTCCTTGCCGCCACCGTCGGGAGCCACGAAGCCGAAGCCCTTACCTGAATTGAAGAATTTCACAGTTCCGATAGCCATATCTACTCCCATTGCTTTAATTTGCGCCAAGCGAATGCTTGAGCGGCACAGAAAGGCACAATCGGGTTGAAGGTCGGCTGTACCGGCCAGGCGCCGGATGCGGATGGTGAGTACAACTACGCGTTCAATCTGATGGAACGCTGTCGCCGTGAGAGACATAGGCCTTCACGGTCTCTAATACAAGGAGAGTGCATAACCTTTCGTTGTCTTATTCGGCAGGCGGTCGGTGGGCTTGCAGGAATTATCAGGACGCTGGGGATTAGCGTGCTATCCTTCGCCATGATGATCCCCAGGATTCACCCCGAGGTGATTGAATATCGCGGCTATTCGCTGCAAGTGATCTATGAACCACTTCAATGGCAAGTATCAATTGCCACCGCGCACACGGACAGGCCGGTGCTTCCGGTCGAAAGGCAAATCGTAAGGGGTTGGAATGAAGCGGAAACGCTGAATCGCGCGAAACGCGTATCGACCTTCTGATAGAAAGCCCTAGCCTCAATTAGCGTAACATACCGCCAAGAAGACAGACGTTAGCGCCCAGGCCTGTGACGCCATACCGTGTCTTGGGTGACGCGGCGGGTTACAAACAGCGATCTACGGCCGTCCAAGAGCCTCTGGCGACCCTCCAGCACGCCGCTTGCCCTGCCTGGCTCGGTCCAGGACCCACCCCCAATAAACCCTGAACAGCACCGGTACCTGTGGGATTGGATAATTGGTTAGGTGCGTGGCGAATTCGGATTTCACACGTTCAGGGTTATTTCGCAGACGACGCCGCCCGCGTTCCAATCAAAATTGGCAGTTCCTTTTAGCTGGGCAATCATACTTGTAATAACCTTGGTGCCGAAGCCACTGCGCGTAGGTGTCTGCACTGTTGGACCGCCAATTTCCCTCCATTGGAGGGTCAGTCGGCCGTCTGGGTCGTGCGTCCATTTCAAGTCTATTTCACCACGGGGCACGGATAGTGACCCGTATTTGGCGGCGTTAGTCGCCAACTCGTGCAAGATTATAGCGACAGCTTGAGCCGCGTTCGGCTCCATCACCATTTCCGGTCCTTCTGTTCGCACGCGTCGTTCGTTGATTGCGCAATAAGGGGCAAGCTCCTGTCTCACGACTGTCGATAACTCTGCACCTATCCAACGGGTCTCAACAAATAGCGAGTGAACATTCGCAAGCGCCTGAATGCGTCCCGCGATTGCCTTCTTTAAATCTTCAGGCGTGTCGGCATTGGAAAGTTGAACGGTCGCCTGGACCGCCGCAAGGACGTTTTTGCTCCGGTGCTCGGCTTCCCTGGCTAATGTGGCGATCTGCTCCTGAGACTGCTTTTGTTTTGAGATATCCCTTGCACTCTTGGAGGCGCCAATGATCTTACCTTCCCCATTTTTTATGGGAGATACTGTTAATGAAACCACGATCAAGCTGCCATCCTTGCGTTGGCGAACAGTTTCGAAATGATCGATACGTCCTCCTCTTCGGATGCGCGTCAATATAACTCGCTCTTCGTCTAGGCGGTCCTGTGGAATGACAATTGTGATTGGCTGCCCGATAGCTTCGTCGGCTGCAAAGCCAAAGATTCGCTCCGCGCCTCGATTCCAGCTCGTGATGATGCCATCGAGGCTTTTGCTAATAATCGCATCGTCACTCGATTCGACGATAGCCGCCAGCCAATTTAATTTCTGTTCACTATCGCCGAGTTGCGTAAGCAGGATTGCTTGTTGGGTTTGGAGCGCTTTTGATCGCGTAATATCCCGATTGACCTCAAGCACAGTGCCATCAGCACGCAATTGCATCCGGCTGTCTACAATGAGAGTGTGGCGGTGCTTGCTGGTATGCCGCAGTTCACCTGACCATTGTTTTTCATTCAGTAACCTGGAACGTAGTTCGGCAAATTCCACCGGGAATTCGGTTCGCAAGAGCGTGTGGCTGCTACGCCCGACTGCCTCGTCATATCCGAAACCGTATAGTCGCTCGGCTCCGGCGTTCCAGAACTCAATCTGCCCGTCCAATTGCCACGCGAACATTGGTTCATACGACAGCATGAGCAGGTCGGCTAAACGGTCCACCTCCGGCGCGCCAGACGGTGGTAATCGTCGCTGCAGTGAATATAGGCTTCATCAAGCAATACGACGGAGCCCGGCGGCTTATTGGCCACAAGCCATTCGATGTCAGCCATTGGCGTCATCGTGGCGGTGGGGTTGTTCGGGTTATTGATATAATAAACACCGGCATTCGGATCGGCGGCGAGCATTGCTCTTACGTCGTGGCTGTAATCGGCCTTCAGTGGCACCTCTTTCACAGGTGCCTTCATAAACAGCGCCGACCATTTCGCGTTGTCAAAGCTCGGGCTGGCTTGAACAAAGCCCCTTGAGGGCGAGCAAAACGCCACCAATATCCGGTTCAGACCCTCAGTAGAACCGGGCCAACAGGAGACGTGGTTCTCCGGGATTTTTTCGATATCTGCGACCGTACGAACGAGATCGGCGCTCGCGGTGCCGGGGGAATAGCTGTTGCACTTCGCGAAATTTGCGGTCGCTGCGGAAATGCCGGCTTCCATGGGGCCGATACCCCATGTGTTGCTGCCGATGGCGATCATCTTGCCGGGAGCTCCATCGCTCTGCGCCGCAGCGGCTTCCGGATAGGTTGCAGCTATCGACGCCGCACCACCAAGTAAAGCTGCGACCCGCATCATTTGCCGGCGAGAGAACCCGCGGCCCATCAAGTCGTCCAGCGCTTCTTTGTCCAACGGATTGGCCATTTGCTGTCCTTTTGTCTGTCCGAGAAGCGAAGAACTAGCCAACGGCGACATGGCCGCCGAGCAGCTCGCAAAGTCGAATGCTCTCTTTCTTCGCCTCAAGAAGGCACAAGGGGTTAAACGCAGCGCGATAGAAAACCCTCATCGAGGAGGGGAAGCCGGTCCGCCCTAAAGGCGCTTTACGGGAGATATTTTCACCGGCAGGCCGTTGGGGCGCACACCCATGAATGGCAGCGCGCGAGATGAAAGCTCGTGCGCCTCAACCCCACGATCGCAGCGGCAAAGTCGAGTAAGGTAGGCTTGCGTTTCTACAGTTTAAGTTGCCGCGACCTTGTTCAGTGCCGCGAAGAAGCCATCCATGTCTTGTTTCGACCCAATCGTAATGCGAGACATAGTCGGCCAGGTCGGCCAGCGAGCGCCAGCGATTTGTACGCCCTGCGCTCGAAATGCGGCTTGCATGTCTTTGGCGGTCTTCGTTTTCCAGTCCACCATCAGAAAATTTGCGTCACTGACGCCAATCACCTTAAAATTGCGCTTGGTGAGCAGTTCGACTGTCGCGGCCCGATTTTCCATCAATTCTTTGCGGCGCGCTGCGATAGACACATGGTCAGCTAAGCTCGCTGTCGCACAAGCGACAGATGGGATGGGCAACTGACTCGAAGGTTCGCCTTTGTCATAGAGCGATACTTTTTTGATAATGTCCGGGCGAGCCATGAAATAGCCGACACGCATCCCCGCCATTCCGAAGATTTTGGAGAACGTCCGAAACACCATGACGTCCTTATTTGCGATCGCGAGATGGGTCGCCGTGTTGTTTGGATAATCTCTCGTCCAATGGATATAGGCTTCGTCGATCACCACGATCGAATCGGCGGGCTTGTTGTCCACGAGCCATTCGATATCGGCCATCGATGTCATGGTAGCGGTTGGATTGTTAGGGTTGCAAATGTAGTAAAGCCCGGCGTTGGGGTTGGCCGCCAATATCGCTTTCACATCGTGGCTGTAATCGCTGGCTCTCAGTGGAACAGCCCTGTAAGGCGCGCCGAGCCACGCGGCAGCCTCACCCGGCGTTTCGTAGGCCGGGTCGCAGGTGACTAGTCCCTTTGTGGGTGAGCAGAACGCAATAACCGCCCGGGCGAGCGCGGAATATGCGCCTGGCCAAACAGATATGTGATCCTCGGGGATTTTTTCCGTCTGGGCTATAGCCCGTACCAGCGCGGCAGGCTCGCCGCTTGGATTGTAGCGATTACACTGGGAGCCGACCGCGTTCAGCGCCGCCAATCCCGCGGGCATAGGGCCGGTCCAACACTCATTGGTACCAATCCGGACTTTAGGGGGTTGCATCGGCGCATCGGCGGCCCAAGCGGCTTCCGAGTTCAAACTTCCTAGAGTTGAAGCACTCCCCAGCAATGCTGCAGCATTGAGCATCTGGCGGCGGGAATAGCCGCGGCTCAACAGATCATTTTGGAATTCTTTTTGGATAGGATTTGCCATTTTGCGAACTCCTTCTGACGAGATCAAATCATGTCTATTGCGGCGGCAACTGCGCACTTCCCAACGCATTGGGCGGCAACGTGGCCGACAAACCTTTGAAGACGAATTTCTGAATGCGCGCGCCGGGCGCCACTTCCGCGGTATAGAGATTGCCTTGGGCATCAACCGCGATGTGGTGGATTCCCCGAAAATTGCCGGGTTCTACGCCACGTTGCCCGAACTGGTATAGAATTTTCAGCGATTTGCGATCCAACACCAGAATGTGCGAATTCCCGTAATCGGCGACATAGAGGTACTTCTGTTGCCGATCCGGAGAGAACGCCAGACCTGATGCGGTTTCCGATCGAGGTCCCGCGCGATTGACGAAGAATTCGTCCAGATATTTTCCCTGAGGGGAGAATAACTGAACACGTCGATTGGCTCTGTCCGACACATAAACGATATTGTCGTTTGAAATCAAAACACCGTGGACCGGCGCCGTGAAGCTGTCGGGACCAGGACCTGTGGCGTTCGGCTCCGGATTTGCGCCGCCACCTTCGGTGCGCCTTTGGCCGACTGCCCCTCCCAACATACCTGGACCGCCCGATTCAGCATCGTCTACCGGCGGCTTTCCGAACGCTCCCCACATCCGTTTGAACGCAAATGTGTTAGTGTCTAGAACAATAACTCTTCGATTTCCGTAGCCATCGGCTACCCACAACTCGTTCGCTTTGGGCCACACATAAATGTCGCCTGGCTTGTTAACGGAGCTGGTGTCGGTGCTTCCCTTGCTGACGCTGCGGCCCCCGAATTGCTTGATAAATTTTCCCTCCGGCGTGAACTTCAGGATCATATCGTCTGAAGCCGCCCTTGTGTCTGCGCCATTTGGGCTGCTGCCACTGATATAGATGTTATCTTTGGCATCCACGAAGATGTTGTGTTCAAAAAGCGGCCAGTCGTACCCGGCGGCTTGACCACCCCAGGCGCGTATGAACTTTCCGTCGGCGCCCAATTCGATCACAGGGGGCGCGGCGGTCTTTCCTGACGGAACCGTGCTTGGGCGATGAATGATCCAGACATTGCCGTGGCTATCGATCGAGACTTTGGAGACCAGGCCAAGGGTCCAGCCATTGGGAATTTGAGCCCAGGCTGGGTCTACCTCAAACACAGGTACTTGTTCGCTTGCAGTCTCGGCTGCCTGTGCATCCGGTACCGTCGAGACCTCTGCCGCGCCCAACAAGGC
>Ga0105240_10007035_pt1 | contig 16417 bp, 10 predicted proteins | sample KBSC54metaG_FD_80426 | JGI IMG/M metagenome (GOLD analysis project Ga0105240, IMG submission 80426) | Corn rhizosphere microbial communities from Kellogg Biological Station, Michigan, USA - KBS C5-4 metaG | ecosystem: Host-associated > Plants > Roots > Rhizosphere > Soil | place: Michigan, USA... | reverse complement strand
GTACCAGCGAAGAGGAGATAAAACAGAAAGCATTGGCCGACGAGAAACTCCAGAGCTACATCGCCGGAAAGCAAATCGTCAAAGTGATTTTTACCGGCAAGCTAGTCAGTATTGTCGTGCGTTGAGTCCGCTCCCCGAATGACCGGCGGGCAGCCTGCTGAGCACAAGCCCCTCCGTGTCCACATTTGTTCGACACCGGACAGACCTGCTGACGTGAGTGTCTGATATTAAAATTTAAATATCCAGGGAGGTTTTTTCCTGAAAGGCGAGAAAAAGGAAATCTGGATGCAGCTTTGCGAGCAAGCCGCGGTCGAGCAGGATCCAGACAAACTGATGGATCTGATAAAGCAGATCAATCAGCTGCTCGATGAAAAAGAACGCCGGCTGAAGGGTGCCCGCGCTAATAACGGCGAGAATCCCTCAAAGTGAAGACTTCGTGTCTCCACGTTTACGTTTCGCCAGCCGCTGATCGGTAAGGAAGCGCACCGGCGCCTCGCAGAACTCGCAAGCCACTTCGCCCACCTCAGTCGCCTTGCCGTCCCCAACCTTTTTGTCCGGCATCGAAAAAGAACGCAGGCATTGGCTGCAAGTTATCACCACATATCCTGAACCATCGCGCGGAACCCAAACCGGGGAATCAGGATTTTCGCCATGCATCCGTGACGGCCCATTCTCGATCAGCCGCGAAACGCTTGCGAACAATTCTTCGAGTGTGTAATGGCCTTTGTTGAAATGTGCGTCGGCGATCAACGCGCTTGATGGTGCGCCATTGAATTGCCCGGTCACCGCGATAACCGGAATGTGCGGAAAGCGCCGTCTAACTACGGAAAGCAGTTCGAAGCCGCTCATGTTGGGCATGGAAAGATCGGAAATGATGAGATGGGGCAATGCCCGCCTCATCTCGATCAGGGCTTCAAAGCCGTCTCCGGCGGTCCGCACCTCGTATCCGGCATCGGCCAATACCAGCGCCGATGTCTGCCGGATAAGCGGTTCGTCATCAACTACCAGAATGCGATATTTGAATCCCATTTTTAAGGGTCCGCAAAAATTTCAGATCCAAAACAGACAGAACGCAAACATAAAAGCTGGTAATTAAAAGCGACACACTTCGATGGGAGATGTAAGTTTTTGGAAAGCTGAATTGCCGAAGTCTGTAACTGCAAACTGACTGGGAAATTACCGTAGGAGCTGGGCTCTGTCCGCTTAAGTTGCAGAGAATTTACTCAGTCGCAGAAAGAGCTTAAGAAGGATGGAGGCCCCTTCCGGACTCGAACCGGAACCGCAGGTTTAGGAAACCTGAGCTCTATCCTGTTGAGCTAAGGGGCCGTACCGCAATCTAGGCCGATTATCTCACGGTATTTCTTTTCAATATATTGGAAGTGCGGTCATCGTCCTTTCAAGAGCGGAAAGGTTTCCTCAGAAATCACGGTCGAACCGTCAGCTCACGCGCCCGTAACCGGCATCGAAGCTATATGTTTGTGCCCCCACAAAGGCGTTTAGGACCCAGAATCATCATCATCGCCCTTGGGATTATGATTTTTGCCATGGTTTATTTGCTAGTGGAACGCCGCAACCAGAAGCCAGTTAAAGAGGCCCCAGTGCAGCAGTTGCAACAGGAAAACCGCGCTGGGTCAGCCTTTGCGCCCCGGTGATTCGCCTTAGTACAGTAGAAAATCCTTGAATTCAACGTAATTTACCTTGACCCTGCACCACGAACAGGGCATCATTTCGGGAATCCAGAGTTGCTGGCCCTTCCCCAGCCGCCAATTCTGTGCTCGCAAAAATGTTCCGGTCCGGCACAGGAGTCTTTAGGATGGGTACCCGCCTCCCTGCTTTTTTGTACCTTCCCTTATTCTGTTTCTTTTCAATCATCGGCGTGGGGCAGCAAATTTCACCTCGGCCGCTGATCACCCAGCCACTAGTCGAATCGCAACTGACGACTTTAAAAGGGAACACTCATCCGCTTGCCCAGCCCCGATTCGACGTGGGTGCAGCACCTCCTGACCTCCCCATGAACCGCATGCTGCTGGTGCTGAAGCGCAGCCCGGAGCAAGAGCACGCCTTGCATGGTCTACTCGATGATCAGCAGGACAAAACCTCGGCGCACTATCACAAGTGGTTAACCCCCGACGAATTCGGCGCGCAATTCGGTCCTGTAGATCAGGACCTTCAAGCCGTAACCGGCTGGCTGCAGTCGCACGGCTTCGCAGTGAACCGGGTCACCCACGGACGCACCGTGATTGAGTTCTCAGGCACCGAGGGTCTAGTAGAAGAGGCTCTGCATACTTCGATCCACAAATATGCGGTGAACGGGGAAGAGCATTGGGCCAACGCGAGCAATCCGCAAATTCCCAGTGCGCTCGCGGCGATAGTTGTAGGCGTGCAATCTTTGAATAACTTTCCGCCGACCCGCTACAGTCATATTGCTGGCGTGGTCTCGAGGGAAAAATCAACCGGTGAAGTGACATCGCTGAAGCCTATGTTTACGCTGCCGTCAAACGGCTGCGGCGTTCAACGGAGCGATTGCTTCGGCGTCGGCCCATATGATTTTGCAACTATCTACAACGTTGCGCCTGCGTGGAACGCGAGCCCTGCCATTGATGGCACCGGGCAGACGATTGCGATCGTCGGCGAAACCGATATCAATCCGCAGGATGTAACTGATTTCCGCAATTTCTTCGGTTTGCCAGCCTACGGACAGTCCGGCGGCCCAAAGTTGAACATCATTCACGACGGCCCCGCACCTGGCATTCTGACCGACGGCGAGGAAAGCGAAGCCGATCTCGATGTGGAATGGTCAGGTGCAGTCGCGAAGGGCGCCAGCGTTGATTTCGTAGTTTCGGAATCTACCGAGACTACGGCGGGAGTCCAGCTCTCGGCACTTTACATCGTGGACAACAACCTCGCTCCGGTGATGAGCGAAAGTTACGGCAGTTGCGAACTTTTTCTCGGGACTGCCGGCAATCAATTCTTCAATGCATTGTGGCAACAGGCAGCGGCGCAGGGCATCACCGTCATGCTTTCGTCTGGTGATGGCGGTTCTGCCGGCTGCGATAACTTCGACGCAGGCGGTCCTGCAGTATTAGGCCTTCAGGTGAGTGGTTATGCCTCGACTCCATACAATGTGGCTGTCGGGGGCACCGATTTTAACGATCTTACCAACGCCTCAACATATTGGAGCACCACCAACGACTCGACCACTCATGCATCGGCATTGAGCTACATTCCCGAGACCACATGGGACGACAATTGCACTAACCCAGTGTTCGGTGCTTTGCTCGGTTTCAGCAAAGACGCGGAGACTAATTGCAATAATTCTCAATTAGTTAACGCAGGATTTGTAAATATCGTAAGCGGGTCGGGCGGGAAGAGCGGTTGCATTAACTCTGACGGTCAGCATCCATCCAGCTGTAGCGGCGGATACCCCAAGCCCTCATGGCAGAACGCGCCGGGAGTTCCCGCCGATGGCGCACGAGATCTTCCTGATATTTCCTTATTTGCCGCATCGGGGTCGCCATCTGGAAGCTTTTATCTCCTCTGCGAAGCCGATGCTGTTAATCCGGGATTTACCTCATGCAAAGCAAACGACCCTTCGACCCAATTTCTCGGGATCGGAGGTACCTCGGCTTCGTCACCAGCATTCGCCGGCGTAATGGCCTTGGTAAACCAGGCCCAGTCACGGCAAGGTAATGCGAACTTCGTGTTATACAAACTGGCTCAGCAGCATCCGTCTACATTTCACGACGTGACGACCGGAACAATTTCAGTCCCTTGCCAGAATGGCTCGCTGAATTGCACGGTATCGCATGCGGGTGACCAGTTCGGTATTCTTGCAGGCTACAGCGCCAGAGCAGGATACGATCTCGCGACCGGCATTGGATCGGTCGATGTAGACAGACTGCTTTCCAACTGGACGAGCGCTCAATTTACGGCCACCACGACCACTTTCAATCTAAACCCGACATCCAGTCTAACCCATGGGCAGTCAGTCGCGGTAACCGGCGGCGTAGCTCCCACCAGCGGAAGCGGAGTGCCGACAGGCCACATCTCCTTGATCACCAGCACCGGTGTTGGCGTCGACGGATTCAGGCTGGCCAACGGCGCAATCTCCGGCAACACGAATCTGTTACCCGGCGGAACTTACACGGTCACCGCCCACTATTCCGGCGACCCGACTTTCGGCGGAAGCGATTCCAGTCCGGTAAGCATTACGGTTGGGAAGGAAAACAGCAGCACTCAACTAAATCTGGTTACATTCGACTGGAACGGAAGGGAGATCAGCAACAACGCCTCCACAGCGGTTTACGGGTCGCCCTACATATTCCGCGTAAATGTTCTGAATAGCACAGGCGGAGCGTGCAACCCCAATCCTTTCGGCGAAGCCAGTTGCCCGAGCGGAACTGTAAACTTAACCGACAATAGCACCGCCCTCGACGGCGGCGCGTTTAAGCTGAACAGCCTCGGCTATACCGAGGATCAACAAGTTCAATTCTCCGGCGGCAGCAACGCAGTGACGGCCAGCTATGGCGGAGACGACAGCTTCAATGCAAGTTCAGCGACGACAACTTACAGTATCACCGCCGCAACAACCAGCATAAGCGCGCCCGTGATCGGTTTTGCACAGGCTGGGGCAAATCTAACGGTGACCGCGAATATTCAATCCCAAAGTTTGGGAGCGGCGCCAACCGGCTCGATTTTATTTTTCGCCAACGGAACTCGCGTACCAGGCACTCCCACCTATTCCTCTACACCTGGTTCTAATGGGGTGGTGACACTGTCAGCATTTTTGGATAGCTCATCGACGCCATTTCCAACCGCAGGCGCCTACGCGATCACGGCTACTTATAACGGAGACGGAAACTATGCTGCCTCGACATCCGCGGCAACCAGTGTGAGCGTCCAATATCCAATTCCGGACGTCGCAGTCTCACCATTTTCCACGACGGTAAATGCGGGGAGCAGCCTCACCTTGACCGCTATTGTAAGCGGCTTTTCAAAGACCGCTCCGGAACCGTCCGGAACGGTGCAGTTTTTAGGCAATAGTCTCCCACTAAGCGGCACCGAAACTTATCAGAATGTTACCGGGGATAATGGCAGTCCCGCATTGCAGGCGAGCTTCACATTTGTGCCGCAGGTGAACGAAAACATAGTCGCTACCTACTCCGGGGACAATAACTATCCGGCTACAAATGGTCTCGGAGGAAATCTTACCGTGGTCGGAAATGATTTTTCTCTCGACCCTACACCGCCGTCTATAACTGTGAACCCCGGCCAGCAGCAAGGCGAGATGATTTTTGTGTATGGTCAATCAAATTATGTTGGCACAATTAACTTTTCAGCGAGTTCATGCAGTGGACTGCCTGGCGAGAGCACATGTAGTTTTAGTCCTGCTTCGGTAAGTGGCGCAGGATGGACTGAAGTTACCGTTCGCACGACAGCTCCTCATACGGTGGCCAGTAAGCGCCGCGCGTCTGCAGAGGTCTTTGTGGTTGCTTCGTTCCTCAGCCCATTTTTAGGCATATTTCTGATCGGCGCTCCTCGACGGTTCCGACTTGGGAGGCGAGTGTTTGTCGGAGCACTTCTCTTACTCAGCATGGGCTGTGGAAGCGGCTCGAGCGGAGGGGGAGGGGGAGGAGGAGGCGGTGGTGCCAAGACCGATCCCGGCACTCCGGCTGGTAGTTACACGATCACGGTCACCGGTACGAGCGGCTCTGGCAGTACCGCTATCACGCATACTACGACCTTCAACCTTGTTGTTCAGTGAGGGTGCTCTTGCCACAAAACTAAAAGAGAGTAGGCGTCATCGCCTACCCTCTTTTGTGATCACAATCAAGAATTACTTGCTGTTGCTGCAGCTGTCGGCAACCGCCTTAATCGAACTCGCGTTTAGAGTTTTTGAAGCGGTAGCAGTCGCGGTGGCGCCGGTCGATGATCCGCCTGCACCGGTCGCGTCGGGGTTGCCGCCCTGGTTTGGCTGCTCCGAGGCGGAGCTGCTGTTCGGGGCGTTCGTATCAGCGCTGTTGCTGGCAGAGGCCGATGCAGTGGACGCAACCGTGCCCATCACTTCAACTTCCTTGTTCACGTTTGAGCTCAGCTGTGACTCGTCGCCCTGCACTTTATAAGCGACACCGGTGGCATCGGTGAGCATGTAGTTGCCATTCGTCCCCATCAGGCAGCCTTGAATGGTATTAGAAGATGCGCTCTGATCGCTGGTGGTCGTTGTGGTGGTTGTCGTCGTTGTACCGTTCTGGTCAGACGCGCCATTCGAGGGTGTGTCTTGCGCCATGGCCAAGCCTGCGCAAAGCGTGAGTGCTGCACCTAACAGCATTGCTTTTCTCATGAGAGTCTCTCCTGTTCTCTATCGTCGTGCAGTGAACTTAGACCTGATGGCGGTAATCCTAGTTGCTTGGAAAAAGTTATATCGGACGGGGAATATACTGTATGAAAATTGATCAACCAGAGCTGCCCGAGCAGGATGTGAGCTGCCGTTGGTGAGTCACAGATTGCGGAACTTTGCCACGGGTTGCCGCGTACATTACTTCAGCGGTATTGGTTTGTGAAATCGCGTCCGAAACCGACCAGCACTGCTCAGGTATCATGAGCACAGGTACTTCCTTCACAGATGCGCCAGATTTTAGAAATTTGCCGCCAGACCCTGAGCACCCTCTGGGCGCATAAATTACGCTCGTTCCTCACCATGTTTGGGATCGCTTGGGGAGTGGGATCCTTGCTGCTGCTGGTTGGCTTGGGCGAGGGATTTCGTTCCGGCAATAGAAAGCAATTTGACGAACTGGGCGAGAACGTTCTGTTCATCTGGGGCGGCCGTGCGCCGGCGATGAATGGCAGCTTCACTAGCCTGCGCCAGTACTATCTCACTTACCGGGATTACAAAGATGTCGTCGCCGAATGCCCGGACGTAAAGCTGGTGGCGCCTGTGATCTCACGCAACGATGTTCGCGCGCTCAGCGATTACTTTCAGAGCAGCGGCCAGTTGCTCGGTGTCCCCGCTTACTTTAACCAGATTCGCTACCTGCCGATCCAAGAAGGGCGGTGGCGTAACGATTTAGATGTTTCGCAAAGACGCCCCGTAGTTGTGATCGGCGACGAAACCCGCCGCGTTCTGTTTCCCGGATGGCCTTCTGTCGGCTCGACGATTCTGCTCAATGGCATTCGCTTTCAGGTGATAGGGACACTGAAGCGGATCGGTCACGGGGACAACAATACCCGCAATTTGCAAATATTTATTCCGTTTTCAGTGATGCGCGAGAACTTTCCGCCGTTGAACGTGGGCGAGTTCGATGATGCCGTTTCGTTCTTCAATTATCAGCCCAAGACTCGCGATCTTCACGAAGTCGCGAAAGAAGAAGTTCACAAAGTTATCGCTAGAAACCACGGCTTTGATTACAAGAACCTCGACGCATTCGACGAGTGGGACACCATTCGCACCGTGGATGCGATTGGCAAAATTTTTGATGCCATGAATTTGTTCCTGGGTAGCGTGGGGTTAGTTACTCTTGGCCTCGGCGCGATCGGGATTATCAACATCATGCTGGTGGCCGTGGCCGATCGCACTCGGGAAATTGGATTACGAAAAGCCTTGGGCGCAACTAACCGCAGCATCATGTTTCAATTTTTTGCCGAGGGCGCCTTCCTCACATTAATGAGCGGCGGCATCGGCATGGCCTGTGCCGCCGGGTTCATGGCATTGCTCGGAATGTTGCCTCAGCCGCCAGGGTTTGATACTCCGCGGCTGGTGCCTCAGACCGCAGTCCTTGCGATTGTTTCGCTTGCATTTGCGGGGATCATCGCGGGTTTATATCCCGCGCGCAAAGCCGCAATGCTTGAGCCGGTTGAAGCATTGAGAAGGGAATAGCATACGGATGAGTCGCGATATTTTCACCGAAGCTTACTTCGCTATGCGTCATGACCTGCGGAAGACCCTGCTCACCATGCTGGGCATGGCATGGGGCATTGCGACGGTTGTGCTTCTGCTCGCTTACGGTGAGGGTTTTGGCCGAGCCATCGAAAGTATTTGGGACGCATTCGGCGCAACTGCCGTTGGCATTTATCCTGGTCGCACTTCGCAGCAGGCCGGTGGCAATAAAGCCGGCACCGCGATTCGATTCACCAACGATGACATGCAGGTGCTGCAGAACGTCGTGCCTCTCGCCCGGCATTTCTCCCGCGTCGCGCAAATGGAAGGGGTCACGGTGCAGAACGGTTCCCGCACTTTTACCTTTGGAGTTACAGGTGTGGATCCGCCTTTGGGCAACATCTGGGCGTTGAGCGTGGAGGAAGGGCGTTGGCTGGACGAAGCAGACAATCTTAGCCATTCCTACAATGTGGTACTCGGCTCAGAAGCGAAAGAAAAACTCTTCTCGGGCATGGACGCGGTTGGCCAACCTATCCGTGTTAATGGCGTGACTTTCCAAGTTGTTGGTGTTCTCAAGCCGCGCATGCAGGAAGCCGACGACGACGACAATCGCATCGTGTATGCACCCTACAACTCCATGGACGCATTGCGCGACAATCACTACCTGAGCGGAATGTGGCTGGACTCCATGGGCCTCGATCACAACAAGATGACCAAGAGCATCCGTGAGGCTCTGGCCGCGCAGCATGGATTTAAATCAAACGACGAACGCGCCATCTTCGTCTTCGACGCTAAGAAGCAACTCGAACAATTCAATATCATCACCATTGCATTGAAAGTTCTGTTGGCCTTTATCGGAACCATAACGCTCGGCATCGGCGGGGTGGGCCTGATGAATATGATGCTGGTCTCTGTTACGCAACGTACACGCGAGATCGGCGTAGAAAAAGCGCTTGGCGCACGCCGAAGAGACATTTTGTTTCAGTTCCTTGCCGAAGCTATGGTGATCACCGCGGTCGGCGGGCTGTTTGGAATTTTGCTTTCGTACATTGTGTCGCTCTCAGTAGGGCGTCTGACTCTCTACAGCGCCCTCGCGAAACATGCTGAGGCAGGCGACATTCGGCTGATCGTGGCGCCGCAGGTGTTATTGATATCCACCACGATTCTTGCGTTGGTCGGCGTTGTAAGCGGAATGTTCCCAGCATTTAGGGCCGCCAACCTTGATCCCATCGAAGCGTTGAGATACGAGTAGTACCCCAAAGGCAGTAACCACGAAGGACACGAAGGCTCACTAAGGAAAACAGGCTCTGTGCGTTTTGGATGCTGTTGCATTTTCCCGTGCTTATTGCTTTTCCACAGAGACTGAGCCGCTCTATGTGACCGGCGACCTTGAGTGAAGCTCTCTGAAAGCGGACAATTTCCTGATGGCGACGGCTCCTCTCACCCGGCTGACCGCACAAGCAATCAGCAAAGTGATAATCACGGCCGCAATGCGAGTTCATACTGAGCTCGGCCCTGGGTTGCTGGAAAGTGCATACTCAGCCTGTTTGAAATATGAACTCACAAGCGATGGTTACGCTTCATCCGCGCAAGTGGGATTGCCTGTCGTTTATCGCGGTGTAAAACTCGACCTTGGCTATCGCATGGATTTGCTGGTCGAGAATCTTGTCATTGTCGAAATTAAATCTGTAGACGCAGTCTCTCCCGTGCACCACGCTCAGCTCATCTCGTACCTGAAACTAAGCGGCAAATCCATTGGTCTGATTATCAATTTTAATGTGGTGCACCTCAAAGACGGGATCAAACGTTTCGTAAATGGTAATGACTGGCGATAAATCAATAACCACGAAGGACACGAAGGTTCACGAAGGGAAAATCAAAACAAGGCTCAAGAAATTGCTTTAGAGGTAATTAGAACGGTTGAGTTTTTCCCTTCGTGAACCTTCGTGTCCTTTGTGGTTATTGCCGTTAGGTCTTTATTGTCCGGAGAAACTGCGGCTTCTGTCGCGCCTTCACCAGCTGCTCAAACCCATACGCGATCTTCAGCAGCGCGGGCTCACTCCACGCCCTCCCGAAGAAAGAAATGCCGACGGGCAACCCGAAAATAAACCCTGCCGGAACATTAATATTCGGATACCCCGCAACTGCTGCGGCATTTGAGCTGCCACCGCCAGAGTGGTCCCCATCCACCAGATCAGTGAGCCATGCCGGGCCGCCGGTAGGCGCCACTATAGCGTCAAGGTGGAACTTATCCATTACTCCGTCGATTCCGCCCTCGCGAGACAGCTTGTGATTCGCAGCCAGCGCAGCCACATATTCTTTGTCCGTTAGCGGCCCTTTTTCTTGCGCTTTCAAAAATAAATCCTGCCCGAAGTAAGGCATCTCTTTTTCTTTGTTCCTCTCGTTGAACGCAATGACATCGGCAAGCGTGTGCACTTGAGCATCGGGCCGCGACGCGAGATAGGCATTCAAATCCGCCTTCAACTCGTACATCAGCACCAGTAATTCCGTGTCGTCGAACTTGCCAAAAGATTCCAAGTCTGCCGGATCAACAATTTCCGCGCCCGCTGACTTCATCTCATCGATCAGATGATTCATCAGCGCATCGACCGAATCGCTGAATCCAAAATATTTCCGCGCTACTCCAATTCGTGCGCCCTTCAATCCATTAGGATCCAGAAATTGGGTGTAGTCTTTCTGCATTTTCGCGCTTGCCTCAGCCGTGGCCGGATCTCGCGGATCACTGCCCGCCAGTGCTCCCAACAGAATCGCCGCATCCCGCACGGTTCGCGCCATGGGCCCGGAAGTATCCTGGCTATGAGAAATTGGTATGATCCCTGCGCGGCTAATTAATCCCAGCGTCGGCTTGATTCCCACGATCCCATTGGCTGATGAAGGACAAACAATCGAACCGTCAGTTTCGGTGCCCACCCCGACCGTACACAAGTTCGCCGATACTCCTGCTCCGGTTCCCGAGCTTGACCCACACGGATTTCGATCCAACGCGTAGGGATTGTGAGTCTGCCCACCGTGGCCGCTCCATCCGCTGCTGGAGTGACTGGAACGAATGTTCGCCCATTCGCTCAAATTAGTTTTCCCAAGAATGACCGCGCCGGCCTCACGTAATTTTCGGGCAACGCCGGAATCCCGGGTCGGCCTTGAACCGACCAATGCCAGCGAACCGGCTGTGGTTTGCATGTTGTCGGCGGTATCGATATTGTCTTTGATCAAAACCGGAATTCCATGCATTGGTCCGCGCGGGCCTTTGGATTTGCGCTCTTTGTCGAGATCGCCAGCGATGGTGAGTGCATCGGGATTCACTTCAATCACCGCATTCAACCCCGGGCCGCTTTTCGTAGAGCGGCTATCTATTTCTTGAATCCGCGACAAGTAAGCTTGGGTCAGGGAGTGCGCGGAAATCTCTCCCGCTGTCATGCGGCGCTGCAGATCGGTGATCGTTACTTCATCAAACTCGAAGGTCGTGGCTGGCAATGCCGCGGATTGCGAGGCGGCAATGGCGCGTCCCGCCGACAACGCGGGCACAATTGCGGCGCTCCCAGTGCCGATTGCGGCGATTCGCAGCCATGCTCTGCGTGATATGCCGTTCACAGCTGATATCAGATTATCTTCGTTCTTCAAGTTTGATCCTCCGTCCCGCGGATTGTGAACCGGAATTATAGTGTGTGGCTGCTCACCAATTTGTAAACCCTTCGTCCAATGAATTGGAGCAGTGTCTCTACCAGTCTTGAGTGGCGCAATCGGGGTGAAGTCGATCTTTCAAAGCTGCTACAATCCCACGTTTGCCTATTTCTGGCCGAATGAAATCCCGCAAAGCATTACAACTTGCATGAAGGAGTTCGCATGATCGCTATTCACAGGAAGTCCCTTGTTCTTTTTTTACTGCTCGCTGCCTTTGCGTGTTCGAGCGTAGCCGTCGCTCAAGAAATGCAGGAGGGCCGCCTGATGCGCTTTCCCGACGTTTACAAGGACAAGGTGGTTTTCTTCTATGGTGGCAATCTGTGGCTGGCCTCAACTTCCGGCGGAGCAGCGCGTCGCATCAGCTCTTCGCAAGGCCGCGAGCTGTTTCCGAAATTTTCTCCTGATGGGAAGTGGATTGCTTTTACTGGCCAATACGATGGCAATTTCAATGTCTATGTAATGCCCGCAGATGGCGGCCAGCCGAAGCAACTCACTTTCTATCAAGGCGGAGCCCGCCAGTTAAATGACCGTATGGGCATTCACGATGAAGTCATCAACTGGACACCCGACAGCAAGCGCATCGTGTTCCTCTCGCGCCGTGACGCTTCCAATGGCTGGACCAAGCGCCCGTTCACAGTCAGCATCGAGGGTGGTCTCCCGCAACCACTTCCGATGGACCAAGGCGGTTTGCTCTCCTATTCTCCCGACGGATCGAAGATCGCTTACAACATGATCTTTCGCAACTTCCGCACCTGGAAGCGATACACCGGCGGTCTCGCCCAGTCGATCACGATTTACGACTTGAAGAACAACACCAGCGAAGACATTCCCCATACCGACTGGACTGACACGTTTCCGATGTGGCACGGCAACAATATCTATTTCACATCTGACCGCGGAACCGATCATCACTTCAACCTTTACAGCTACGACGTCAGCTCGAAACAAATCGAGCAGCTCACTCATTACGACGAATGGGATGTGATGTGGCCCAGCCTTGGTCCCGATGCCATCGTTTTCGAGAACGCCGGATATCTTTACACTTACGATTTTCAATCCAAGCAGCCGAAGAAACTCAGCATCGAATTGCCCGCCGACCACACCGCGGCCATGAAGCATTGGGACAATGTTGGCCGGTTAGTCACTGACTTCGATATCGCTCCGGATGGCAAGCGCGCAGTCTTTGCCGCTCGCGGCGACGTTTTCACCGTTCCCGCAAAAGAGGGAAGCGTTCGCAATGTCACCCGCACACCCGGCATTCGTGAGCAAAAAGTTGCGTGGTCGCCGGACGGCCGCTGGATTGCCTATGTCTCTGACCGCACCGGCGAAGATGAAATCTACATCTCGCTCCAGGACGGCCTGGGCAAAGAACAGCAGATCACCAGCGGTTATAAAGGCTTCAAAATGCCCCCGGTCTGGTCTCCGGATAGCAAGAAGATTGCCTGGGCGGACAAAGACGTCAATCTATGGTGGATCGACATTACCGACAAGAAGCCGGTGAAGGTCGATCACGACGACTACTCGGAGATCACGAATTACAGCTGGTCCCCGGACAGCAAATGGTTGGCCTACGACAAGCAGAGCGAGAACAACTACTCCGTGGTTTACCTCTATGCCTTGGCGGATTCTAAGTCGACCGCGATTACGTCGCCGATGAACAACAGCTACGGCGCCATATTCGATCCGGAAGGGAAGTACATCTATTTCCTTTCTGACCGCGACTTCAACGAAGTTCTCGGCAATGTGGATTTCGAATTCGCGAACCCGAAAACCACACGCGTGTATCTAGTCACGCTTCGCAAAGATGAGGCCTCACCGCTCGGCGTGCAGAGCGATGAGACCGAAGTGAAGAAGACCGAGCCTGCGCCAATGGTCATGGCACAAGACGCCGCGACGAATCCGAAGGGCAAAAAAACCGCGAAGAAAGATCAGACCAAAGATTCCAGCGATGAAGAAAAAGACAAGGACAAAGATAAAGACAAGAAGGAAAAGCCTGTCGAAGTAAAGATTGATCTCGACGGTATTCAGAACCGCATCATTGCGTTGCCCACCGATCCTGCGGTCATTCGGACCTTTGCCGCCGGGAAAGGATACCTTTACTATTCCACCGTCGCAGCCCAGGGGCTCGATGGCCCGTTGCCCGGTGAAGAAACCGCGGTTCACGCCTACGACTTGAAAGAACGCAAGGAGAAAACTTTGATCGAGGGTGTCGAGCGTTTCGCGCTTTCCTTCGACGGGTCCAAGCTGCTTTATCAGGGTGAGGGTGGCGGTCCGCGTGCCGCTAATACCTACGGCATCATCGACGCGCGCCCCGCCGGCGAAGCCAAAAAAGTCGGCGATGGCGCGCTCAGCTTGAACGGAATGCGCGCACAGATTGATCCTCCGCAAGAATGGAAGGACGTCTTCAACGAGGTCTGGCGCCAGGAACGCGACTTCTTCTATGAAGCCGAAATGAACGGAGTTGATTGGCAGAAAATTCATGACAAATATGCTCAGCTTCTGCCAAGCGTCTCCGATCGTTATTCGCTGACCTACATCCTCGGTGAAATGATCGGAGAACTTTCCAACTCCCACACATATGTTGGCGGTGGAGACTATCCCGATCTTCATCCCGTGAACGTCGGCCTGCTTGGCGTTGATTACGAGCTCGACCAGTCCAGCGGGCGATATCGAATCAAAAAAATCTATCCCGGAGAAAATTGGAATGCCGAGCTGCGATCACCGCTGACCGAACCTGGTATCAAAGTCAGCGAAGGCGACTATCTAATTGCAGTGAACGGTCAGCAATTGCACGCTCCCCAGGATCCCTACGAACTGTTCGTGAATACTGCCAATGAAACGATAACTCTCACGGTCAACTCCAAGCCTTCAGAGGACGGCGCCCACAACATCGTGGTCAAACCGATCAACGACGAGTACAACCTGCGCGAGCTGAACATGATCAACACCAATCGCAAAAAGGTTGACGAAGCGACTGGCGGCAAGGTTGGCTATATCTACCTTCCTGACATGGGCGCGCCGGGACTCAACGAATTTGTGAAACAGTTTTTTCCGCAGATTCGGAAGCAAGGCCTGATCATCGATGTCCGCTACAACGGCGGAGGCTTTGTGGATGAGCTGATCTTCGAACGCCTGCGTCGCATTCTTGCCGGCATGGATTCAGGCCGTAACTTCATGGGCAGCACCGTCCCGCCGATCGTCTTTAATGGCTCAATGGTCTGCCTGACTAATCACTACGCTGCCTCTGACGGTGACCTCTTCAGTTACATGTTCAAGTACTACAAGCTGGGGCCGCTCATTGGCGAACGCACTTGGGGCGGTGTTCGCGGCATTCGAGGAGAATTTCCTCTTATGGACGGCGGGTACATCACTCGTCCCGAGTTTGCCCGCTACAGCAATCAAAGCCAGTGGATAATAGAAAATCACGGCGTTCAGCCGGACATTGTTGTAGAGAACCGGCCAGAGCAGGTGGTGAGCGGCAAAGATCCGCAACTGGATCGAGCGATTGAAGAAGTGATGAAGGCGATGCAAGCGAATCCCAAGCACCTTGCCCCGCGGCCTCCAGCACTGCCGCCATATCCCGCCGGCCCGGGATAAACAAACTGAATGCAGGGCGGGCGTTCACTCCCGCCCAGCAGTAATTCGTGGAGCGACGGGCGCCCTCGCCCGTCGAATTCCCATGTGGGTGAACGTTTACCAAATGGTTCGCGGCGATGCGGTCGCGCGACTTTCGGCTCAACTATAAGCCCTCAAAAATCGTATAATTATTCTTTCATGCCAAAATATTCGATCGTTATCCCCCTGCATAACGAGCAGGAGAATGTCACCGATCTCTATGACCGCCTGAAGGCCGTCATGGAGGCCAGCGGCGACACCTTCGAGATCGTTTTCGTTGACGACGGCTCGTCCGACGAAACTTTTCATCTGCTCCGCCAGATCGCCGGCGTTGACAGCAGAATCACGGTCGTGCGTTTGCGACGCAATTTCGGTCAGACATCTGCCCTGGCTGCGGGATTCGACAATGCGCGCGGTGAGTACATCATCGCCATGGACGGCGATCTGCAACACGATCCATCCGACATTCCGCTGTTCCTGGAGAAAATTTCCGAAGGGTATGACATCGTCAGCGGATGGCGTAAACAGCGTATAGATAATTTATGGCTCCGCCGAATTCCCTCGCGCTGTGCCAACTGGCTGATGGCGAAGTTGAGCGGGGTCAATATCCACGACTTCGGAACGACTTTTAAAGCTTATCGGCGTGACATTCTGGAGCAGGTCCCGCTTTACGGCGAGTTGCATCGCTTCATCCCGGCTCTGGCGTCATGGCATGGCGCTTCAATTTGTGAAGTTCCGATCCGCAATATTAATCGTGAGCGTGGAGCCTCGCACTACGGCATTTCGCGCACCTTCCGCGTTTTCTTTGATCTCATTACCATCCGCTTTTTGTTGAAGTACCTTGGCCGTCCGCTGCACTTCTTTGGCACCGTAGGAATGATGGGAATTTTCGGCGGTACGGGAATCACCGCGTGGTTATTTGTCGAAAAATTCCTGCGCCACTCGCACGTGATGATGGAACACGGCCCGATGATGATCTTCGCGGCGGTCCTATTGCTCGCCGGCTTGAATCTCTTGGCTATCGGACTTCTAGGCGAACTGCAAGTCCGTCATTATCACGAGCCCACTCGTCGCGCCCCCTATTCGCTTGATCGTGTCCTGCGTGCACATAGCGAAGAGCAAAGCGTTCCAGAGTAAACAGGAACGTGTGGCGCGGGCGCCGTCGCCCGCGACCACTTATGCAAAAGCGGTGCCCCTAAAACGCTTCCTTATTTACCACATACGGCATCT
>Ga0105240_10007033_pt1 | contig 16417 bp, 12 predicted proteins | sample KBSC54metaG_FD_80426 | JGI IMG/M metagenome (GOLD analysis project Ga0105240, IMG submission 80426) | Corn rhizosphere microbial communities from Kellogg Biological Station, Michigan, USA - KBS C5-4 metaG | ecosystem: Host-associated > Plants > Roots > Rhizosphere > Soil | place: Michigan, USA... | reverse complement strand
GCACAAAGTGAACGACATGATCGCCTCGCTGCGCTTCGCGCGGCCGGGGGTCGGCCTGATCTCGCCGCCGCCGCATCACGACATCTACTCGATCGAGGATCTGGCGCAGCTCATCTTCGACCTGAAGCAGGTGAATCCGGGTGCGCTGGTGTCGGTCAAGCTGGTCGCCGAGCCGGGCGTGGGAACGGTGGCCGCTGGCGTCGCCAAGGCGTATGCGGATCTCATCACCATCTCCGGCTACGACGGCGGCACGGGCGCGAGCCCGCTGTCCTCGATCAAGTACGCGGGCACACCCTGGGAGCTGGGCCTGGCGGAGACCCATCAGACCTTACGAGCGAACGACCTGCGCCACCGTGTCCGCCTGCAGACCGACGGTGGGTTGAAAACCGGCCTCGATGTGGTGAAGGCGGCGCTCATCGGCGCCGAGAGCTTCGGCTTCGGGACGGCACCGATGGTGGCGCTGGGGTGCAAATACCTGCGCATCTGCCACTTGAACAATTGCGCCACGGGCGTGGCGACGCAGCACACCGTGTTGCGATCGAAGTATTTCCTCGGCCTGCCCGAGATGGTGATGAACTACTTCCGCTTCGTCGCGCAGGAGGTGCGCGAGATCCTCGCTGCCCTCGGCGTGCGGCGGCTCGAGGACATCATCGGCCACACCGAGCATCTGGAAGTGCTGGATGGCAGCACCGCGAGGCAGCGCAAGCTCGACCTGCAGCCGATTCTCTCGGATGCCGGGTTGGCCGCGGATGTGCCGCAGTTCTGCGTCTCTGCGTCGAACGCGCCCTTCGACAAGGGGGAGCTCGCGGAGAAGATGGTGAGCGACATGCGCCGCGCCATCCAGGGCAAGAGCGGTGGCGAGTGGAGCTACGAGGTCCACAACTACAACCGCTCCATCGGTGCGCGAATCTCCGGTGAGATTGCCCGGCTCTGGGGGAACTACGGGATGGAGGATGCGCCGCTGAAGGTGCGCCTGACCGGCAACGTCGGGCAGAGCTTCGGTGTGTGGAACGCCGGCGGACTGCACCTGTATCTCGAAGGCGATGCCAACGATTACGTCGGTAAGGGGATGGCGGCCGGCAAGATCGTGCTGCGCCACCCCCGCAGCGCTCGCTACGCCGCGAACAACACCATCATCATGGGCAACACCTGCCTGTATGGTGCGACGGGCGGGCAGCTGTTCGCCGCGGGAGTGGCGGGCGAGCGGTTTGCCGTGCGCAATTCCGGTGCGGTGGCGGTCATCGAGGGTGCGGGAGACCACTGCTGCGAGTACATGACGGGCGGCGTGGTCTGCGTGCTCGGCCGCACCGGCGTCAACTTCGGTGCGGGATTCACCGGCGGCTTCGCCTACGTGCTGGACCTGGAGCGCGATTTTGTCGATCGCTACAACCACGAGCTGATCGATATCAGCCGCATCCATGCCGAGTCGATGCAGTCGCACCTGCAACACCTGGAAGGGCTGCTCGGCCAACACGTGGCCGAGACCGGCAGCGTCTGGGCGGAGGAGATCGTCAACGATCTGCGCTCCTACATCGGCAAGTTCTGGGTGGTGAAGCCGAAAGCCGCCTCGATCGACTCGCTGATCGAGAACCTGCGGCGCGCGGCATAGGGCAGATCATTACAATGGCCGACAAGAATCTTCAATTTCTGGACATCCCGCGGACCGACCCGGCGAAGCTGCCCGTGGAGGTGCGCGTCACGCAGTTCCGCGAGATCTACTCGCAGTACGACGCGCAGGGCGCCGCCCAGCAGGCGGGCCGTTGCCTGGCCTGCGGCAACCCGTTCTGCGAATGGAAATGTCCGGTCCACAACTACATTCCCAACTGGCTGAAGCTCATTCAGGAAGGCAACTTGTTCGAGGCGGCCGAGCTGTCACACAAGACCAACTCCCTGCCGGAGGTCTGTGGGCGCATCTGCCCGCAGGATCGGTTGTGTGAGGGCGCGTGCACGCTCAACGACGGCCTGGGAGCGGTCACCATAGGGTCGATCGAGAAGTACATCACCGATGAGGCGCTGAAGCTCGGGTGGAAGCCCGACATGTCCAACGTGCGCCCCACCGGCAAGCGCGTTGCCGTCATCGGTGCCGGCCCCGCAGGGCTTGGCTGCGCCGATATCCTGGTACGCAACGGGGTCACGCCCGTCGTGTTCGATCGCTACTCGCGCATTGGCGGACTGCTCACGTTCGGGATTCCGCCGTTCAAGCTCGAGAAGGAGATCGTGGAGAAGCGCCGGGAGATCATGGAAGGAATGGGCGTGGAATTCCGCCTCGGTGTGGATGTGGGCAGCGACATTGCCTTCGAGCAGCTCGTCGCGGAGTACGACGCGGTGTTTCTTGGGATGGGGACTTACAAGTACGTGAAGGGCGGCTTTCCCGGTGAGGATCTGCTCGGCGTGCACGAGGCGCTTCCCTATCTGATCTCCAATATCAACCACGAGCTCGGTCTGCCCGGCAGCACGGAGCAGCTGATCAGCATGCGCGGCAAGCGCGTCGTCGTGCTGGGGGGCGGGGACACCGGGATGGACTGCAATCGCACCGCCATTCGCCAGGGTGCCGAGTCGGTGACGTGTACATACCGTCGCGATGAGCGGAACATGCCCGGCTCGCGCCGCGACTACAAGAACAGCAAGGAGGAGGGCGTGGAGTTCCTCTTCAATGCCCAGCCCACCGAGATCATCGGCACCGATTCCGTGGAGGGCGTGAAGATCGTTCAGACCCGCCTCGGCGCACCGGATGCGCGCGGCCGGCGCGTGCCTGAGTCCATCGCGGGTTCCGAACGGGTGTTGGAAGCGGACGCGGTGATCATTGCGTTTGGGTTTCTGCCGAGTCCGCCTCATTGGTTCGAGCAACATGACATCCGCGTGCATCCCAACGGCCGCGTGCGCGTATCGGCTGCGCAGGAGACCCCGTTTCAGACCACCCATCCCAAGGTGTTCGCGGGCGGTGATATGGTGCGCGGGTCGGACCTCGTAGTGACGGCGGTGTTTGAGGGTCGCGAGGCGGCCAAGGGGATTTTGCGGAAGCTGGGAGTGGGTTAGCCGTTCGCCCGGGCCAGGGAAGCCGCTGCCGCTCGATTGTGGAGCGGCGTGGCGACGAGGGTGTCGTCGAGCGCGTAGCCGATCGCAGGAGCCAAAAAAACCCCGCCAGAACGGCGGGGTTGTAATCGGCCTTCCCATTTTGACCCGGTAGATCGCTGTCAGCTCCGAACCGGGCGCGGGCTCAAAATGATCCGAGAACTGCCCTTCATTGCGCACCGGCGGGTCGCGTGATCACGAGCATCTATAGTCTCGCGGCTGGAACGCTGGAGCTCATCTGTGCTGCTCCGGCCGAATGTATCGAGGCCCGCGTGTCAGTTCACTTCGGGGCGTTCCTGACAACCTCAATAAGTTAGTGGCTGTCGTTACCCGTGCCCGCGTCGTCTCCGAGTTTTCTTGCGTTATCCTTTTTTGCCTCCCTCCCATGTGAGCCTGCCGCATCAACGGCGGCCGCCGTCCAAAGCCTTCCCGTTCGAGCAATTCCGGTGCCAGGTCGATGCGTACCCAGTCAAAACCGCTGCTTGCGACACCGTGTTACTCGTTCCGTGAGCAGAATTGTACTCGTTCCAGATGAATTCTCTATGTCGTAATTACGACACAACCGGACGCCAGCCACATCCCTGGACCCTATTCCCAGCCTTCCTGCCTAGACGTAGAGCGGCCGTGCGGACAGCCGCTTGAGAGGTGGCCTGTGCGCTACGCCACGCTTCTTGGGTGACCCATCACGCAGTTCCGGGATTAGGCGGCGCCGGCTCGGATTCGCCGGCCGGCGGGGTGTGCGATCCCGGGCAATTCAGGCCCTGGCCAGGCGCACCACAAAGCTCACTCCAGCCTCGCCCGGCAGGTTGGCGGCGCTGGCGCTGCCCCCGTGGAATTCGGCGATGAGGCGAACGATGTACAGCCCGAGCCCGAAGTGGGGGCGGCTGTCGCGGTCGGTGCGGGATTGCCACAGGCTCTCGAACAGCCGGCCGCGAATCCACGGGGCCAGCGGCGGCCCGGGATTCTCCACGGCGAGCACCACGAAACGCAGCTCGGACCTCAGGCGCACGATGATCGCCGCCCCGGGCGGGCTGAAGTCGACCGCGTTGTCCACCAACTTGTCGAGCAGCTGCACGATCAGATCGGGCGCGCCCTCGATCTCGATCGGCTCGGAGGGCAGGTCCGTGACGAACCTACGGTGGGGGAAGGCGTTCCCGTATGAAGCCACGGCCGAGGCTACGACAGCGACTATGTCAAAACGAGTGCGTTCGGCGCCGGCAATGGCTTCCTCGACCCGCGTCGCCGCACCCATGGCGACCAGAATGCCGTTGAGGCGCTCGCTGCCCTGGCGCGCGCGGTCCAGATAAACGCGCGCGCCATCGGAGATCCCCTCGGATTCCAGGTTTTCCAGTGAGGAGCGGACGATGGTCAAAGGGGTGCGGATCTCGTGAGCGAGCTTTCCGGCCAGGGTGCGGAGATAGCCCGTGTATTCGTTCAACCGGCCGAGCAGCGTCGAAAAGCCGCGCGCGACATCACCCAGCTCATCCGAAGCGCCTGTCTCAGGAAACGTCGTGATCAGGCCCTCGCGTGTCAGCGCCGATTCGCTGGCGCCGCGCAGGCGCGAGAGGCGCACGGCGAGACGGGCAGCGAACACGAACATCAGTACGACCGCGATGATCGTGGTGATGAGGGTGATGTTGAGCATTCGCGTCAGGGCTCTGTCGCGCAGCGTGAGCCATCGCTCGCCGGTCTGGGTGACCCGCAATTGCCCGATGGTCTGCTGATGCTTCTGGTCGTAGATGGCTGCCGTCGCGTCGATGGCGCGATGCGCCTTGGGCTCATCGAGCAAGCGACGATAGAGACGAGCGAGGATTCCGGGCTCCGGCCCCAGCTCGGTCGCCTGACCCAGCGCGTCGGCCTGGGCGAGGGTCCGTCCGTCGGAGGAAGCGACCGCCAGACGCAATCCGGGTTGCAGAAACTGGGACAGGTAGGTGGTCAGATCCGGTGAGGCCGCGATGAGCCTGCCCTGGGTGTGCAGGTCCTGGGTGCTGAGCATTCCATAGCTGGTAGCGGGCTCTCCCTGCCGGTCGCGATCGTCGATCAGCACTCCAAAGCGGTCGCCGAGCATGGAGAGCGGCACCCTCAGCTCGACGCGGTAGCCGGCGGGGCTGGGCTGCCAGGCCCCGTTGATGCGGGGCTCCGTGACTGCCGTCTGCTGGCGGTATTCGCCGGTCTCGATGCGGCGGGCCATCACCGGCCCCGCGCCGGTGGCGGAGAGGAACACCTGGTGCTCCATGCCGTCCGGTCCGGTGAACCCCAGCCAGATGCGCTCGCCCAGGGTGCTCGAGTCGAGCGGATTGGCGCCGACGGCATCGAACACGAGCTTGTCGTCGTGCACGTCGAGGAGCACGTACAGCATGCGCTCGAACACGCCCGTGAGAATGCCGAAGCCGCCATTGTTGCCGTTGGGATAGTGGCGCCAGGCTGTCTTGTCCCGTGGCCACTCGTCCGGGTAGCCGTCCAGGTACGGCTGCGTCGTCAGCACGACCGGCTGCAGGTCGAAGGGCCCCAGTGTGACGGGCGGCGCGGAGTCGCGATACAACAGGTGCGTCTGACCCTGAAGCGATGAGGCGATGGATTGGGCGACCTGGGTGAGTGAATCCTGCTCACCCTCGCGGAGCGCCGACTCCATCTCCCGCGCGTAGCGCGTGCCCTCCCAAGGAAGTACGAGAGTGGCAAGGCCCAGCAGCAGCAGCTTCAGTCGCAGCGACATGGCGGCGCCGACGAGGCTGACAGACCGTCAGGCGGGTCGGACGGATTCCGCGCGCGGGCTCCGCTCATTCCACCCACCGGTAACCCATGCCGTAGACCGTCTGCACGGCATCGAACTTCGGGTCGATGACCTGGAACTTGCGCCGGATCCGCTTGACGTGCGAAGTGATGGTGTTGTCGTCGAGCACGACGTTGGCCGCGTCCATCAGCTGCTGGCGGTTCTTCACGTGCCCCGGATGGCGCGCGAGCGCGAACACGATCCAGAACTCCGTCAGCGAGAGCAGCACGACTTGTCCTTCCCACTCCACCTGCATCCGTTCTGAGTCCAGTGTCAGCGGACCGCGCTTGATGATCTGCGTCGCCTCGTGCGGCTTGCGCAGCGCATCGACCCTGCGGAACAGGGCATTCACGCGCGCGCTCAGGTGCGCGAGGCTCAGATCCTTCGTCAGGAAATCGTCTGCCCCGAGCCGCAATCCGGACACTGCATCCAGCTCGGTGTCGCGCGCTGTCAGGAAAATGATCGGCAGCTCTGCAGACAGCGAGCGCAATTGCCGGCACAGCTCATAACCGCCCTCCGGCTCGTCTTCCAACGAGATGTCGATGATCACGAGATCCGGCAGACGGGATGCGAAGGCGGCCATCGCCTGTGCGCGGTTGCCGTAGCTGCGCACGGTGTAGCCCTCGCGCGCGAAGGCGGCAGCGTAGTTGTCTCGAATGGCAGGTTCGTCTTCGACGCTGGCTATCAGGCGCTTCATGCGACACAGGCTACAGCGTGGCGCGGCCGGGTTAAAGCATGGAGCGCACGTATCTCGCGCGCTCCTGTCCGCAGCGCGCCCCGTCGAACGCGGACGGCCGCCCTGCCATCTTTCGCCACAATTCTTGGGTGCCGCGCCACTTTGGCGCCCCGAGTCCCTGCCGCCCGGCTGGTGAGAATCCTGCCACGTGTAACGCGGACAGGAGACCCGTCATGACACTGCCATCATCCAGCCGATACAGAAGGGTTGGCTTCGGGGGCACCGTGGCCGACTGGCTGGGGCTGCTCGTGTTGCTGGCGCTCTGCTTCACCTGAAGGCGCAAGCACCAAGCCTCCCGCGGCAATTGAGCGCAGCGGCTGACGGTGGATGCAGCGCGATTGAGCGCTGCGGCCCCAGCCCTGGACTAGAACGCGCTCAGGCCCGTGAGCTCGCGTCCGACGGACAACTGGTGAATCGTCTCCGTGCCCTCGTAAGTGATCACACTCTCGAGGTTGAGCATGTGGCGCATGGGAACGTACTCGACGCTGATGCCGGAGCCTCCGAGCATATCGCGGCAGTCGCGCGCGACCTCCAGCGCCATGCGGCAGTTGTTCCACTTGGCGAGGGAGACCTGTACGGGCTGCAGCTCTCCCTGATCCTTGAGCCGGCCCAGTTGCCACGCCAGCAGCTGAGCGGCGGTCATGCGGCGAGCCATCTCGGCCAGTCGGATCTGAATGGCCTGGTTCTGTGCCAGGGGCCGGCCGAACAGCACGCGTGTCCGCGTGTAGTCCAGTAGCTGCGCCAGACACGCTTGCGCGGCGCCTATGACGCCCCATGCGATGCCGTAGCGAGCCTGTGTGAGACAGGACAGGGGACCTTTGAGTCCGACAACACCGGGCAGCACGTTCTCTTGCGGCACGAGGACGTTGTCGAAAAACAGCGCCGACGTGACGGAGGCCCGCAGGGAGAACTTCCTCTCGATCTCCGGTGCGGAGAAGCCGGCGGTTCCCTTGTCAACCAGAAAGCCGCGAATGCCGTCGTCCGTCATCGCCCACACCACGGCGACGTCAGCGATCGCGCCATTGGTGATCCACATCTTCGAGCCGTTGATGACCCAATCGCCGCCGCGCTTTCGGGCGTGGGTCTTCATGTTGGCGGGATCGGAACCGCCGTGCGGCTCGGTCAGGCCGAAGCAGCCGATGAGCTCACCGCGCGCCATCCGCGGCAGGTACTTCTGCTTCTGTGCCTCCGATCCAAACGAGTGGATCGGGTACATGCACAGGGACGACTGTACGGAGACGAAACTGCGCAACCCCGAGTCGCCGCGCTCCAGCTCCTGACAGATGAGGCCGTAGCAGAGGGCGTTCAATCCGGCACAGCCGTATCCCTCGAGGGAGGATCCGAGCAGTCCGAGCGCAGCAAGCTCCGGAATGAGCTCGCGCGGAAAGCGGTGTTCCTCGAAGCATTGCTGGATGATGGGCAGGACTTTATCGTCCACCAGGCGCGCCACCGAGGCCTGCACCATCCGCTCTTCGTCGCTGCAGGACTCACGGATGCCGAACAGATCCACGGGATCGAGCGCGCGCGTCATACGGTGAGGACCACTTTCCCGATCGTTCTTCCGGATTCCACCTGCCGATGCGCCGCCGCGATCTGCTCGAGCGGCAGGCGCAGGCTGATGTGAGGACGCAGCAGCCCCGAGTCGAGGAGCTGCGCGATCCCCGCCAGGATCTGCCCCGGTCGCTCGGGCTCGATCTCGTGGGCGGTCGGAACGCCCATGAACTCGTAGTGGACGGAGATGTTGCGGTACAGAAGCCCCCGGCTGCGATCCCCGGTGTTGGAACCGAGGATTGTCACGACCTGCGCGTTGATGCCCGCGCAGTCGAGGCTCTTGGCGAAGACCTCGCCGCCGACTGTGTCGATGACTACGGGCACTCCTTTGCCCTGAGTGAGCTCGCGGACCCGCTCGGGGAAATCGACCTTCTTGTAGTCGATGACCTCGTCCGCCTTCAGAGTGTCGCGACAGAATGCGATCGAATCCTCCCGGCCCGCGGTGGTAATCACGCGGCATCCGTGGAGCTTCGCGAGCTGCACTGCGACATGGCCCACGCCGCCTGCGCCAGCGTGGATGAGGATCGTCTGGCCTGGCGATATGCGGGCGCGCAGATGCAGCGCTTCCCAGGCAGTCTGGCTCACCAGGGGCAGCGCTGCCGCAGTTGCGTGATCGACTGACGCCGGTTTGCGCGCCGCACTGCGTGCGTCAACGGCGACGTACTGCGCGTTCGCGCCATCCCTGAAGAGATTCGGTGCGGCGAACAGCTCGTCGCCGGGCTTCCATTGGGTCGCGCGGGAGCCGCAGCGCACGACGACCCCGCTGACGTCATATCCAAGAATCAGAGGGAGCGCGCGCGGCGCGCTGCTGCTGGCGCGAACTTTCGTGTCGACGGGGTTGACGGAAGTGGCGTGCACCTCGATGAGCACGTCCGTGTCCCGGAGTGCCGGCTCGGGCCGTTCCTCGATCTGCAGGACTTCGGGTCCGCCAAACGCGTGAATCACCGCTGCGCGCATGGTCGCATTGTATAGGGTTGCCCGCCGCAGCGCGGAACGCGATCATGCTCAGATGAAGATTCCCGAGATTCTGATCATCGAGACCGTTCATCAGCCAGGGAGCCTTGCCAAGGTGCTCCAGGTCGTCGCCGAGGCCGGGTTGACCATCGAGCACCTCTCCGCCTTGCGGCGCGACCAGGGCTGGACCGTGTGGGAGCTGACGCTGGAGATGGACGAGGAGGCCGATCGCAGTCTCTACGATCGCATCGGGCAGCTGTCCACGGCTCGTTTCCTCGGCAAGTCCGACCGCGTGTTCAATCGCCACCGCGGCGGGAAGATTCGCACTGTCGCCAGCCTCCCGATCAACACGCAGCAGATCCTGCGCGATATCTATACCCCGGGTGTTGCGCGGGTGTGTCTGGCGATCGAGAAGGACCCGTCCGCAGCCCGCGACTTCACGAGCATCGACAACACCGTCGCGGTCGTCACGAACGGCACCGCAGTGCTGGGACTCGGAAACATCGGGGCACTGGCCGGGCTACCGGTGATGGAGGGTAAGGCCGCGCTGTTCGCCGACCTCGTCGGCATCAACGGAGTCCCCATCCTGCTGCGTGAGACGCAGGTCGAGCGCGTCGTCGAGATCGTGGCGGCGATCGAGATGTCCTTTGGTGCGATTCAGCTCGAGGACTTCGCCGCTCCCGAGTGTTTTGCGATCGAGACCCAGCTGCAGGAGCGACTCAACAAACCTGTTCTGCACGATGACCAGCACGGTACGGCCGTGGTCGCTCTGGCGGCCCTGATCAATGCCGCCCGTTACGCGGGTCGCAATCTGCGCGAGAGCACTGTCGGGCAGATCGGCTTGGGCGCGGCCGGTACGGGAATCGCTCGCCTGCTGCGGGCTTACGGAGTGGGGCGCGTACTGGGGACGGACCGCAATCCTGCAGCCATCGCGCGGCTGGTTTCCCTTGGAGGCGAGGGCGGCTCCCTGGAGTCCATCATGGCGCGCGCCGACATCGTGATCGCCACGACCGGCGTCAGAGGACTGATACGTCCCGAGTGGGTGAGGCCGGGCCAGGTGATCCTGGCGCTCTCCAATCCCGATCCGGAGATCGAGCCGCTGCTGGCGCGCGAGCGCGGCGCCGCATTCGCCGCCGATGGCAAGGGGATCAACAACGTGTTGGCATTTCCCGGCCTGTTCAAAGGCGCGTTGAGCGCACGAGCCCGACGCTTCTCAGGGGTGATGCTGATGGCTGCGGCGGATGCGATCGCACAGCTCGCGCGCGCCGATGAGCTCGTCCCGGATCCGCTGGATAAAAATGTCCACGAACGCGTAGCCGCCGCGGTTCACGAGGCGGCTACGCCGGCTGGTTGAGAATCAATCGAGGTACGGCGATGCCGGGCCATGACCGCGGGCGAGGGCCGGCCAGCGGGCGAGGCTGGCCGGGTTGGGCTGGGCGATCAGGCTGCGGGCGCCTGCGCTGCCGTCATCAGGCCGCGCAGCTTGCCCATCGCATTCGACTCGATCTGGCGGATGCGCTCCGCGGACACCCCGTACTTGTCGGCGAGCTCGTGCAGCGTCGCCTTGTCTTCGGTCATCCAGCGCCGCTGCAGGATGTCGCGGCTGCGGGGGTCGAGGCTGTCGAGCGCGCCGCGCAACCGATCCGAGGAGTCGGATTCCCACTCGGCGTTCTCGACGCTTTCGGCGGGGTCCGAATCCGGCGATGGCAGGTAGGCCGCCGGGCTGTAGACCTCCTCGTCATCCGTCTCCGGGGCCGGATCGAACGAGAGGTCCCGGGCAGCCAGGCGCTTCTCCATCTCCGTCACTTCGCTGACGCTGACACCCAGGTCGCGGGCGACTGCGGCCGTCTCTTCTGCCGACAGCCACGCCAGGTTCTTCTTCAGCTTGCGCAGGTTGAAGAACAGTTTGCGCTGCGCCTTGGTGGTCGCAATCTTGACCAGGCGCCAGTTGCGCAGCACGTACTCATGAATCTCCGCGCGGATCCAGTGCACGGCGAAGGACACGAGCCGCACATTCATGTTCGGATCGAAACGCTTCACGGCCTTCATCAGGCCGACATTGCCTTCCTGAACCAGATCGCCGATGGGCAATCCGTAGCCGCCGTAGCCCCGCGCGATGTGGACGACGAAACGCAGGTGCGACAGCACGAGTTGCCGGGCGGCGCTCAAGTCGTTGTTGCGGCGAAAACGGACAGCGAGATCGCGCTCCTCCTCACGGCTCAGCACGGGAATCCGGCTGACCCGATCCAGATACGCATCGAGGCTGCCGACCGCGCCGGTCAGGGCGAGGTCACCGTTACGGGCGACGAGGGCGGTGCTTCCGGTCATTGACTCTCCTGGGTTTTGGGTGGGCATTCTAGCACTCGCGTAGTTAGAGTGCTAACGGCGGAAGGAGTTCCGCGCCGTCGCACGGTGATTTTGCCTGTCGAAACAAAAGCTTAAGCTACCTCCAGCGGTCCAGTTTGGGGTACACTGCGGTCCCAGGCCGCAACGAACGGCGGGCCCTGCAGGTTCCAAGGAGCTCAATGCCTCCACGGCAGCGAAGCGGTATCCCGGCACCCGGCGGCGGGAGGTCCTGAAGTGGACCCTCACGCCCTGCTGCTGGCCCGCCTGCAGTTCGCTTTCACGATCAGCTTCCACATCATCTTCCCGGCGTTCTCCATCGGGCTCTCCGCCTTCATCGCGACGCTGCTGGTGCTGTGGCGGCGCACGGGCCGCGAGCACTACCACCGGCTGGCGCGGTTCTGGACGAAGATCTTCGCTGTATCCTTCGCCATGGGGGTCGTTTCGGGAATCCCCCTTTCGTATGAGTTCGGCACCAACTGGAGCCGCTTCTCGGTCGTCGCCGGCAACGTCATTGGACCGCTGATCGGCTACGAAGTGCTGACCGCCTTCTTTCTGGAGGCCAGCTTCCTGGGGGTCATGCTGTTCGGCTGGCAGCGGGTCAAGCCCTGGCTGCACCTCACTGCGGCGGTCCTGGTCGCGCTGGGGACGGCCATCTCGGGCTTCTGGATCCTCTCCGCCAATAGCTGGATGCACACCCCGGCGGGCTACGAGATGCACGGGGGCGTCGCCGTACCTGTCGACTGGCTGAAGGTGATCTTCAATCCCAGCTTCCCGTACCGCTTCGCCCACATGATGACGGCGGCGTACCTGACCACCTCGGTGGTGGTCCTCGCCACCGGTGCCCGCTACATGCTGGCCGGAAAGTTCGAACAGGAAGCCAAGACCATGCTGCGCATGGGCATCGGCATGGTCGCGATACTGGGCCCCGTGCAGCTCCTGCTCGGGGACCAGCACGGCCTGAACACCCTGAAGTATCAGCCGATCAAAATCGCTGCGCTCGAGGCTCACTGGAAGAACGACGGCCCTGCCGACCTCGTCGTGTTCGCGCTTCCGGATGAGAAGCACGAGCGCAACCGCGCAGCCCTCACCATTCCCCACCTGGGCAGTCTCATTCTGACCCATGACTGGAACGGGCGTTTCGCGGGCCTCGAAGATGTGCCACCCGCGATGCGTCCGCCGGTGACTTCGATCTTTTTCGCCTTTCGCCTGATGGTCGGGATCGGGCTGCTGCTGATTGCCTTCGGGCTCACGGGCGCGGTGCTCTGGTGGCGCCGGCGGCTGTTCACGACGCGCTGGTATTTGCGCATGGCGCAGCCCGCGTGGCCGCTCGGCTTTGTGGCGATCCTTGCCGGATGGCTGACGACTGAGAGCGGCCGGCAGCCTTATATCGCCTACGGCATCCTCCGCACCGACCAGGCGCTCTCGCCGGTTGCCGCCTCCACGGTTGCGACGTCGCTGGTGGCGTTCGTGCTGGTGTACACGATCGTGTTTTCGATCGGCATCCGCTACATGTACAAGCTCATCGTCGTGAAAGGACCGGAAGGCGCGGCGCTCGAGCCGGCGACACTTCCGGAGGGCCTGCCCAATCGGCCGCTATCCACGGCGGATGAGCCACTGCGCGAGTCGGGCGCGCGACCGCCCGGTACTTGACCCATGAACCCGGGCAACCTCATCGGCGCCGCTTACTGGCTTCCACTGATCACCGCGCTGGTCATCGCAGTCGCCGTGGCCATGTATGTCGTGATGGACGGATTCGACCTCGGTATCGGGATTCTGTTCCCATTCTTTCCCCAGGAGGGCGATCGGGATCAGATGATGAACTCGGTGGCGCCGTTCTGGGATGGCAACGAGACCTGGCTCGTGCTGGGGGGCACCGGGTTGTTCGTTGCCTTTCCGCTTGCGTATTCGGTGATCGCGCCTGCGCTGTACGTGCCGCTGTTCACGATGCTGCTGGCCCTGGTGTTGCGCGGGGTGGCGTTCGAATTTCGATGGATCGCAAAACCCCAGCATCGAAAGTGGGACCTGGCCTTTGCCGCGGGATCGACCATCGCCGCGTTCGCGCAGGGCACGATGGTCGGCGGGCTGCTCAGCGGCATCAAGGTCGATCACGGGCAGTTCGGCGGCGCCGCGCTCGATTGGCTCAATCCCTTCAGCCTCATGTGCGGCATCGGCCTGGTCGTCGGGTACGCGCTGATCGGCGCCTGCTGGCTGGTGATGAAAACGGCGGGAGGCGTAGAGCAGTCCGCGAGGCGTCGAGGCAAGCCGCTGCTGCTGGCACTGCTGCTGTTCATCCTGCTGGTGAGTGTCTGGACGCCGCTGCGGTTCGAGCGCATTGCGCAACGCTGGTTCAGCTGGCCGAACTGGCTCTACCTGTCGCCCGTTCCGCTGATCACGCTCGGGCTCGCCGTCGGCTGCTGGCGCGGGTTGGTTGGGAAGCACGCCAGCGCTGCGTTCTACAGCGCCGTCGGGCTGTTCGTCATCTCCTTCGCGGGGCTCGCGATCTCGACGCTGCCCTACCTGGTATTTCCGTCCATCAGCTTGTGGGACGCGGCGGCGGCGCCCAAGTCGCAATCGTTCATCCTGATCGGGATTGCGATCCTGTTGCCGATGATCTTCGGGTACACGGTGTTCGTGTATCACACCTTCCGGGGAAAGGTGCGCCCGGGAGAGGGGTACCACTGATGTGCAAGGCACTGGCTACGCGCGCGGCTCGATGGCGCGCAGGTGGCGCGACGCGGAGACCCAGGCGCCCAGCCAACCGAGCACTACTCCGGCCCCGAGCAGAATTTCGATGTCCTGCTGGGACAGTCCCTGCAGCCTGAATTGACTGCCGTAGAGCCGGGACAACGTCGCGACCGGCTGCCCCAGCACCACGACGGCGGCAGCGACGATGGCCCACGCGAGCAGGGCACCTCCGACTCCGTACAGCAGTCCTGAGTAGAGGAAAGGCCTGCGTACGAAGGCGTTCGATCCTCCCACGAGCTTGGTCACCTCGATTTCCGCTCGGCGGTTGAGGATCTCCAGCCTGATCGTGTTGCCAATGATGGCCAGCACTCCCAGTCCGAGCAGCAGGGCCGCCATGGCCAGCAGGCGCTGCAGGACATCCAGGATCGCATTCAGGCGATTGACCCATTCGGTGTCCATCTGCACGGTGTCCACTTCGGGCCAGGCGCTCAGATAGTGCTCGAGGGATTGCAGGGTTGCCGCCGACTCCGCGCTGACTCGCGGGCGGATGTGCAGCACGTGCGGCAGGGGGTTGCTCTTCAAGGCTTCCAGCGCCGCGCCGAATCCGGAGTACTTGCGGAACTCCTCCAGTGCCTGATCCGCCGGTATGAGAGTCACTTCTGCAACTTCCGAGCGCTCGCGCGCGGAGCGTGCGAGCTGTTCGGCCTTCGCCAGCGGCACATCCGTCTTTAGATAGACCGTGAGATCGACGGAGTTGACGAAGCCGCCCACGGCGAGCTGCGCATTGTCGACGAACAAGCTCAGGGACGCCGGCAGGGCGAGCGCTACTGCGATCACCAACAGCGTGAGGGCGCTCGCGAAGGGGTGGCGCGCCAACCTCCCCAGCGCGCCGAAGAAGGCTTGAGCGTGACGTGCGCCGTGTCCGGAGAGACTCACTGCAGGTGCCCCGGCGCGCTCACCGCGTTGCCATCAGGCTCGGCAGCGCGTCCCCTGCATCGCCTTGCACTTGCCCGTTGTCGAGCACGATCTCACGCTGGCCGAACTCGCGTACCAGGTGGATGTCGTGGGTTGCGACGACGACCGTGACGCCGACATCCTGAAAGCGGCGAAACAGTCGCATGACCTCCAAAGCGAGGTCCGGGTCGAGATTTCCTGTGGGCTCATCCGCGATGAGCAACGGCGGCTTGCTCACTACCGCCCTGGCGATGCCGACGCGCTGCTGCTCGCCCACGGACAGCTCGGTGGGCAGCATCCGCTCTTTGCCGAGCAAGCCAACCTGGTCCAGCGCGGCCCGCACGCGTTTGTCGGTCTCTTTCAATGCGACGCCCGCGACCACCAGCGGGAGCGCGACGTTGTCGAACACCGGACGGTCGATGAGCAGCTTGTGGTCCTGGAAGACCATGCCGATGTTGCGGCGGAAGGCGGGGATGTGGCGCGCTGCCAGTGTGCTGGTGTTCTTGCCCGCCACCAGGATCCCGCCGCGCGAGGGCCGCTCGAGGAGCGCGATCAGCTTCAGCACGGTGCTCTTGCCCGCGCCCGAGCGCCCGGTGAGAAACACCATCTCGCCGTTGTGGATGTTGAAACTGACGCTCGAGAGCGCTTCACGCCCGTTCGGATAGCGCTTGGCCACGCGGTCGAACACGATCATGTCGTGGCGCTTCCCGCTGGATCTCAGTGCGGCGCCGCGGCCGGGGGCGGCTGGCCCATCTCGGGCCCGGAGGGACCCTCGACCAGGGCGGCGGCAAAAGCCTGCGCGTCGAACTCGCCGAAATCCTCCTGCTGCTCGCCGATGCCGATAAAGCGAATCGGCAACCCGAGCTTGCGGGCGATGGCGACGACGATGCCGCCCTTGGCGGTGCCGTCGAGCTTGGTGAGCACGATGCCGGTGACCCCCACTGCCTCGCGGAATTGAATGGCTTGCGAGAGCGCATTCTGCCCTTGGTTGGCGTCCAGCACGAGCAGTACTTCGTGCGGCGCCGTCGGGTCAACGCGTTGCAGCACGCGCTTCACCTTCTTCAGCTCCTCCATCAGGTGCGACTGGCTGTGGAGCCGGCCGGCGGTGTCAGCCAGCAGCACGTCGATCTGCCGCGAGCGGGCCGATTGCAGAGCGTCGAACATGACCGCCCCCGGATCTGCGCCCGCCTGTTGCGCGGCGAACTCCGCGCCGGTGCGTTGTGCCCAGATGTGGAGCTGCTCGATTGCCGCGGCACGGAAGGTGTCCCCGGCGGCGAGCATCAGGCTGCACCCCTGCTCGGACAAGGTGTGCGCCAGCTTGCCGATGCTGGTGGTCTTGCCCGAGCCGT
>Ga0105240_10007032_pt1 | contig 16418 bp, 11 predicted proteins | sample KBSC54metaG_FD_80426 | JGI IMG/M metagenome (GOLD analysis project Ga0105240, IMG submission 80426) | Corn rhizosphere microbial communities from Kellogg Biological Station, Michigan, USA - KBS C5-4 metaG | ecosystem: Host-associated > Plants > Roots > Rhizosphere > Soil | place: Michigan, USA... | reverse complement strand
GCTATATTATAGCTGACATTCCAGCTGAAATCCCCTCTTTTGACCGGCGTACCGGTTACCAGCGCTTCGATGCCTTTATTGTTCAGCTCACCCACATTGAGATAAGCCCCACTGTACCCTGAGGTCGTTGAGATGGCCGTCTGCACGATCTCGTTAGTGGTCTTACGGTTATAATAAGTGACATCCAATCCGAGGCGGTTCTGCAGCATGCTGAGCTCGAAGCCTGCCTCATAAGTTGTAGACGTGAATGGTTTGAGGTCCGGATTGGAAATGATGTTCGTGCCGGAACCCGCGCCTGGCGTCACGTTCTGCAAAGGCTGACCCGAGCTGGGAACGATGCTGTAAGTAAGGTTGATGACATAAGGGTCTGGCGCTCCGCCACCGACCTGCGCCCAGGAGCCTCTTATCTTTGCCATATTGAAAATGGCAGGGAGATTTACCGCGTCCGACAGGATAAAGCTGCCGCCGATGCTGGGATAAAAAACGCCGTAGTGCTTCGGGCTCAGTGTAGAGAACCAGTCCTTGCGGCCGGTGAAACTGAGGAAGAAAAGGCTTTTATAATCCAGGTCCACCGAACCAAAAGCTGAATTCGTCGTCAGATGAGAGGTATATGGCGTTGTCGTGGAAGTCGCCAGGTTGGAGTAAGAGTAAAAATAAGGGATGGTAAAATTGCTTCCGGAAACAGTCAGCTGTTCATTACGGAACTTACGGCTGTTGAGACCGCCCATGATGGAAACACCGAAATTTTCGTTGATATGGGTATTATAAGTGGTCGTGAACTGGGAGTTTGTTTCCGATACGTCCGACTTGACCGCTTCATATTGGCCGGTGAGCACATACAGGGTGCCGGTAGGCATGACATTGCTGTAATTATAGTTATAAAAATCCCGGCTCACCGTACCCTTGAAAACCAGGTTTGGCAGCAGTTTGTAGGCGACGGACGCCTGGCCGAGAAAATGGTTCTTCGTGTCGTTCTCCTGGAATTTATTCTGCACAAAGTATCCGTTACTGGCTATAGGAGCATCGTTCCACGCGATCTCCTTGCCTGTCGAATCATAGCCCGGCTTCAGCCAGCGGACATCGGCCGTATTGGCAATTTCAAGCGGCGTCCAGTTGGGATTGCCTAATGCATCGCCCGCACCCGTACGCTGGTGAGCCACTTCCAGGTTGTATTGGGCCAGTGCCTCCACCGAAAGCTTGTCGGTAAGATGGCTGGTGACAGCAAGATTGAAGGTTTTCCGGTTATAGGTCGTCCTTGGAAGGATACCCTTACTGTTGAGATCGGATGCGCTGAACCGATAGGTGGTGTTCTCATTACCTCCGGATAAGGAAATGGTATTGGTGATATTACTGCCCGTCTGGTAATAGTTTTGCAGGTTCTTTTTTTTCGCCGTATAAGGATGGGTATTACCATCGATACCAACATAGTCCGTCGAACCGTCGATCTTCGCTCCCCATGACCGGCGTCCGGAAGCCACGGCGTCCCCCTGGGTCAACGGCTTTACACCGCCATTGCCCTGCCCGTATTGATATTGAAAATCCGGGGTCACCGCAACATTTTCCAGCGTACCCGTTGCATTGTATTCGACGCCGACACCTTTCTGCGAACGGCCTTTTTTGGTGGTGATCAGGATGACCCCATTGCTGGCGCGGGAACCGTACAACGCGGAGGCCGTTCCTCCTTTCAGTACGCTGATAGATTCGATATCATCCGGGTTGATACCTGCAATACCATCACCACGGTCGACATTGAACGTAATACCATTGACAGTGGGCGCGCCCCCGGGTACTGAGTTGTCGATGGGCATCCCGTTGACCACATACAGCGGCTGGTTGTCACCGAAACCACCGTTGCCGCGAATGGTTACGCGGCTGCTGCCGCCCGGGCCCGTAGAAAGACCTGCGGCATTGACGCCTGCCACCTTACCCGAGAGGGCATTCGCAACATTATTCTCCCGGGCCTGCGTGAACTCCGAACCTTTCACCTCCGTGACGGAATACCCGAGGGATTTTCGCTGGCGGCTAATGCCCAATGCCGTTACCACTACTTCGTTCAGACTGGCCTTGGTGGTTTCGAGCGCAACGGTGACCTGGGTTTGGCCGGGCTGAAGGACCATCTGCTTTTTTTCAAATCCTACAGAGGTTATTTCCAATGTAATGTCATCCCTTACATCGGTTGCAGGAATATCCAGGGCAAAGCTTCCGGTAACATCCGTAGAGGTGGCGATCCTTTTGTTTGAGAGGAGGGAAATCGTTGCGCCGTTGACGGGCTGACCATCAGATAGACCTCTGACGACGCCCCTGACGCGAATAGCCCTCGGAGTCTGAGCCTGACTGACCGAGAGGGCCAATAAGCAGCAAATCAGCAGGCTGCCCCAGATGGTCGGGTGGAATCTTTTCATTGTGCAGTTGTTTTAGTTAGTGAATGTTCGGCAAAAGAGCCCTAAATAATTGCGACTAATTTGCAAAATTCAGGGTGAATGTATCAATTTTCTCGGGAATTGAAAAAATTTCTGCAAATATTTTGCAATATGACATAATTTTGTCTTCTGATCATGCCTGTTAAAATTTAAAATTCTTGGCTAAAACCCGTAACATTGTATGTCGAAAGCTCGTATAAGGAGAATATCCTGCAAATACTGCAAATTTTTAAGGGGCTTTTGTAAATCGATGCCAGCATGACAAAGATCAAAGCAAATAGTCCCGTAGGAGTATCCCTACCGAAGAAAGAGCGCAAGGCCCTGATCCTCAAGCAGGTGAATATTCATACCCGGCTTATGTTCAACGACCTGGTGAATCTCATCGACGTCAGCGAGGATACGATCCGCCGGGATGTCAACGAGCTGGCCGAGGAAGGGCATGTCATCCGGATCAAAGGGGGGGTCATGTCAGCGGCCTACCATATCGGGCATGACTCGGAAACTTATGCCCAATCCAACAAGGGTATCATTGCGGAAAAAGCGGTGGAGCTGTTAAAGGATGATATGATCGTCCTTATCGGAGGGGGTACAACCATACGGGAATTTATCAAACATATACCGGGCCGGCTTCGGGCCACTTTTATCACGGTAAATGTGCTTACGGCGGTGGAATTGCTGGACAAGCCTATGATCAAGACGATCATGATCGGGGGCCAGATCTCCGCCTACAGTCAGATGACGGTGAGTGGTGAGGTATTCGAATACCTGGCAGGTATCAAGGCCGACCTCTGCATCCTTGGTACGAATGCCATCGACTATAGCAACGGGCTCACCGATTCGGATTGGGAGACCATACAGGTGAAAAAAGCGATGATCAAAGCGGCCGAAAAAGTAGCGATCCTGGCCATTTCAGAAAAACTGAATTCCTCCATGCAAATGAAGATCGCCGACATCGACGAGATACATTACCTGATCACAGAACAGACGCCGGACAGTCCGGAGCTGCAAGCCTACCGGTCGAAAAACCTCACTATTCTTTAATCCTGGCGGGCGGGACAGTTAATCCTCCGGGCAGGACAGTTCATAACGGTCCAAAACATATATTTGTCAAAAATGACCGGAGGTCATTGGCCGAAGGCCAGACATTAACTCATTGCGGGAGATGCGCTAAATTTCGACAGCGCATCTCCCGCACATTCCAATAATTTGATCATGAACAAAATTGCTTGCACCCTTGCAGCGCTGCTGTGCTGTTTTTTATCCATCGGACAATTAAAAGTAGGACATCTCCTGACCGAAGGCCTCAATAATCCACTCGGCCTGGATATTCGCGCGCCACGGTTCAGCTGGCAGATGACGGCGCCGGACAGGGGTGTTCGTCAGACGGCTTATGAGCTGGAGGTGACCGGCAATGGGAAGGAGGCGGTATGGAGCTCGGGCAGGGTCGACGCCGACGGATCATTATGGGTGGCATATGCAGGCAAGCCTCTGCTGTCAGGCAAACGTTATTTCTGGCGGGTACGCATATGGGATAATAAAGGACGTGTATCGGGCTGGAGCGTACCGGTGTGGTGGCAGACCGCACTCTTCTCGTCCACCGAATGGACGGCAAAATGGATCACGCCGGAGTTTGAAGAGCTCCCCTCCCACCCCAGTCCCTTGTTTAGAAAAGAATTTACGGCGAACAAGTCTGTACAATCCGCCATTGTCTATATCACATCCCATGGTTTATACGAAGCGCAGCTCAACGGCCGCCGCATCGGGGATGGTTTTCTGACACCCGGATGGACCTCTTATAATAAGCGTCTGCAATACCAGGTCTATGACGTCACCGACCTGTTGCGCAGTGGACAGAATGCCCTGGGCGTGACCCTTGCCAACGGTTGGTACAGAGGATATATAGGTTTCTCGGGGCAAAAAGAATTCTATGGCAAGGACATCTCCCTTCTGTTACAGCTGGTCATCCGGTACAAGGATGGCAGCACGGCTACTATTGCTTCGGACGGAAGCTGGAAATCGTCTACGGGTGAAATAAGAAGCGCCGAGATCTACAATGGCGAGACCATCGACGCCCGTGAGGAAAAGACGGGATGGGCACAGCCGGGCTATGACGACAAAGGATGGAGCGGTGTGAAGATCGAGGACTTCCCTATGTCTAATCTAATCGCCACTTATAATCAGCCGGTGAAAAAACAGGAGGTCTTTCATCCCCAGCGCCTCTTTTCCAGTCCTGCGGGCGAGCAGTTGGTTGATTTTGGTCAGAACCTCGTTGGCTGGGTGTCGCTCAAGGCAAGGGGCAAGGCAGGCGACCGTATCATCATCTCTCATGCGGAAGTATTGGATAAGACGGGGAATTTTTATACGGACAACCTGCGTAGCGCCAAAGCCGCCGATACATTCATCCTCAAAGGGCAGGGTGACGAAGTTTTTGAGCCTCATTTTACTTTTCATGGGTTCCGTTATATCCGCATCGAAGGGTATCCTGGTGTGTTGAGCAAAGATGATCTGCAAGCTGTGGCCTTATATTCGGATATGCCCCGGACAGGGAGCTTCCGTTGTTCCAATCCGCTGATCAATCAGCTGCAGCATAATATCCAATGGGGGCAGCGGGGTAATTTCCTGGATGTGCCTACGGATTGTCCGCAGCGGGATGAGCGGCTGGGCTGGACCGGTGATGCACAGGTCTTCTCCCGTACGGCGGCCTTTAATATGGGAGTGGATAATTTCTTTACCAAGTGGTTAAAGGATGTGGCGGCGGATCAATCGCCCAAGGGGGCCGTTCCGTTTGTCATACCCAATGTGCTGGGTAATGGCGCCAGTGCGGGCTGGGCCGATGTAGGGACGATCATCCCCTGGAACATGTATCTTGCTTATGGGGACAGAAGAGTGTTGGAAGCACAGTATCCGAGTATGAAAGCCTGGGTGGAGTACATGCGGGGACAAAGCAGGGAAGACCTGTGGAATACGGGATTTCATTTTGGGGACTGGCTATTCTACCGGCCGTTTGACGACAATGATGGAAGGAGCGCTGTCACGGATAAATACCTCATCGCACAATGTTTTTATGCACACAGCACACAGCTGCTCATCAATGCGGCCAGGGTATTGGGCCGGACGGAAGAAGCTTCCGCCTATGAACAGCTGCTGAAAAGGATCAAGGCCGCATTTGTCCGGGAATATATGACCCCGAACGGAAGGCTTGTCTCCGGTACGCAAACAGCCTATGTGCTGGCTCTCGAGTTCGATATGCTGCCGGAATCGTTACAGACGCAGGCTGCCAGACGGCTGGCGGACAACGTAAAGGACTACGAGTACCACCTGACCACAGGCTTCCTCGGTACGCCGTATCTCTGTCATGTGCTCAGCAAATGGGGCTATACGAATATCGCTTACCGGCTGCTGTTGCAAGAAGACTACCCTTCATGGCTGTATCCTGTAAAGATGGGCGCCACCACCATCTGGGAAAGGTGGGATGGTATCCGACCCGATAGCAGCTTTCAAACTCCCGGTATGAACTCCTTCAACCACTATTCTTATGGCGCCATCGGGGATTGGATGTACCGTGTCGTCGCGGGTCTGGATACATATGAAGATGAGCCAGGATATAAGCACAGCAGGATCTGGCCTCACCCAGGGGGTGGGCTGACGGAAGCCGAGGCCAGACTGGAAACGGGCTATGGCGAGCTGTCGTCCCACTGGAAAAGGGAAAGGGATTCCCTTCTGCTGGATGTCGTCATTCCTCCCAATACAAGCTCTACCGTATATATCCCCGCGCCCGATGGGGGGGTGGTGACGGAAGGCGGCAGGCTCCTGGGTAATGTAAAGGAGGTAAAGATCGCCGGTGTCGGCAGAGGATATCTCATGGTGGAGCTGGGCTCCGGCAGCTATCATTTTGCGGTAAAAGAAGACCAGACCCAAACTTTTTCCTCGTCCGTGCATTATACAAGCGACTAATCGATGTTATGCACCGGCACTATCTCCTGCTGCTCACCATTACGCTATGTGGATGTCTTAACGTGTCCGCACAGGAATGGGCATTAAAAAAGGATGACAATGGAATAAAGGTCTATAGCAGGAGCAGCGATCATACCAAATACAACGAGCTGCGTGTCGAAATGACACTGCAGGCCAGTCTTTCTTCCGTAGCGGCGCTGGTGCTGGACATCGGGAATTATCCCAACTGGAGCTTTAATACCAAACAAACGGCTGTTCTAAAGACGATCAGTCCATCGGAACTGTATTTCTATTCGGAGATCCATTCCCCCTGGCCGGCAAGCAACCGGGACCTGGCTATTCACCTGGTCGTCACGCAGGACCCGAACAGCAAAGTAATGACCATCCATGCGGAGGAGCTGCCCAATTATATACCTGTCAAGGATGGCCTGGTACGGGTGCCATTGTCCGATGAGATTTGGACTGTCACGCCGGCAAATAATGGTTCCATAAAAATTGATTATCGCATCACGCTCGATCCCGGCGCCGGAACACCTGCCTGGCTTATCAATATGTTCTCCGTCAAAGGTCCCTTCGAGACGTTCTCCCATGTCAAAGAGCAGCTGAAGATCGCCAGGTACAGGGATGCAAAACTTTCTTTTATCAGGGATTGAACTTTTTTTAACCAGGGCCGTTATCTATTCAATTGACATTTGACGAGGGCGCGGACAGCGCTCACATAAAGACTGACAGACGAAGAATAACAGATAGGAACAGATAAGCATTTCGAACCATAAAACAATAGAAAAATGAAAACGAAACACAAGGTCGGTTTAGCCGGATTGGCATTATTAGTCTTTTTAGCGTACGCAGGCAAGACAAAGGCGCAGGATGCTCCTAAAACATCCCCAAAACAAGAGTTCAGGTTGAGCGTAGGTCCCGAGGTGGGTATCCCGGTGGGAAATCTTTCCAACGTATATAACTGGAACATCGGCGGGTCTGTACAGGCAGATATCCCTATCGTGCAGAGTCTGTATGTCACCGTCAACGCAGGGTACAACAATTTCTTTATTAAGGATGATCTCAAAAAGCTGGGTGGTCATAATATGCAGCTTATACCTGTCAAGGCAGGTCTGAAATATTTCCCCGTGGGAAATATCTTCTATGTACAGGGTGAGGCCGGTGTCTCTATTCTGGCTAATAAGACTGACCTGCAGGCCGACAAATCCGCCGGGTTTGTATATGCCCCTCAGATTGGCGCCCTGATCCCGCTGGCACCGAAGAACTATCTTGACGTAGGCTTCCGCTGGGAGAGCACGGCTTCTTTTTATGATGGCGGCACGGCGGCCAATTTCCTGGGTCTGCGCGTGGCATATTCTTTCGGTTTATAATTATTTAACCTACCCTGCCCGGCAAGAGCCGGGCAGGGTTTCATATTTTTCCTTAATTTAGTGTTTAAACATTAAAATATGGCTACAACCAAATGGATACTCGATCCCTCGCATTCTGAAGTTGAATTCAAGGTCCGGCATATGATGATCTCTACCGTCAGCGGCAAGTTCACAAAGTTTGACGCCGACGTCCAGACGGAGGGCGAAGATTTTACGACGGCTAAAGTGAGCTTTACCATCGATGTGAATTCCATTACCACCGGCAACGAACAGCGTGATGGTCATTTGCAGGCTTCGGATTTCTTCGAGAGCGGCAAATATCCGCAGATCAGGTTCACCGCCGCGAAATATGAGAATGTGGATAACGATGGCTCTTATGAGGTGTATGGCGACCTTACTATCCGGGATGTCACCAAGCAGGTGAAGCTGGATGCAGAGTTCGGTGGCGTGATAAAGGATCCCTGGGGCAATACCCGCGCGGGTATTACGGTCAGCGGCAAGATCAACCGCAAAGAGTATGGCCTGCAATTCCATGCCGTAACGGAAACAGGCAATCTTGTCGTCGCTGACGAGGTCCGTATCCATCTGGGATTGGAGTTCGTCAAGGGATAGCTTATCTTTGCGGGATGCATTATGTTTCTGTCGAAGGTCTGAGCAAATCGTACGGTGTAAAACCCCTTTTCAGCGATATCAGTTTTAACATAGAAGAAGGCGACAAGATCGCATTGGTGGCCAGGAATGGCAGCGGCAAATCTACCTTACTTAAGATACTGGCGTCCACGGAAACGGCGGACAGCGGTACTGTCTGGATACATAAGGATGTCACCGTGGCCCTCTTTGAACAGGAGCCGGTATTCATGGACGACAAGTCGATCCTGGACAATATCTTCCATCACAACCATCCTGTCATCAATGCCATCCGGGATTTCGAGGTAGCCAGCGAGGAGGAGGACGTGGACAAGTTGACGGATACCATCGTAAAGATGGATGAGCTGGGCGCCTGGGACTTCGACACCAAGGTCAAACAGATATTGGGCAAACTAAATATCCATCACCTGCAGCAGATGGCCGGTACCCTGTCCGGCGGGCAGCGCAAACGGGTAGCTCTTGCCAAGACGCTCATCGACATTGGCTTTGAACATAAGCATGTGCTTCTCATCATGGATGAACCTACCAACCATCTGGATGTGGAAATGGTGGAATGGCTGGAACATTACCTCAACCAGGAGAAGGTCACCCTCCTGCTGGTGACACACGACCGCTATTTCCTCGACAACGTCTGTAATGAGGTCTGGGAAATGGACGGCAGCACCCTCCATACCTATAAGGGCAATTACGAGAACTACCTGGAAAAAAAAGCGGCCAGGATGGAAAACGAGGCGTCCAGCATCGACAAGGCCCGCAATACCTATCGTAAAGAGCTGGAGTGGATGCGTAAGCAGCCCAAGGCCAGGACGACAAAAAGCAAAAGCCGTCAGGATAACTTCTATGTCGTGGAAGCTAAGGCCAAACAACGCATAGAAGACCAGCAGGTGGAATTGCAGGTGAAAATGAGTCGCCTGGGAGGAAAGATTGCCGAGCTGAAAAAGGTTTATAAGAGTTTTGATGATAAGGTAATATTGAAAGGATTCGACTACACCTTTAAGAGAGGGGAAAGATTAGGTGTTGTCGGAAAGAACGGAGTGGGCAAATCCACGTTCATAAACATCCTCCAGGGCATCGAACAACCCGACAGCGGGAAGGTCAATATCGGGGAGACGGTGATCTTCGGCAATTATTCTCAAACAGGGCTTGTTGTAAAGGAAGACATGCGCGTAATAGAATACGTGAAGAATATCGCGGAGTTCTTCCCCCTGGCCGCCGGCGGATCCATCAGCGCAGCCCAGTTCCTCAACCTCTTCCTCTTCCCTCCCGAACAACAATACACCTATATCTCTAAACTCAGCGGCGGGGAGAAACGAAGACTGCATCTCCTGTCCATTCTTTTTCGTAATCCCAACTTCCTGGTGCTCGACGAACCTACCAATGACCTGGACCTGCCTACGCTGGGAGTGCTGGAGAATTTCCTGAGCGAATACCAGGGTTGCCTGCTCATCGTATCGCACGACCGGTATTTTATGGACAGGCTGGTAGATCATCTGCTGGTGCTGGAAGGCAATGGCGTCATACGGGACTTCCCTGGGAATTACTCCCTTTACAGGGCCACCGAGCGGGAATTGGGCACATCTTCCCTAGGGCGGGACATCTCCACGGACAAAGGCGACAAACCCGCTGACCCTTCCCCGGTGCCGACAGCGCTCACAGAAAAGAAAAAATTGTCCTACAAAGAAAAAAGAGAGCTGGAAGGTCTCGATAAGGAGATCACCCAGCTGACGGAAGAGAAAAAACAGGTGACCGAAAAACTCAACAGCGGCGCCACGGCTTTCGACGAATTGCAAAGACTTTCGATACGTATAGGCGAGATCGAACAATTGCTGGACGAAAAGGAATTGCGCTGGCTGGAACTCAGCGAGGCGGAGAGTTGACCGTTCGGCGTCCCGGGAAGATTTTATCCTTTATATTTGGCCCCAAAAAGCGCCATGCCCCGTCTCTTATTCCTGTTGCCGGCCCTCCTTCTTACCAGCATTGTCTATGCCCAGGAAAGACCCGCTCCCGATGCCTATGCGGATGTCATTACGCCCGGGGACCTGCGGACACATCTGTTCCGGGTGGCCAGCAAGGAATTCGAAGGCCGCGAGACGGGAACGGAAGGGCAAAGAAAAGCAGCTGCCTACATCGAAGAAGAATTCCGCAGCCTGGGTCTGCTGCCGGGCAATAAAACGGGCTATCAGCTATACTATCCCTTATTTCAGGATTCGTTAATAAAAGCATCCGTCCAGGTGAACGGGCAGGTATTTCGTCTGTATGAAGACCTTTCCGTCATCAGCGGTATCAACCATACGGCGACGCTTTATGGAGGGGAGATTGTATTTGCGGGTTATGGCATCACCGACTCTACCCGGGACGACTACAAAGGACTGGACGTACGCGGGAAGATCGTGCTGGTGCTGAATGGTTTGCCGGCAGGCAGCCGTCTCCCCTCCGGCAGAAGAGGCACCGTGATCAAGCAGGAGACAGCACAGAGAAATGGCGCCGCTGCCGTGCTCATCATCCAGACGGGATTTCCTCAACGGGCATATCAGGGCAAAGGTTCTGTTTATTTGGATGGTTTTAAAAAGACCATCCTTCCCAATACTTTCTATGTTTCGGAAAAGATCGCGGGCGCCATTATGGGCGATGATTATGCGGCCGCGCGATCCGGCAGCATCACAGCCAGATCATATACGGCGGATGTGATCCTGGAGTTCAGCAAGGCGATCACCATGGGACAAAGCAGCGACGTGCTGGGTCTGGTGGAAGGCACGGATCTGAAAGACCAATATGTCGTCATATCTGCGCATTACGACCATCTGGGCAAGAAGGACAGTGTCATCTATTATGGCGCAGACGACGATGGTTCGGGCACGGTAAGCATTTTGCAGCTGGCCAAGGCCTTTGCAAAAGCCAGGGCGGAAGGGAATGGCCCCCGGCGCAGTATTCTTTTCCTGGCGAATTCCGGGGAGGAAAAAGGGCTCTGGGGGTCAGAATACTATTCCGAACATCCCGCCTACCCTTTGGCACAGACGACGGTGGATCTGAATATCGATATGATCGGACGCATCGACCCCAACCGGAAGAAAGGCGATTCAACCAACTATGTATATGTCATCGGCGATGACAAGCTAAGCTCCGACCTCAAGCCCATCAGCGAATCCCAAAACACCCGGCATACCCAGCTCGAGCTGGATTATAAGTTCAATGACCCTTCCGATCCGGAAAGGATCTACTACCGCAGCGATCATTATAACTTCGCGCGTAAGGGTGTACCTATCATCTTTTATTTCGATGGGATCCACAAGGATTATCATCGCCCCTCCGATACGCCGGATAAGATCAACTACGACCTGATGGCAAAGAGAGCCCGCCTGGTCTTCTATACGGCCTGGGAAATGGCTAATATGGACAGTATGCTAAAGCGGGACATTCCTCTGAATTGATCATCTACTATTTAGTGATCTTATAGCACCAGCGGAACAACTTGCCCTGGAAGTCAAAGGGTGTGGTGGCGTTGGTAATATCCTTTATGGAAGTAGCGGATATTTTCTCCGTCTCCATCTGGAATTTCCTGAAGTTAGTGCTGAAATACAGGATACCGCCGGGCCGCATAGCGTGAAGGGTCTTGTTCAGCAGCTCCGCATGGTCGCGTTGTATATCCAAAAAATCCTTCATTCTTTTGCTGTTGCTAAAGGTGGGCGGGTCCATGATCACCAGATCATAGAACCCTGCTGGCGCCTCGTCGAGCCATTGCTTGACGTCGGCATGTATAAAATTGCTTTTTGTCCCGTCCGTGAGTAAGTGATTCAGCCGCATGTTCTCTTCCGCCCAGTTGAGATAGGTTTTCGAAAGGTCCACAGAGTCCACCTGTGTGGCGCCTCCCGCCGCGGCATAGACGGAGAAGGAACCCGTATAACAAAAAAGGTTCAGCACTTTTTTGTCTTTTGATTCGGAACGGACCATGCCGCGGGTGATACGATGATCTAAAAACAGACCGGTGTCAAGATAATCGATCAGATTGATCCTGAAAGAAAGCCCTGCTTCCTGCACGACAAAGAATTCCTGCTCGCTGGCCAGCTTTTCATATTGTCCCTGTCTGCCCGCCTTGCGCTGACGCTGTCTCCAGTAGATGGCGTCATCCGGCATACCCAATACCTCGCTGATCACCGGCAGACAGGATTCCAGCCACGCCTCATGCTCTTCTTCCGTCATGCCATGACGGCGGCGGTATTCCGCTAAATATACTTTGTCTCCATACAGCTCGATACAAAAAGGGAATTCGGGCAGATCATGATCGTAGACGCGATAGCAGCTGACGGATTGCCGTCCGGCCAGTTTGGAGACATGACGAAAGACCTTCGTCAGCCTGTTGCGGAACATCGGGAGTTTTTCCATAAACAAAGCCCCCCGCATGGTTGCGGGGGGCCTGACAAAGTTACGTTATCCTTAGTTTCCGGCCTTACTTTCCGCCGAATACCTTTTTCAGCAGGTCGGTGACCTGTGCGGCTGGGTTCTGCCGGATATTTTTCTCTTCCTGTGCTACATAATAGAAGACCCCATCTATGGTCTTGCTCGTTGCGTAAGAGGACAGATCAGGATTTACCTTTTGCTGCCCAAAGGCGTTCAAGGGAAGTTTGTTATATGTTTCGAATACTACTTTCCAGTATTTGGTAGCGCCTGTTTTTTGCAGGGAAGTGTCGATCACCGGCCTGAAAGCAGCCGTCAGGGGCGACGTGGTGGATTTACGGAGATAGGATGTGGCTGCCGTATCGGGTCCTTTCAGGATACCCACTCCATCCTGTACGCTCATACCCTTGATGGCATTTAAGAAAATGGGTGCGGCAGACTTGGCGGCATCCTCGGCGGCACGGTTGAGGCTGAGAATGGCATCGTCCACCTGTTTGCCAAATCCGGCGCTGCGTAATGCCTTTTCTACCTTGGCGGCTTCGGGAGGAAGCAGGATCTTCACGGCAGCATCCTTAAAAAAACCATCCACGGCCGAAAGCTTATCGGCGCTCTTCTGAGCGCCCCTGGACAAGGCCTCCTTCAATCCGGCTACGATATCGTCCGAGCTGAGCGATCCGCTGTTCCCTCCCTTTACGGAGTTTAGCGCTTTCTTGGCGCCGCTGAGCAAGCCTCCTTGCGCATCAACCGTACCGGCCATAAGAAAGGAGCAAAGGGAGAACAATACAACAGAAGTAATTTTCTTCATAATGGATATTTTATTTTTTCAAATTTCGTGGTTAAAAATAACTCATCAAACTGATAAAGTAATGTTATATTAGTATACCTGAAAAAGACCTTCTCTATACTAATACTTTTATCCTGGCTGTTATTTCAATACAGCAGGATATTGAATTATCAGCTCTGTCAGACAACGCCTCTCTCTCCCACCCTGCAAGTTACCTGCGACTGTCAAAAACAATCCCCGGAAGCGACTTCGGGCGATAAACAACATAACACGGAAAGCTCCGCATATAAGTTCAGACCTGATGAAGTCTTTATGGCTTTTGCTCTTCCTTCTTCCGGTGAGCCTGTCGGCCTGCTCCTATCGGGCAAACTTTCAGGGGCATTCCTGATCGCTGCCGGATGCACCACTCCCATCTTTCAACCTCCCCGGGGTAACGTTTCTCTTCCCTTATTTATTTGATCTCACCACTATTAAAACCTCATTAATTATGAAGAGCTTATTTTCATATATAGCCTTATCGTGCTATATCCTGATCTCGCTGTCCTGTCATCACACTCTTGTCCCGCAAACCCCGGCTTCTGTCAGCATGGAAGTAACCGACACAAAGGGGAATACCCAACTTTTAGGAAAAGCCTCCCGCAAAAGGCTGGAACAGGCCCCTTTTGGGGACTGGTACAATAAGAATTATGATTCTTACGTGGTAGATTCGGCCGTGGCCGGCCAGCTCCGGCAGGAGCTGGCGGGTAAACAGGTGATGGTATTTATGGGCACCTGGTGTGGCGATAGCAGAAGAGAAGTACCGCGCTTCTATAAGATACTGGACTATTGCGGGATAGACACCGGCTCCATACAACTGATAACCGTGGCCGCCTCGGCAGATCAGTACAAACAGAGCCCGGGACATGAAGAAAGAGGGCGTGATATATTTCGTGTGCCGGACTTTATCGTGCTGGATCATGGACGTGAGCTTGGCCGTGTCGTAGAATCACCCGTGGCCTCCCTGGAAAAGGATCTTTTGTCCATCGTCTCGGGAGTATCCTATTCGCCCAAATATCCTGGCGAGGCGCTGCTGGCGGCCCTGTTCCACCAGGAGAAGATAAAGAAGATAAGGCGGCAGCTGCCGCAGCTGATGGAGAAATTAAGACCCCTGGTCAGTTCGTCGGGGGAGCTTGTATCCTATGCTCATGTGCTGGATGCCGCGGGCGACAGGGAGAAGGCCGAGCTGGTCAGGGAATTAAAAAACCGGCTGTTCCCGGGGGGATAAAAGAGCGGGCAACAAACCTCCGGAACGTAGCAGCTTTGGCAATAAACCCGTATTTTGCGGTCCAAAATGTCTAAGACCTCCGGTCCGTTCTGTTGACAAATCCTAAAAAATCAAATATGATCGTAAGTAAGCAGTTAATTGTATCCATGATCTCCTTTTCCGCCGCATTGCCTTTGGCAGCTCAGGTAAAGAAGACTACTACGCCTACCCATACTACACATTCCACTGCCGCAAAGACAACCACTACCACGCTAAAGTCCGAGCTGGATTCCGTGAGCTATGCCATTGGCCTCAGCGTCGCCAATTTCTACAAACAGTCGAACCTCAACAATATCAATACCGCCATGCTGGTAAAAGCCATCAATGATGTAAAGAGCAACGGGAAGCTGCTGATGGACGATCAACAGGCCAATACCTGCATGGTCAATTTCATGCACAAGGCCCAGGCGGAAAAATCCGCCGGCAACAAGAAGATCGGGGAGGATTTCCTCGCTGCCAATAAGAACAAGCCCGGTGTGGTTACTCTTCCCAGCGGGTTACAATACACGGTCATGAAGGAAGGTACGGGTCCCAAGCCTGGTCCTACCGACAAGGTAAAGGTCCATTATCATGGTACGCTCATCGACGGACGCGTTTTTGACAGCTCTGTAGACAGGGGTCAACCCATCGAGCTGGCCGTCAACGGCGTGATCCCCGGCTGGACGGAAGCCCTGCAGCTGATGTCCGTTGGCAGCAAATGGAAGCTTTTTATTCCTTCCAGTCTGGCTTATGGAGATCAACAGGCCGGTCCATTGATCGCTCCCGGATCGACATTGATATTTGAAGTAGAGCTGCTCGACATAGTCAAGTAATAAAAGGGGCCGGTAATACCGGCCCCTTCTTTTTTCAATTGATATTTATATTCCTGTCCTTGGGATATTTCACGCTGTAGCTGACCCGGTATTTTTTCGTCTCGCCCGGATTCAGCTCTATCTTCCAGGTGAGTACGCCAGTGTCGTTGTTTACGACAGCGCCGCTGCTCTCCAGCAGCTCTTCCTCTATATCCTTTGTCGAGCTCAATGGATGCTGATCCTTCAGCAGCATCTGTACTCTTTCCTTTTTGTTGTTGCGCACGGTGATCTCATATGTAAATACCTGTTTCTTGCTGCTGCCCAGGAATTTTACGCTGCTGTAGTCCGTTACTTTTTCCTTTTTTACCACGATCCTTTTATCATGCCCCAGGGTCAGGTTCAGCGTATCCTGGATGGCTCCGGGGTCGATATAGGACTTGCCGATATTTGTGCCTTCCACGATAAGATTGGCTTCGCCTGGCAGGAGGTTCAGCTTTTCCCATCCCGTGATGCCCCCTAACAGATAGGCTTCTCTATCTACCCTGGGCGCGGAATAATATTGATAGTAGCAGGGAACCTTATATTCACGGAGGACGACGCCCTGCTCCTTTCCATCGGTGGGTACATCATATGGAATATCTATATCGAACGTGACATCCAGCTGATTGTCGCTGACGGAAACATAGTCGCCCAGTTCATCCTTCAACGTGATCAATATAGCTCCGGCAGAGCCTCGGCTCCCGTAGATAGCGGTCG
>Ga0105240_10007029_pt1 | contig 16423 bp, 17 predicted proteins | sample KBSC54metaG_FD_80426 | JGI IMG/M metagenome (GOLD analysis project Ga0105240, IMG submission 80426) | Corn rhizosphere microbial communities from Kellogg Biological Station, Michigan, USA - KBS C5-4 metaG | ecosystem: Host-associated > Plants > Roots > Rhizosphere > Soil | place: Michigan, USA... | reverse complement strand
CTGAGCTGCGCAGGCGGGACGCCCAGGCTCTCGGGGTCTCGCGCCTCGATTTTCGGATTTGCGTCGTGACGGCAGGCCTCGACGGACCGCACGGCCGCCCGCTCGCCCTCTCTCGCGCGAAGGATCGCGGCGCGGACGTTCTCGCGATCGGCGAACTGCGACTGGCGAACGATCAGCTGGGTGTAGGGAACAGCCACCTGGGCCCGCAATTGGGACGGTGTGGCGCCACGATTGGCGGGGTCCCCGAGGATGGCGGCGATCTTCGCGTAGTCGTCCGGATAGCGCCGCTGGATCACGTCGAGGTTGGCGATGGTCGAGGCCGCCTTCGGCAAGCCTCCGCCGGGCGACGGGAAGGCAGCTCCTCCCCAGTTCCAGCCGAGGGCGAGGCTGATCCCGACTCCAAGCACCGCCGCGACGCCGACCGCTGCGGCCATACGCCCGCCCTGCAGGCGGAACACGCCGGCAAGGCCGCCGCCGATCGCCGCGCCCAGCCCCAGGCCTCCGACGGCCATCAGTCCGATGCTTGCCCATTGGAACAGGTCGCCCATGCGCGGCGGTGTAGCGGCGCACGCCTGAATGCGTCGTAAAGGTTGTAGGTTGGCGCGCGTTAACCGCGAGCCGGCCTCAGAGCGCCAGCAGCGCCTCCGCCAGCTCCGCCGGCTTGGTCTGCATCACCTGATGGCCGGCGTCGATGCGGACGGTACGGCTGGCGCCGAGACGGTCTGCGAAGCGCAGCTGCCATTCGAGCGGAAGGCTGGCGTCCTGCAAGGCGGCGATGTAGGTCGCCGGCGTGGCGGGATGGGCGTCGTAGGGCCAGTCGCGGTACTCGGCGGCGCAGGCCATCGGCCAGTCGTCCCGGCCGAGCTGACGCCAGAAGGCCTCCATCGTCGCGGCGTCCATGTCGTTGCAGAACATGGCCTTGAAGAGGGCGTCCGACATCACCGCTTCGCGCGGCACGGGCCAGCCCACTTCGGTCGGCGACTGGCCGTGCAGCCCCGTCCCCATCATCTCGGCCACGGTCTGGCCCGTGGCCGGCGCACAGCAGGCCACATAGGCGGCCTGGCCGATCGCACCGCGGCGCATCTTGCAGAGGCTGGGCATCAGGGTGCCGGCCTGGGAGTGGCCGACCAGGGTCGCGCCCTGCACGCCGGCGCGGTCGATGTCGCCGGCCAGGTCGTCCAGCACCTGCGGGATGCTGAGGCCGGCGACGTCGCGTTCGCGCTTGGTCCCGCAGCCCGGCACGTCGAGGGCGAGGGTGCGGACCTCGCCCCTTTCGCGCAGCGCTGCGACGACGTCGTCCCAGACCCACGAGCCCTGGCGGCCGCCGTGGATGAAGATGAAATCGCGCATTGGCGGTCAGGCCGCCTTCTGAAACTCGGGCCGGGCCAGACGGAACAGCCGCGCGGCGTTGCCGCCGAGGATGTCGGCCTTGTCCTGTTCGCTGATCTCGATGCCCCGGAACAGGCGCTCGATCACGTCCTTGGAGCGCGGATAGGTGCCCTCGGCATGCGGGTAGTCCGAGCCCCAGATCAGTGGCCGCACGCCGGTGACCGAGCGGCTCATGATGCAGGCCCGGTCGTTCTGGAAGCCGCAGGAGACCTGCCGGGCGACGATCTCGGATGGCATCACCGACAGCTTCGGCCGGACATAGGGGGCGTGCGCCACATAGATCTCGTCCATCCGCTCGACCAGGCCGGCCAGCCAGCTGGCCCCGCACTCGATCACCGCCACCTGCGCCTTCGGGTGGCGGTCGAGCATGCCGCCGGCCACCAGGTACTGGAGCGCGTTCCAGGCGTCGCAGGCCTGGTTGGTGTAGTTGATCACCGCCCCGCCGGCGCGGCGCTCAGGCTGCACCGTCTCCAGACCGGTGCCGGAGTGCATCACCAGCACCACACCGAGGTCGCCGGCGAGCGCGAACACCGGGTCCCAGGCTTCGTCGTTGTACTTCGGCATGTTCGGGGCGGTGACGCAGGGGATCATCGCCGCCGTGAAGCCCAGTTTCGCCAGGCGCCTCAACTCGGACTGGGTGTTGTCGAAATTCCGCACCGGCAGCACGCCGCAGCGGATGAACACGTCCGGATGGCCGCCGAGCAGCTGGTTGTTCCAATCGTTGTAGATCTGGGCAGTGGCGAGCTCGGTCTCCTGGTGCTCGATCCCGTAGGCCCACAGGCAGGTCGACGGGAACGAGATCTCCGCGTCGATGCCGTCGAGCTTCATGTCCTCGAGGCGCAGGGCGATGTTGTTGTGGCCGCGGGCCGGCGCGTGCAGGCGCACCACGTCCTCGCCGCTGTTGAGGGTGAGTCCCCTGGTTTCATTGTCGTCCGACTGGGCCGGCGGGGGCGCCTCGCGCTTGATGATGCGGGCGCGGTGCAGGATCTTGTCGCCCGCCATGGTGCAGATGTGGTCGCCCTGGCGTTCCGAGCGGATCCCGAACTTCTTCAGCGACTGCGGCAGGCCGTCGTCGAAGATCTCCTTCGGCTCGACCAGGTGCGAGTCGGAACTGAATACGAAGGTCATCGGTCTTCTCCCCGCGCTTGGATTTGATAGGTTGTTAGAACATAGCGGGCCACGCCGCGATAGGCGTCACCTGCCGTGGCTCCGGGCCGTGCTCAATTCCAATGTCATCCCGGAAAGCCGCGGCAGCGGCTTGTCCGGGATCTCTGCGCCGGCGTCGGAAGACGGATCCCGGAGAGCGGCTTCGCCGCTTCCGGGATGACCTGGTCTTCAGAGCCGTCAATGAGCTAAGCCTTGCGGTCCACCGCCGCCCCGGAGGTGTCGTTGGCGGCGGCGTAGGGGTTGGCGCCGGCGGAGGACCCGGCCGTCTCCGCGCCCTGCGGGCCTTTGGCCGCGACCACGACCATCGCCGCGCGCAGCACCCGGCCGAACAGTTCGTAGCCGGGCTGGACCACCTGCAGGACGCCGCCGCCGGCGACGTCGTCCGACGGCTGCTCCATCATCGCCTGGTGCTGGTGCGGGTCGAACTTGGCGCCCCTGGGCGGGTCGATCCTCTTCAGCCCGTTGCGATCGAAGGCGCCCGCCAGCTCCTTCTCGGTCATGTCCAGGCCGATGGCGAGGTTCTTCACCAGCGGATCGGTGGAATCCTTCGGCGCGTGCTGCAGGGCCCGCTGCAGGTTGTCGGCAACGCCCATCAGGTCGCGGGCGAACTTCTGGATCGCGAAGGCGCGGCCGTCGTTGGCCTCGCGCTCGGCGCGCCGCTTGGCGTTTTCCGCGTCGGCGGCCACGCGCAGCATCTGGTCCTTCAGCTGGGCGTTCTCGGCCCGCAAGGTCTCCAGCTCGTTCGCATCTGCGGCGTCCAAGAAGGCCTGGGCGGCGTCGTCCTCAGGCGCGCCGTCCACTGTCTCGTCAGTCATACTCGTCTCATCCGTCCATGATGCGCCCGAGCACCCGCGCCGTGTAATCGACGAGCGGGATGACCCGGGCATAGTTGAGGCGGGCCGGACCGATCACGCCGATCGCGCCCAGCACCTTTTGCCGCCCCGACATATAGGGCGCGGCGATCAGAGCGGAACCCGAAAGGGAAAACAGCCGCGTCTCCGCGCCGATGAATATCCGCACGCCCTCGGCCTCGCGCACGAGGTCCAGCAGGGCGGTGAGCTGTTCCTTCTGCTCGAGATCGTCGAACAGCATGCGCACCCGTTCGAGATCGGCGATGGTCTGCGGATCGGACAGCAGGTTGGCGCGGCCGCGGACGATCAGCGCTCGGCCGAGGTCGTCGCCGCCGCTCCAAGCCGCCAGCCCGTCCTCCACCAGGCGCGCGCTGGTCTCGTCCAGCTCGCGGCGCGCCCGCTCCACCTCGCGTTCCACCTCGACCCGCGTCTCCGCCAGGGTGCGGCCGCGCAGGCGGGCGTTGAGGAAGTTGGAGGCCTCCAGCAGGGCCGACGGCGTCACCCCGGCCGGGCGGCGCATCAGCCGGTTCTCCACCTGGCCGTCCTCGAGCACGATGACGGCAAGCGCCTGGTCGGGCCCCAGCGCCACGAACTCCACATGCTTGACGCCCGCCTCGCGCGACGGGGCCAGCACCACGCCGGCGCCGCCCGCCAGGCCCGACAGGATGGCGCTGGCCTCGTTGAGGGCGTCGTCCAGGCTGCGGCCATGGGCGGTGAGCCGGGCCTCGATCGTGCGCCGCTCCTCCTCGCCGAGGTCGCCGACCTCCATCAGCCCGTCGACGAACAGGCGCAGCCCCGCATGCGTCGGCAGCCGTCCGGCGCTGATGTGCGGCGCGTCGAGCAGGCCGAGCTCGGTCAGGTCCTGCATGGTGTTGCGGATCGAGGCCGGGGACAGCGACAGGCCGGTGCGCGACAGGGTGCGCGAGCCGACCGGTTCGCCGGTCTCCAGGTAGCTTTCCACCACCCGCCGGAAGATGTCCCGGGCGCGCGCGTCCAGCTCCGCCAGGGTGGCGCTTGCGGACACGGGAAGACCGATGAGGGAATGGGGCATGGACGGGCGCTCTGCGATTAGGATAAGCGCCGGGCTCCCCAGCGCAAGGACAGCTATCCGCATGAGACCCTCCGGCCGCACGCCCGACACCCTGCGCAAGGTTACCCTGGAGACCGGGGTGAACCGGTACGCCGAGGGTTCCTGCCTGGTCTCCTTCGGCCATACCCGGGTGCTGGTCACCGCCAGCCTGGAGGAATCCGTGCCGCCGTTCCTGCGCGGGCGCGGCCAGGGCTGGGTCACCGCCGAGTACGGCATGCTGCCCAGAGCCACCCACACCCGCGGCCGCCGCGAGGCGACGCAAGGCCAGCAGTCGGGCCGCAGCCAGGAGATCCAGCGCCTGATCGGCCGCTCGCTGAGGGCGGTGACCGACATGCGGGCGCTCGGCGAGCGGCAGATCAGCCTCGACTGCGACGTGATCCAGGCCGACGGCGGCACCCGCACCGCGGCCATCACCGGCGCCTGGGTGGCCCTGCGGATCGCAACCCGCTGGCTGAAGGAAGAGGGCGTGATCGCCGCCGACCCGATCCGCGATCACGTCGCGGCGGTGTCCTGCGGCGTGCACCAGGACGTGCCGGTGCTCGACCTCGACTACGAGGAGGACAGCGCCGCGGAGGCGGACGCCAACTTCGTGCTCACCGGCTCCGGCGACATCTGCGAGATCCAGGCCACCGGCGAGAAGCGCGGCTTCACCCGCGGCGAGTTCGAAACCCTGTTCACCCTCGCCCAGAAGGGCATCGCGGAACTGATCGAACTTCAGAAGGCGGCGGTAGGCTGAGAGCCCGGATACTTTCTTACATAGCGGATATTGACATACTTTTCTAAAGGTACATCCTCCTGGAGAAGGAGGATGTACAATGACTCGTTACGAGCCTTTGAGACGATTCCTGAACGATTGCGCCAAATCAGAAGCGCCACTCACGTTTCGGGACATCGAGAAGATTATCGGCCGCGAGCTACCGCCTTCGGCCCGGCAGTATCAGGCTTGGTGGTCCAATACCGCCACCCACAGTCATGCCGACTCGTGGATGGCGATAGGTTGGAGAACGGGTCGCGTCGACCTGCTGGGCGAACGGCTGGTTTTCTCGCGGATAGACGAAGCGCCCCCGATCGGCGCTGCGTCCGCGCCGCCCGTCCCGCTGCACAGCCCCCCAACCGACGAAGTCACGATTCGGCTCTCTTCGCTCACGGCCGCCGCCCGCACACTGCTGGAGCGCCGTATCGCCATGCAAGGCTACTCATACGAAGCGGCGGTGGCGGACATTCTTTCGACCGCAGCCTCCCAGCAGAAAAAGGCGCTGCTTGAGCGATTCCCACTGACGCGACTGCGAAAGGGCGTCGACAGCGTCAGCCTGATCCGTGAAGACCGTGACCGCCGCTGAAGTCATCGTCGACGCGTCCGTCGTCGCCAAGTTTCATTTCCAGGAAGACGGCTCGGACCGAGCCCGTGACTTCCTCACCTCGGGAGCGGTGATCGGCGCGCCGGAACTGCTGGTGATCGAGATCGCGAGCGTCGCGGCCAAGCTGGTGCAGAGGGGCTTCGCCACGCCCGAGCAGGCGCAGGCAGCGATGGTATCCCTTGGCGACCTGGTCGATGAGTTCATCCCAATGCGCACGCTGGGGCCGGCCGTCCTTCGCATGGCGCGCGACTGCGGCTGCTCGGCCTACGACGCAACCTACCTTGTCGTCGCGCGCGACCGCGGTCTGCGAGTCGTCTCGGCCGATCTGCGCCTGATCGAGCGGGCGCGCGCGTCCGGGCTCGGAGCCTCCATCGAGGCGCTTTAGCGAGCCGCAGACCGGCGGACTGCGCAGGGGCAAACGGTCAAGCCGCACGATTGCCGCAGCCGCCTTGCGACCGCGGTCGGCCCGGAAAGCTGGCGACAGGGTCCCGGCGCTTGCCCCGGCGCTACCGCCGGACAATTGTGCCGCACAAAGCGAGGAAGCGAGGACGCGGATGCAGATCGGGATCATGAGCGGGCTGGATCGGGGCGCAGCGACGCCTCTGGCGCTGGCGCAGCGGGTGAAGGAGTTCGAGGCGCAGGGGATCAAGAGCGTCTGGATCCCGCAGGGCTTCGCCTTCGACACCATCGACACCCTGAGCTACGCCGGCGCCATGACCTCGAAGCTGGTGATGGGGACGGCGGTGACGCCAACCTATCCGCGGCACCCGACCGTGCTGGCGGCCCAGGCGCTGACCGCCTCGTCGCTGACCGGCGGTCGGTTCGTGCTCGGCATCGGCCTGTCGCACCAGGTGGTGATCGAAGGCAGGCTGGGCATGTCGTTCGACAAGCCGGCGCGCCACATGCGCGAGTACCTGTCGATCCTGATGCCGGCGCTGCACGGCGAGAAGGTCAACTTCGAGGGCGAGACGCTGACCGCCCGGGATTTCTCCATCGACCTGCCGGGCGTGACGCCGCCCAAGGTGGTGGTGGCAGGTCTGGGCCCGCTGATGCTGAAGCTGGCCGGCCGCCTCGCCGACGGGACGATCACCTGGATGGTCGGGCCAAAGACGATGGAAGAGCACACCCTGCCCGGTCTCCGCGCCGCCGCCCGCGAGGCGGGACGCCCTGACCCCATGGTGGTGGCGGGCTTCCCGATCGCGATCACCAGTGACGTTGACGGCGCCAAGCAGAAGATCGGCAAGACGCTGCACCACTACGGCGTGCTGCCGTCCTACCGGGCGATGCTCGACCGCGAGGGCGCAGGCTTCGGCCCGGCCGACATCGCCATCCTGGGGGACGAGGCGCAGGTGCGGGCTCAGCTGAAGCGGCTGGCGGACCTGGGCGTGACCCACTTCATGGGACAGCCGATGAACGTCGAGGACGGCTCGACGGGGCGGACCCGGGAACTGCTGGCCAGCCTCTAAGCGGCCTGACTGATCCCGGGAGGGACGGGCGCGGGCCCCCCGGCCCTGCCGCGGCCCGCCAGGCCAGCCAGCGCCGCCTTGCCGCGCCACCAGAGTTTCAGCGGCAGGGCCACGGGCGTGGGCAGGGTGCGGCGGAAGAAGGCGACCTTGCGGATGTAGCGCTCGATCCGCCAGGTGACCCGAGAACCGGCGGGGAAGAACACCAGGTCGCCGGCGGCGATGCGGCGCTCCGAGCCGTCCTCCTCGTAGAGGATCGCCTCGCCCTCCAGCACGTGCAGGGTCTCGTCGGACTCATAGCGCCAGGTGAAGACGCCGGCGGTGCATTCCCAGAGCAGGGTCAGCGCCGAGCCGTCGCGGCTCTTGGAGACCATCAGGTTGCGCGCCTGCGGCAGGCCTTCGTGGATCCAGCTGGGATCGATCGGGGCCGGCTGCAGCTGCAGATCGGACCGGGACACCGTGAAATCGCTCAAGGGACGCTCCAAAACGGGTGGGCCGCGCCCGGCTTTGCAGGAAGCGGGCCGGGCCTGCATGATGCCTCGAGAGAAGCGCAAGGGAGGCGGAAGCCATGGGACCGGCCGACATGATGGTGACCGACCAGGTGGCGATCGTCACCGGCGGCGGCGGTGGGATCGGGCGCGCCATCGCCCTGGCGCTGGCGGCCTTCGGGGCGGACGTGGTGATCGGGGACATCGTCCCCGAGCGGACCGAGGAGGTGGCCGCGCGCGTCCGCGAACTCGGCCGACGCGCCCTGCCCGTGCCGATGGACGTCATGGATCCCGAGCAGATCCGGTCCATGGTCGCCAGGGCGGACGAGGCGTTCGGGCGGGTGGACATCCTGGTCAACAACGCCGGCGGCGTCTCGTTCAAGCCGATCCTGGAGATGAGCGACAACAGCTTCCGCCGCCATCTGGAGATCAACCTGGTGAGCGCCTTCGTGGCGGTGAAGGCGGCGGTCCCGATCATGATCCGCGGCGGCCGCGGCGGGTCGATCATCAACGTCGCCAGCATCGAGGGCGAGCGCGCTGCGCCGGGAGTCGGCGCCTACGCGGCCGGCAAGGCCGGGATGATCAACCTCGCCAAGACCTTGGCGCTTGAGCTCGCGGAGCATGGCGTCCGGGTGAACACCATCACGCCGGATCACACCGTGACGCCAGGCAACCGCGGCAACCGCACCGGCCCGGTCGACCCGAGCAAATGGCGCGAACGCGCGCCGCATGCGACCGAAGGGATGCAGAGCATCATCCCGCTCGGCCGGGAGAGCGACGCCGAGGAGTGCGGACTGGCGGCCGTGTTCCTGGCCTCGAAAATGAGCTCCTACGTCACCGGCGTCACCCTGCCCGTGGACGGCGGCACATCGGCCGCCTCGGGGTGGATGCGCTCCGAGATGGGCGTCTGGGCGCTGCACGAGAAGCTGGCCGCGCCGCCGGCGGAGCGGAACACCGCCTGAGGCGGGCGCATTAGCAGACACGTGAAGACCGCGCCTTCACCCGACTGGACCATCCCGCAGGACTGGGACGCCTACACGTCCGCCGAGCACGCCGTCTGGGACACCCTGTTCGCCCGCCAGAGCGCCCTGCTGCCGGGCCGCGTGGTCCCGGCCTTCATGGCCGGGCTGGAGGCGCTGGATCTGTCGCGCGGCGGGATTCCGCGCTTCGAGGAGTTGTCCGAACATCTGGGCGCCCGCACCGGCTGGCGGGTGGTGGCCGTGCCCGGCCTGGTGCCTGACGAAGTGTTCTTCCGCCACCTGGCCAACCGCAGCTTCGTCGCCGGCCGGTTCATCCGCCGGCCGGACCAGCTGGAGTACCTGCAGGAGCCGGACGTGTTCCACGATGTGTTCGGCCACGTCCCCCTGCTGGCCGATCCGGTGTTCGCCGACTACCTGCAGGCCTACGGCGAAGGCGGGCTGCGGGCGCTGACCCTCGGCTCGCTTGACCATCTGGCGCGGCTGTACTGGCACACGGTGGAGTTCGGCCTGATCCGCGCCGGTGCGGGCCTGCAGATCTACGGCGCCGGCATCGTCTCGAGCCACGGGGAATCGATCTACGCCCTCGACGACCTGGCCCCGCACCGCCTGGCGTTCGACCTCAGGCGGGTGATGCGCACCCGCTACCGGATCGACGCCTACCAGCAGACCTACTTCGTGATCGACAGCTTCGAGGATCTCCTGCGCCAGACCCTGGAGACCGATTTCGGGCCGCTCTACGCCGAGTTGGGGGGCCTGCCGGACATCGATCCGGACACGGTCCTTTCGACCGATCGGACCGTTACCGGCGGCTAGCCCCCTTGCGCCCGGCGCGCGCCGGGTGGAGCATCGGCGGGCTTAGACGAGGGACCGCCGAGGGGAGCGGGCCCCACGGGTGGAAACAGATTTGGAGGTCGCTCATGAGCGCCCATACCCCTGGCCTTGTCCGCGCCGTGGCCCTGGCGGGCCCGACCGGGGCCGGCAAGACCAGCCTTATGGAATCGATCCTGATCGCGGCCGGCGCCCGCGCGGCCCGGACGGGCGGCGGGGGCGGAGGGGTCGGCGACTCCAGCCCGGAAGCCAAGGCCCGGGGCCACTCGGTGGAACTGAACTTCGCGAGCTTCGACTTCCTGGACGACCACTACGCGATCATCGACATCCCGGGCGCGGTGGAGTGCGCCGCCGAGGGAGACAACGCGCTGCCGGCGGTGGACCTGGTGGTGGTGGTGACCTCTCCCGACCCTAACAAGGCGATCCTGCTGCAGCCGACCCTGAAGGAGCTCGAGCGCCTGGGCGTCCCGCGGATCATCTTCGTGAACAAGATGGACCAGGCCCAGCCATCGCTGATCACCGGCCTGCTGGCCGCCCTTTCCGAGGTCAGCGCGACGCCCGTAGTGGCCCGCCAACTGCCGACCTGGAGCGACGAACACGTCAGCGGCTACGTCGACCTCGCGCTGGAGCGGGCCTGGGCCTACCAGGACGGCGCCATGCCCGAGCGGGTCACACCGTCCGAGGACGTGGTGGCCGAAGAGAAGGACGCCCGGTTCCACATGCTCGAGCAGCTGGCCGACTTCGACGACCAGCTGCTGGAGAAGCTGGTCTCGGACGAGGATCCGGAGAAGGAGCTGATCTTCGCCGACCTGGTGCGCGAGCTGAACGAGTGCCTGATCACGCCGGTGTTCTTCGGCGACGCGCTCAAGGGCAACGGGGTTTTCCAGCTGTTGAAGGCCCTGCGGCACGACGCCGGCTCGCCCCAGTCCGCCGCGCAGCGGCTCGGGGTCACGGGCCCCGGGGCCTATGTGATCAAGACTGCCTATGCCGGCCAGGCCGGCAAGCTGGCCTATGTCCGGGTGCTGGGCGGACCGATCTCGGACGGCGCGGAACTGACCCTGCCGGACGGCGCGCACAGCCGTGCGGGCGGACTGTTCGCGGTGCAGGGCTCGGCGACGAAGAAGATCGGCCACGCGCCTGCCGGCGACATTGTCGCCATCGCCAAGCTGGACGAAGCCAAGCCAGGCCAGTTTCTGTCTTTGGACGGCAAGGCGAAGCAGATCACCGTCGCGCTCACCCCGCGGGCCGCGGTGTTCGGGCTCGCGATCTCGGTGAAGAACCGCAACGACGAGGTGCGGCTCGCCAGCTCCTTGGCCAAGCTGATCGAGGAAGACCCCTCGCTGGTGCTGGTCCACGAGGCCGACACCCACCAGGTCGTGCTGAACGGCCAGGGCGAGGCGCACCTGCGCCTGACCCTGGAGCGGCTCAAGCGCCGGTTCGGGGTGGAGGTCGACACCGCCCCGGTGGAGACGCCCTACCAGGAGACCATCAAGGCCGCCGTCACCCAGCACGCCCGGCACAAGAAGCAGACCGGCGGCCACGGCCAGTTCGGCGACGTGACGGTGGAGATCAAGCCGCTGTCGCGCGGCGAGGGCTTCCAGTTCAGCCAGCGGATCACCGGCGGGGTCGTGCCCAAGCAATGGATACCCGCCGTGGAACAGGGCGTACGCGACGCCATGGGCAAGGGCCCGCTGGGCCATCCGGTGGTGGATGTGTCGGTGACCCTGATCGACGGCAGCTATCACGCGGTGGACAGCTCCGAAATGGCGTTCCGGACTGCCGGCCGGATGGCCATGGACGAAGGCCTGCGCAAGTGCGGCCCCTCGGTGCTGGAGCCGATCGAGAAGGTGACCATCCACGTGCCGATGGCCTGCACCTCGGCGGTGACCTCGATGTTGTCGTCGCGGCGCGGCCAGGTGCTGGGGTTCGGCCCGCGCGAGGACTGGAAGGGCTGGGACACGGTCGAATCCTACCTGCCGCGCGCCGAGCTCGGCGACCTGATCGGCGAGCTGCGCTCGCTGTCGCAGGGGCTGGGCTCGTTCGAGCACCACTTCGACCACATGACCGAGGTGGTGGGCCGGCACGCCGAGCAGATGCGCGCCTGAGCTTGCAGCCCGCGCCGGGCCGCGCGAGTTAAGGGACATGGCCCTTACGCTCCCGACCGGCGCGCGCATCGTCGCCGCCACCCACAATCCCGGCAAGGCGCGCGAACTGGCCGCCCTGCTGGAGGGCCGGTTCGACGTGGTGGCGGCGAGCGCGCTCGGCCTGCCCGAGCCGGACGAGCCGGAGACCACCTTTGCCGGTAACGCCCTGATCAAGGCCCGCGCCGCGGCGGACGGCTGCGGCCTGGTCGCGCTGGCCGACGACTCGGGCCTGTCATTGGCGGCGCTCGGCGGCGCGCCCGGCGTGCATTCGGCCCGCTGGTCCGGTCCGAACCGCGACTTCGGCCACGCCATGGAGCTGGTGGAGCGGCGCCTGGAGGACACCGGCAGCGACGACGTCTCGGCCTGGTTCACCTGCGCCCTGGCGGTGGCCTGGCCGAAGGGCCCGGCCGTGGTCGTCGAGGGACGGGTCGACGGCGCGGTCACCTTCCCGCCGCGCGGGACGTTGGGTTTCGGCTACGATCCGATCTTTCTGCCCGAGGGCGGGACACGGACGTTCGGCGAACTGCCGGCGGCCGAGAAGGACGCCGTCAGCCATCGTACCCGGGCGTTCGAAAAGCTGAAGGCGGCGCTGTTTGAGTAGGCCCGCCATTCCCCTCCCCCCTGAGGGGAGGGGTCAGGGGTGGGGGGCTGCGTCAGGCAAATCTCCGGCCAGCGCCGCGGCTGGGTCAGATAGTCAGACCTTTCCGGCCACAGTCGGCCACCCCCGGCCCCTCCCCTCGAGGGGGAGGGGGGAGTTGGCGCTCTACGTCCACTGGCCCTACTGCGCGCGCATCTGCCCCTATTGCGACTTCAACGTGGCCCGCGACCGCGGCCGCACCGACGAGCAGGCGGCCCTGGCCGCGGCGATCCTCGCCGACCTCGACCGGCAGGCCCAGCGGGTCGGGCGCCGCCGGCTGGTGTCGATCTTCTTCGGCGGCGGGACGCCTTCGCTGATGGCGCCCGGGCAGGTCGCCGCGGTGATCGAGGGCGCCCGGGCCCGGTTCGACGCCGCGCCGGACCTCGAGGTCAGCCTCGAGGCCAATCCCACGGACGCCGAGGCGGGCCGGTTCGAGGCGCTGGCCGCGGCGGGTGTGAACCGCCTGTCGCTGGGCGTGCAGTCGCTGGACGACGCGGCCCTGAAGTTCCTCGGCCGCAACCACGACGCGGCCGCGGCGCGTCGGGCGGCCGAGGTGGCGCGGCGGGCGTTCCCACGGCTGTCGATCGATCTGATCTACGCCCTGCCCGGCCAGAGCGTGGCGACCTGGCGGGCCGACCTTGCCGAGGGGCTGGCGCTGGGGCCGGAGCACGTTTCGCCCTACCAGCTGACCATCGAGGCGGGCACGGCGTTCGATCGGGCGGTGCGCCGACGCGTCTGGGCGCCGCCGGACGAAGAGCTCGGGGCGGCGCTCTACGAAGCGACAGGCGAGGCGCTGGAGAGCGCCGGGTTCGAGGCCTACGAGGTGTCCAATCACGCCCGTGGCGACGCCGCGCGCTCGCGCCACAACCTGGCCTACTGGCGCGGCGCCGACTGGCTCGGCGTGGGGCCGGGCGCCCACGGCCGGATCACGGACGCCGAGGGCCGCCGCTGGGCGACGCTGGCCGAGCCGAACATCGCCGCCTACGTGGCCCGGGTGACCGCGACCGGCGCGGGGCTGATCACCGACGAGGCGCTGACGCGGCGCGAGGCGGCGCTGGAGCGGCTGCTGATGGGGCTGCGGACGCTGGAGGGCGTGAGCCTGGACGACCTGGCGCCGTTGGCGATCGCGCAGGACGCCATCGAGGGCCTGGCGTCGAACGGGCTGCTGGCGCGAGGCGGTGGCCGGCTGATCGCGACCCCGCGCGGCCGGGCGGTGCTCGACCGGCTGACGCTGGAATTGGCGCAGGCGTCGGCTTCGGACTAGCTTGCGCCCCCATGGCCGAACGCCCGCCGCCCCCTGCCCTGTCCGCCGCGCCGCTCGCGCCAGGCCTCTACCTGGTGGCGACGCCGATCGGGAACCTGCGGGACATCACCCTGCGCGCCCTGGACGTGCTGGCCGCGGCCGACCTGGTGCTGGCCGAGGACACCCGGGTGACCGGCAAGCTGCTGTCGGTGTACGGTCTCAAGGCCCGGCTGGAGCGGTATGACGAGCATGCCGCGGCCCGCACCCGGCCCAAGGCGCTCGCGGCGCTGACGCAGGGCGCGCGGGTGGCGCTGGTGTCGGACGCCGGCACGCCGCTGGTGTCGGACCCCGGCTACCGGCTGGTGACCGAGGCGCTGGCGGCCGGCGTGGCGGTGTTTCCGATTCCGGGCGCGTCGGCGGCGCTGGCGGCGCTGAGCATTGCCGGGCTGCCCACCGACCGGTTCCTGTTCGCCGGGTTTCCCCCGCCGAAATCCGCCGGGCGCCGGCAGTTGTTCGCCGAGCTGGCGCCGATCCGTTCCACCCTGGTGTTCTTCGAGGGAGCATCACGTCTCGGGGCCTCGCTGGCCGACATGGCCGCGGTGTTCGGGCCGCGGCCGGCCGCGGTCACCCGCGAACTCACCAAGCTGCATGAGACGGCGGTGCGCGGCGACCTGGCGACCCTCGCCGCCGACCCGGCCCTCGCCGCGCCGAAGGGCGAGGTGGTGGTGGTGGTGGGGCCGGGCGCCGAGCCGGTCGCCGACGCCGCCGACGCGGCGGCCGCCCTGGCCGAGGCGCTGGACCGCCTGCCGCCGGGCGACGCCGCGCGCGAAGTGGCCGCCGCCCTCGGCCTGCCGCGCCGCGAGCTCTACCGCCAGGCCCTGGCGCTGAAGGGCCGGTGATGGCGGCATTTGACCGGCGCCGCACCGGCTTCGACGCGCGGCGTTCCGGCCGGCGCGGCGAGTGGGTGAGCGCGCTCTGGCTGATGGCGAAGGGCTACCGCATCCTCGGGTTCCGGCTGCAGACCCCGCAAGGGGAGATCGATCTGCTGGCGCGCAAGGGCCGCGTGCTGGCGGTGGTGGAGGTGAAGCTCAGGACCTCGCGGGAGCTGGCGCTGGAGGCCGTTCGCGTGCACCAGCGCCGCCGGTTGCGCCGCGCCGGCGAAAGCTATGCCGCAATCCGGCCGGAACTCCGCAACATTGCTGTGCGTCTGGACCTGATGGCGCTCGCGCCGGGACGATTGCCTTGTCATATTCCAGACGCGTGGTTCGGGGATTGACCAAACCGGTTGCGGACGAATGACCCGTCAAGAGGCTGAGCGCTATCTGTCCGACGCCGGCGCGGCGTCCGACGAGAGCTTCCCGCTGTTCGAGGCGGCGGTCGCCTGCGCGGTGCACGAGGATCCGACGCGCGATCCAGGGATCGCCCGCGACCTTGCCGCCGAGGCGGTGGACCGGCTGGCGGCGCGGCTGAAGCGCGAATCGCCGGAGGAGGCGCTGGCCGAGACCATGGCGGGCGACCTGCGGCTGGCCGGCGACCTGATCGACTACGACCACCCCGACAACGCCGACGTCATCGCCGTCGCCCAGCGGCGCAAGGGAATCCCGGTGGCGCTGGGGGTGTTCTACCTGGACGCCGCGCGCCGCGGCGGCCTGGAGGTCAGCGGCGTCGACTTCCCGGGCCACTTCCTGCTGCGGATCGAGACCGACGAGGGGCCGCTGGCGCTGGACCCGTTCAGCGAGGGGCGCGTGGTGCTGCCCTCCGAACTGACCCGCCGGGCGCTGCACGCGGGCCTGATGCCGGGCGTCGCCGAGCGGCTGGAGACCCTGATGGCGCCCGCCAGCGACCGGGCGGTGCTGATCCGGCTGCAGAACAACATCTTCGCCCGCGCCGCCGCCGCCCGCGACTACGGCCGGGCCGAACGGTCGGCGCTTCGCCGCGCGCTGCTCGACCCCCGCGACCACCGCCCGTGGCTGGACGTCGCGGCCGCCCGCGAGGGCCAGGGGGCGCTGGCCGGCGCGCTGGAGGCGCTGGGCAAGGCGCAGGCGCTGGACGGCGGCGCGACGGTGGCGGCGCGGGCGGCGCGCGAACGGGTGCGACTGAAGCTGAACTAGGGGACTTGTGCGCCTGGGGGGCCGACCCCATACCCAACCCAAGCTTCGGAGCCGCCATGCCCCTTCAGGTCGCCATCCAGATGGACCCCATCGAAGGGGTGAACATCGAGACCGACACCACCTTCTTCCTGATGCTGGAGGCCCAGACGCGCGGACATGGGTTGTTCGTCTATTCCCCCAATCATCTGGCGCTGGAAGACGGCAAGGTGCTGGCGCGCGGGCGCCCGCTGAACCTCCGGGCGGTCAAGGGCGATCACCATACGGTGGGCGGGTTCGTGGTGCGCGACCTGTCGGAGTTCGACGTGGTGCTGATGCGCCAGGATCCGCCGTTCGACCTAGCATACATCACCGCCACCTACTTTCTGGAGAAGATCCACCCCGCCACGCTGGTGGTGAACAACCCTGCAGAGGTGCGCAACGCGCCCGAGAAGCTGTTCGTCACCGGCTTTCCGGGCCTGCAGCCGCCGACCCTGATCACCAGCGATCCCGAGGCGATCTATGATTTCCGCGCCCGCCACGGCGACATGGTGCTGAAGCCGCTCTACGGCGGCGGCGGCTCGGGCGTGGTGCGGCTAAAGGCCGACGATCCCAACCCCGACGCCCTGCTGGAGCTGCACGCCATGATCGGCCGCGAGCCGGTGATCGCCCAGAAGTTCATCCCCGCCGTCTCCCGG
>Ga0105240_10007028_pt1 | contig 16424 bp, 22 predicted proteins | sample KBSC54metaG_FD_80426 | JGI IMG/M metagenome (GOLD analysis project Ga0105240, IMG submission 80426) | Corn rhizosphere microbial communities from Kellogg Biological Station, Michigan, USA - KBS C5-4 metaG | ecosystem: Host-associated > Plants > Roots > Rhizosphere > Soil | place: Michigan, USA... | reverse complement strand
TCGCTCGGATTCTCGCCGACCTGCAGCAGGTTGTAAGCCACCCGCGGCCCCATGAAACGGCGCTCGTTGCCCATCCGTATATACTGCTCTTGTTTGTGAATCCCGAGCCCAAACACGCGTCTCTATACCAGCCTCTCGTGGGTTTGCCGAATGACTTTGGCCGGATTTCCCACCGCAATGGAACCCTCCGGCACCGCGTAGACAACTACGGAACCTGCTCCTAGCGTGCTCCCCTTGCCTACCTCGGCCATGACGATCGATCCGGCGCCGATCCAACAATCCTCGCCGATCGGAACCATCTTGAATATGCCATGCTCCGCTCCCATAATCCGGCCTTCGGCATCCCGCGGATGCTGTTGCGTCCCGCTCGGTATCTGCACTCCCGAAGCGATTTGGGTTCTCTCGCCGATCGAAGTCCGTCCCAACACACAGTAGCTGCCAATGTTTACGCCGCGCCCGATTCTTGCCTGGGGATGGGCAAAGTAAGATCCAAACTGGATGCGGCTTTCGACGGAGCACGCCTCCAGCGTCAGACGGTAATATGCGGTCCTCATGTAATCGCCGGGTAAACCAGGTGCCAGGGCACAACTCTGAGCCCAGAACCTATAGATCGCCTCCACACGCCCGAAGCCCGATGACAAGGCAGGCGGAAATGCGATGGCGAGAAATATGGCTTGCAGGAACCCTTTTAGAAGAGTCTTCAAATTCCATTTTATCGGCAATGTGCCACTCTACCCAATGATGATTACCTTTTGTAACTAAAGTTGAATGCGACCGGCTCATCCACTTTCTTCCTTTTTGACGGAAACCTGCATGCGTGTCGGCCGCCAGATGAAGTCCGCCGGGACGAAGAACACCAGCACCGCCGCGGCATTCATGGCCATGAAAGTTCTCGCCGGTGAATCCTTATCTATCTTTCAAGAAAAACCATTTTGCGCTGGTGCACACTAACATTAGTGAAGTAACCCATGCCCGCCAAACCCGAGTGGTACACCAAGATCCGGCCTTCAAGGACATGATGTTAGTGCGAAGAAGTACCCTCGATTATAGCGTGCGGTAGGTCACTTCAGTAAACAGCTTTGCGTCCAATTGCGACGGCATCCCTCTCCAGAACTTGGGCCTTTCCTACGCGATATAAACTTAAGTTTTAACGATGCCGAACCTCTTAACGCGCCGGGTACCATTACTCGACCTGCGCTCCCAATTCGCCCAGATCCGCCAGGAGGTCATGGCGGAGATCTCCCGCGTCTGTGAATCGCAGGAATTGATACTGGGTGAAACCGTCCGCCGCTTCGAGCAGGCGATCGCTCCCTATTGCTCGGTGCCGCATGCCATCGGCTGCGCCTCTGGCTCCGACGCCCTGACCCTGGCATTGATGGCCTACGATATCGGGCCCGGCGACAAGGTTCTGACCGTTCCCTTTACCTTTTTTGCCACCGCCGGAGCCATCGCCCAATTGGGCGCGACCCCCGTCTTTGTCGACGTTGAACCCGACACCTTCAACATCGACGTTCCCCAGGCGATCCGCCTCCTCGACTCGACGGATGGCATCCGGGCTATTCTGCCCGTACATCTCTATGGCGGCTGTGCCGACATGGATCCTCTCTGCGCCGCCGCCCGGGAACGCAACATCCCGGTGATCGAAGATGCGGCCCAGAGCATCGGCTCCGAGTACCGGGGACGCCGGGCCGGCTCGATCGGCCAAATTGGCTGCTTCAGCTTTTATCCCACCAAGAACCTCGGAGCTTTTGGCGATGCTGGTCTGGTAACCACCCCGGATCCGGAACTGGCCGCTAAGCTTTCTTCCTTGCGCGTTCACGGCTCCAGCCGGCGCTATTATCACGACTGGGTCGGCATCAACTCCCGCCTCGACGCCATTCAAGCCGCGGTCCTGAACGTCAAGCTCCGTTATCTGGATGGGTGGACGTCCGCCCGCCAGGCCCATGCCGCCCACTACACGCAATTGTTCAGCGAACGGGGAGTTCCGGTAAAACCCATGACTCCGGCGGCCTATCAGACTCGTCACATTTACAATCAGTTCGTCATCACCTGCGACCGCCGGGACGAACTGAGACAGTGGCTCGCGGATAACGGAATCGCAACCGAAATCTACTACCCGCTATCCCTCCACCTGCAGGCCTGTTTCCGGCATCTCCGTTATCGGGAAGGTGACTTTCCGGTGAGCGAGGACCTGATGCGCCGCGTCCTCGCCCTGCCCGTGTACCCCGAGTTGCCTCCCGAAGACATCGACTTTGTGGTGGACCAGATCGCCGCGTTCTTCCGATGAACGCGACCGGCAAGCCCATCCAGCTTCTGGCGATCATCGAAGCCTCCACCATCACCGGTCCGGCCAAGAATCTTTTACAGTTCGCCACTTTGGCTGCCCAAGAGGACTTGGCTCGGCGCGTTACGGTTTCGATTGCCGTCTTCCATCGCGAAGGTCAGTCTGAGCTCTTCATAGACACCGCCCGGCGGTTGTCGTTGCCCGTCTACCCCATTCCCGAAAAAGGACGCTTCGACCGCGCCGTGGTCATCGGCCTGACCGCCCTGGTGCAACGTTTGCAGCCCGACCTGGTGCAGAGTCACGCGGTGAAGTCGCACTTTCTGGTTCGCCAGGCGGGCGTTCACCGGCTGGCCCCCTGGATCGCCTTTCATCATGGCTATACCTGGACGGATCTCCGGGTCCGGCTCTACAATCAACTCGACCGCTGGTCTTTGCGCTCCGCCGCCCAGGTGCTGACCGTCAGCCAGCCGTTTCGGGAGGAGCTGATCCACAAAGGCGTAGGCTCCGACCGCATCGAGATCATTCATAACGCCATCGATCCCCAGTGGGGAAGAGCGGCTCGTGAAGTACCGGCCGCATCCGCCTTACGAGCACGTTTAGGAATTCCTCCCGAGCGCAAAGTGATTCTGATTGTGGGCAGGCTCTCGCTCGAGAAAGATCACATTACGCTGCTGCGTGCAGTCAGCCGGCTGCGCAATCTCCAGCCCCATCTGCTGATTGTCGGCGAGGGGCCGGAAAGGGCGCCCATCGAGCAGGCGGCGCGGGAGCTCGACTTGGGAGATGCGGTCACCCTGGTGGGGCAGGTTCCCTCGGCCGAACCCTACTATGGGATTGCCGACGTCGCCGTGCTGTCGTCCTTAACCGAAGGTTCACCCAACGCGCTGCTGGAAGCCATGGGCGCCGGCATTCCGGTCGTGGCAACCACGGTTGGCGGGATTCCGGAGATTGTCAACAACCGCGAGAGCGCCTTATTGGTAGCACCCCGGGACGTCGAGGCGATGAGTGCGGCTTTGCGGGAGTTGTTAACGGATCAGCCGCTGGCGCAAGCCTTGACCCAACGGGCTTATGAGCTGGTGCTCAGCCGGCATACACCGGAATTGCGTACCCGCCGGTTGAGTGAAATCTATGCCGGAGTACTGGCCAGCCACAAACGATAGTCTTCATAAAGACGTTCGCCCAGCGCCGCCCAGTCATAAGAAGTGCGTACCAGCTGAAGGCCGCTGGAGATGCGCTCCATCCTCATCCGTTCCTGCGACATCAAGGCTTCGAGTGCCGGCAGCCAGCCGGCCTCGTCATCCACAATGTCGATATTCTTACCCGGCGATACAGCGATTCCCTCAGCTCCGAGAGTCGTCGAGATAACCGGTACCCCCGACGCCATCGCCTCCAGAATCTTCAGCCGGGTACCGCCCCCCGTGTGCAAAGGAACGACCGACGCCACCGCATCCTGATAATAAGGGCGGACGTCCGGGACTGTTCCCGTGACCTCCACATTGGGCTCGCTTGCCAGCTCACGAACGGCTGCCACGGGATTCGCTCCCACCAGTGTCAATCGCCATTCCGGAAAACGCTCCCGGATGCGGGGCCAGATCCGACGCGTGAACCACGTGGCTGCCTCGATGTTCGGGTAATAATCCATGGTTCCGATGAAAACCAGGCGCCGACGCGGACCGCCATCGTCCGTGGGTGAATAACGCTCCGTATCCACTCCGTTCTCGATCACCGTAACGCGGGCCTTCGGTGCCAGTCCAAGTAACAGGTCCTTCTCCCGCGGACTGCATACCGCGTGTCCGAAGCCGGTGCGGAGAATCCAGTCTTCCAGCCGTGCCAGGCGGCGGGCGGTGAGGTTGGCATAGACTTTCTTGGGCCGGGAAGTGACCGTCGACGAATACCGGCGCATCACTTCCGATTCGATGTTGTGCCAGTTATGCACCGCACGCACCGGATGTCCCCACAGCTTCTCGAGAAGCGTTACATACTCCACCATGTGGCAGCTCTCCACATGCACCAGGTCGAATTTCCCCTGGCCGAGTTCGACGACGGCTGACTTCATCTCCGGAGTGGTGTAGTTGAGGACGCTCAAAGGGCGGGAGCCGAAGAGTCCCTGGGCGATCTTGGGCACGCTGTAGCGTCCCAGCAGCGGTACCAGGCGGACCTCGCGGAAGAAGGAGAGGTCGGCAGCCGGGGGGGCGGAGAAACCCGGCTGAATGAAGCTTGCGTAGGTTACTTCCGCATGGGATGCCAGCGCCCGCGCCAGGTAGTATTCACGAATACGGGCACCCGTCACCAGGGGCAGGCAAAGACGGGGCGAAAGAAATAGGATACGCAAATCCAGAGTATAGCGAGTCCGTCACTTGGAGCTTTTCTACTTCAGATCCAACCGTGGTAGCGGTAATACGCGATGCTGGCGAACTCGGTAATTACATCGAAGAATGCATCAAAGCGTTGTAGCGGAAACTGGCAACGCTTAAACAGGTCGGGTGCCGGGAGGGTTTCGACGGAAATACCTTCATGGGCAAAACAGCGGGAGGCGCGGTACATATGATAGTCGCTTGTCACGAGCACGTACGGGCCCGGCAGTCCGGCCAGGATCGGCTTGCTGAATACCGCATTTTCCCGCGTCGTAACGGCCGCGTTTTCTATCAGGATGGCAGCTTCGGGAATACCGTTTGCGATCATCAGCGGCTTGATGGTTTCCACGGTACCGGCGCCCGAAAGCAGGATGTTCCGGAAATGGCCGTTACGCCACGCATAAATAGCGTGAATCGTACGCCAATAGGTATTGAGTCCGATCAGCAGTTTGGAAGGCGGCTCCGAAAACGCTGTGGTAGTTCCCGAGAGCACGATCAGCACTCCCTGGTTGGTATCAGTCCATGAGGCACCGAGCGGACGGGCTGCCCATGGAACAATCGGCGTGAAAAGCACAATCAGGAGGAGAGCACCGCAGATCAGAAGCGTAATGTGTAAGAACCGGATGACGGCCGACAACCATCCCTGACCCCGCCTGCCAAATGCGCTCAAGCGTGCCACTCATCCTCACCTGCCGAATCATTCTGCATTTCCCATCTCTCCTGTTCGATACTACCAACCGCAAACCACGGCGCTTCGGGGGCGGAGGAACAACTGCCCTATCGGTGTAGAATGATTTGAACTCTCGTCATCGCGCCGCCCCTGTAGCTCACAGGTATAGCGGAGCGGCAGTCAGTCAAACCGAACCTCTATATGTCGATCCCAGTCAACACCGCCGTCCCCCAGGACTTCTCGCACTTCGAACGGGTGCCCTGCAATATCTGCGGCTCGAACGAAACCGCGCTGGTCCTGCAAAAGTGGAACTACCATATCGTCCGCTGCGTGGAGTGTGGCCTGGTGTATGTGAATCCCCGGGGCTTTCGGGTGGAGGCAGACGACTACTTCGAGGGCATTTACCTTTCCACCATCGAGAAGCAAGGCCAGCTCGATCCCGGCATCGCCACTCTCTACAGCGACATCCTCTACAACATCGGTAACCGCGTTCCCATGGGCAAGCTGCTCGACGTGGGTTGCGCGATGGGCCATTTCCTGGCCTTCGCCAAGCGCTATGGCTGGGAGGTGGAAGGCGTCGAGTGCTCTCCCTTCGCTGCCCGCTATGCGTCCGAGCACGTAGGCGTGAAGGTGCATCCGGTCTGCGTGCTGAAGGATGCCGGCCTCACCAAGGACTTCTATAACTCCTGCGTGTTAGTGGAAGTAATTGAGCACCTGGCCGACCCGCGGGAAACCATGACCGAGGTCTGGCGTCTTCTGGAACCGGGAGGCCTGGCGTATGTAACTACGCCCAACTTCGCTTCCTACCGTTCTCTGTTACTACGCGAGGATTGGGAGCCGGTGATTCCGGTCGGGCATCTTTATTATTTCGATGCCGTCTCCCTCGGCAACCTGCTGACCTCCGTCGGTTTTATCAACGTCGAGAATCTGTCGGATAAGGCGGAGTTTGCCAAGGATCTCGAGTTTGCCCGGAACAGCGGCCTGCTCAAGCCGCAGGAGTTGGATCGGGTGACAGAACTGGCGCGGGACGATGATACCCGGGGCCCCAACAACGGTCGCGGCGAAGGATTGGTCATGTGCGCCCGCAAGCCCTGGGATTCGTCTCACCAGCAAACGGCTTACAGCGAGCGCATTCCCCGTCAGGCGTTCAAGCTGAATCTCGCGGGTTGCCTGGTGCGCAGGCCCGGCGAGACACCCGAAGACCAGAAGGTCTACTACGTCGAGAATGGCCGCAAGCGCTGGGTCACTACCGCGGAGTGGATTATCGCCAAGGGTATGAGATGGCCTGACGACGTGCAGCTCGTCACCGCGGAGGAACTCGATGCCATCCTCACCGGTCCGCCGCTGCCAGACTAGCTCCATCCCGGACGCAAAGCGCCCGGCCGCCTGCAGCGCCTCTCCATCCGTGGACACAATCCGCCTCGTATGATATGGAGAACATGCGCAAATTCAGCTTGTGTTGGATGTCCCTGGCCTTGGCATTCGCCCAGGCGCCCGCAACGCCGCCCGCCGAGAAACCCGTAACTTTGCTGAAAGGTATGGGGACGTGGCATCATCCCATCGCCACTCGTAATCCTGACGCGCAGAAGTACTTCGATCAGGGGCTGACGCTCCTGTACGGCTTCAACCGCTATGAAGCGCTGCGTTCCTTCACCAAAGCCGCGCAACTCGATCCCACATCGGCTATGGCATGGTGGGGTGTGGCCATGTCCACGGGTCCCAGCATCAACATGGATCTCGACGGCGACGTGGACATGAAGAAGTCCTGCGCAGCCGTGGAGTCGGCGAACAAGCTGGCGAACCTTTCCGAGATCGAGCGCGCCTGGATCGGCGCGGTGGCTGTGCGTTGTCCCGAGTACCAGCCCAAGCCTTACATTGCCGCCATGCGGGCGTTGCGCGAACGCTATCCGGACGACCTGGACGTGCTCGCGTGGTATGCCGAGAGCCTGATGGTGGCTGTCCGCTGGCACTGGTACGACAACGCCGGACATCCCGCGGAGGGAGTAGATGAAGCCGAGCGGGTGCTCGAAGAAATTCTCCGCCGCCGTCCCGATCACCCCGGCGCCAATCACTTCTACATTCACGCGGTAGAGTCGTCGCGTAACCCGGAACGTGCCATTCCCAGCGCGGAACGGCTGATGGGAGAGGTGCCCGCGGCCGGCCACCTGGTACACATGCCGGGACATATCTGGCTGGTGCTCGGCGACTACGAGATGGCCGCCGCGGTGAACGAGCGCGCCGCTGAAGTCGATCGCGAGTACATGAGCGCGACCGGCGTGACGGCCAGTTCCTATATCGGCTACTACATCCACAACATGCACTTCGTCGCCTTTGCGCGTTCCATGCAAGGCCGCACTAGCGACTCCATCCGCGTGGCAGACCAGATCTCCGCCGCGATGAAGCCGATGACCGACGCCATGCCCGAGATGGTGGATGCCTTCGATTCTCTGCCGCTGTTCACCCGCGTGCGCGGCGGACGTTGGGACGACTTGCTCGCGTCACCCGCGCCGCCTGCCCGCCTGGCCATGACAACCGCTCTTTGGCACTTCGCCCGTGCGCTGGCATTACAGGCCAAAGGACGGCATGACGAGGCAGTCCGCGAACAGACCGCTTTTGCCGAGGCGCGAGCCAAGGTGTCGCCTTCCGCCCTCTGGGGAAATAACAAACCAGCGGACATGTTCGCTATCGCGGAGGAGGTGATCGCGGCACGCCTGGCGCAGTCTTCCGCAGCCGCGGTTCCGCGATGGCAGCACGCGGTGGAGCTGCAGGACGCCCTGGTTTACGATGAGCCGCCGGCCTGGTACTATCCGCTGCGCGAATCGCTGGGCGCGGCACTGCTTCGCAGCGGGAAAGCGGCCGACGCCGAAGTTGTTTTTCGCGAAGGACTGCGGCGCAGTCCGCGTGACGGCCGCATGCTGTTCGGACTGGTGGAAGCGCTCAAGACCCAGAAGAAGACGCAGGCCGCGGAGTGGGTGCAACGCGAGCTCGACGCAGCGTGGAAGAAGTCAGAAGTAAAGTTGCGCCTCGAAGATTTATAAGAGCCTTCGCTCCACAATATTTAGGAGAGGTTCTCATGTACACCAAGCCGCAGCGCTGTCAGGATTGCGATGGCGGAATCATCCGCGGAGATGGCCGCTGTTCGCACTGCCACGGATCCGCCGTCAATCTCAATCTCGCATCGGATGTGCCGCAATGCCTTTTCTGCAAGGGCACCGGCGTGTGCACCACCTGCCAGGGCACCGGCCAGTATCCACCCCAGCCTGATGAAGACCAAATGATTCACACGCTGTTCAAGCCGTGATTTGGCAGCCCGAGTGCATATCAGACCGGTGAGTGCGCCAACCTGGCGTTAGAGGAGGGAAGATTATGCGATTACTCGCCGACGTCTTTTTTCTGATGTTGTTCCTGTTTTTCCTGGTTGCGTGGCTGTTTGCCTGGGCCGCGTACCATGTCGCGGGAGGGGGCGTCCACTTGCTGCTGGTGCTGGCTGTCGTGTTTTTGATCGTGCACCTGATGCGCGGTCGCCAGCCGGTGTAAGTGCCGTGAATTGACTGCGTGGCTGGCCGCGTGATCAAATGTAGGCCGTGGCAGCTACCATTTGGAAGGGTCGGTTAAACTTCGGCCTCGTTTCCATTCCCATCAAATTGTTTCGCGCCGCTCGTGCGGAGAAGATCCACATGCACAAGTTGCAGCGCGAAACCGGGACGCGGGTGCGGCAGGTATTTGTTCCAGCCGAGCCAGTGTTGGCTCCAGCCGACACCCGGCGGGAAAAACTACCACCGGAAGCACCTTCTCCGGAAATTCCGGAGACTCCGGTTGCATCCGCGTCCACAGTTCCTCTTCCGGACGAGCCCTCACCATCTCCTGCCTTGTCCCCGCCTCAAATCGTTCATGGCTACGAATACGAGAAAGATAGATACGTTCAGTTCGAGGCCGACGAATTAGCCCGCCTCGCTCCCCGGAGTTCGCCGGACATGCAGATCGTGGAGTTCGTGAAGTCCTCCGAGATCGACCCGGTGTACCTCGAAACTTCGTATTACGTCGCTCCCGATGCGGGCGGTGACAAGCCCTATGCGCTGCTCTTCCAGGTCCTGAAGAAGACCGGCTACGCAGCGCTTGGAGAATTCGTCATGCACCGGCGCGATCAGATCATACTCTTGCGTCCCGGCGAGCACGGCTTGATCGCGCACACCTTGTTTTACGAGGATGAGGTAAAACGTGACACCGAGTATCACGCCGATGCCGGGTTGATCGTGGATAAGGAGATGGACCTGGCGGTCAAACTGGTGGACGCTTTAGCGGATAAGTTCCAACCGGAGAAGTTCAAGAACCAATATCAGGAACGGCTCCGCCAGGCCATTGCGCAAAAAGTGGAAAGCACCCCCGTCACCGAAGCGGAGAAACCTGTTTCCCGTGCACCCGTAGTCGACATCATGGCCGCGCTGCAGGAGAGCCTGGCCAAAGCGCGTAAGCCCGTGGCTAGCGAACGGCCCGGCAAGTCTGCAACCGGTAAGCCTGCAGTCAGTAAGAATGCCCGGCGCGCCGGCGGCAAATAGAGGCGGTCAGCCGGGGCCGCCGCCTCCATTGCCTCGATCCGTTCATTCCTTTAACGGATCTCCTTAACTACGACTACGTCGCCATTGGGCGTGCCGACCACACGCACGCTGACGGGCTTATGGGCTTCCATGTAATTGCGCCAGTCCTTATTGGACTTCAACATCTCGACGACCCGTGTGTTGCCGGCATCGTCAAAGCGCACGAACCTGCCCTCGGGCGTCAGCACGCCGAAGGAAGTCGACGTAGTGGTCGCGGGACAGTCCGAGACCACGCGGGTGGTTTCGGTGGTAGTGGTCGAAGTCCCGCTGGAATTGGTCTCCTTCTTATGGGTCTGCGTGGTGTAGCAGCCCGTATCGATTAGCGTGCCGTTCAGGTTGATGTTCGTGCCAGTGGTAGTAGTAGTGGTCTCCGTTTTGGTGCTCTGGTCTGTTTGCGCACCAAGGCATCCGGCCAATAGTGCAGTCGCAGCAATTGCGGTAAGTTTCATTTCATTCACTCCTCTTTGAGGTTTACATACGAAGAAAAGGGAGCACTTACCCCGCCAGTGGCTCTTGCAATACAAGGATAATGGTGTGTGTTGGTGCTGTCTGGTGTAATCTGGTGATATATGGAAATGACCCTTCCACTAACCGAGCCTACGAGGAGAAGCCTCACCATTCCCGCTCCGCTCGCGGCCAGGATTGACGCCATCGCTATCCAGCGGCATGTCAGTGCCAACCGCGTGATCCTGGACCTGATCGAGGATGGCATCGCCGCCTACGACCGGCGCCGTGCTGACTTTCTTGAATTAACGGAGCGGTTTCAGAAGTCCACGGATGCGGTTGAAACAGAAAGGCTCCGGGAGGAACTCATTCGGATGACATTCGGCGACTGATGCCGGAGATTCAGTGGACCCAACTTTCCAAAGGCGTCAAGCAGCATCTGATGGATCGACTGAAAGATCGTCAGATTACCGCTTCCGATCTGCAGGCTCTGCAGGAATGGATAGCCCATTCCCCTCAAGTCCTCAGCGGGAAGTGGTTCAAGAACTTCGGTACGTTTAAGTTGTGTGGAGAGGGCGAAACACCGCTGACGTTTCTCGAAAAAGATCAAATACCATACGGCGAAGAAGTCGAGTAGATGTCACGGCCTGCCGTTGCCGCGGCATACAGAATGAGGGCGGCAAATGGCATTGCGAAGTCTGTGTAGCAGACAATACCAACGCCACCGTCTCTGGAGAGATTTTGGAATCTGGCTAGCTGGAGCTCTATGGGATAGGAGGCACTTTTCGTGTCAGTGGACAAACATTACTTTATTGAAGAGACGGAGGATGGCCGGTTCGCGATCCGGGCAAAGGGGTCGGAGCGAGCCAGCGATATCTTCAACACTCAGGCCGAGGCCATCGGGCGCGTCAGGGAACTAAATTCCGACGACCACCCGGACGTGGAGCGGGTGCGAAACACCGAGACCGGCGGCCGCGATCAATGGCGGTCTTCTTCCGGGACGTAGTCGGTACAGAAACCGAGCGCTGCAACGCCTACCCTTTGCCACCTAACTGATTAGGATCTCCCAGTGTGGGGTTTTTTGCGTCTGGCCGTTGGCTCTCGGCCGTCCTCCGGATGGCGTCAACATCGGCAAGGTCCTGCGGCCGGCCTGAGGCCAGTTTCGCCACGATAAGGTCCTCGCGTGATATGAAGCAAACTTTCAGTCCGCTTGCCTAGTCCATCACTGTTTCCACACGACGTTCCCAAGCCACGTCAAAATCGATGCCAGGAATATCGGGAAGCACATCAAAACCGCCCGGATCCCGCCCGAAACGGAAGAAACTGCCGCGGTCCTCGAAGTCTTCCGGGCGAATGCTCTGAACCGGCGCGCCAATTCAGCCAGCGCAGCATAGACCGCTCAAGCGTCGGCATGGTCCGCTTTTATGAAAATATCGATGTCCTTCGTGAAGCGCGGCTGTGCGTGAAAGATGACGGTATAACCGCCAACAATCAGGTATCTAACGCCATGGGCATGGAAGGCGGACAAAAGGTCTTTGTGATCTTGGAACATCCGGCTCCATCTCCCAACCCTTCAGTTCGTAGGCAGTTCGGACCAGTTCCTCAACGGCGTCCATCCGTTCGTGCGCCGGCCGGCTCTGCCAATACCGGTATTCGTCAGCCTTCATCTCGTCAAAGCTGATGTACTTGCGAATGGTCAGGTCCATGCTTCAGTTTCTAGCATAGAACGCATGCGTAAGGCCGGATGATAAAGCGTGTTGACCACGCCCCGCGATACGCGCAGCTTCCAAACTTAGGCCGTTCAGTTGGAGCCGTAGCTCACCGCTCGACGTCAGTGTTTGACATGGAGTTCGCGCCAGTCGTTCTCCTGAACATCGACGTCGAACTTACGGGCTGCGGCTTTGATTCGTTTCCAGGCGGCGTCACGCTCCGCGTCGGTCACATCCTGCACCTGGTTGAAGCGCGCAATGGCATTGCGCACATGGGCCGCATCGTGAATGGGCTCCTTCTCTTCTTTGGGAAACGCGAACTCTTTCTCGGGAAGGCTCTGGCGTTTTTTCTCGTTGACTGTACTCATACCAGAGTAGCCAGCAACTCCTTCTCCAGGCGTGTAAACCTTACAATGCCGCCAGTACCTCTTTGTACAGGTACTTCGAACCTTCCACACCGTCCCACGGACCGTCTTCGTACTCCAGCGCGAACGTGCCTTCGAAACCGGCATCGGTCATGATCTTGACCGAGCGCTTCACGTCGTTGTCCTTCCAGCGATTCCAGTATTTGGCGTGGACGTTGGTGTGAGCGTACGGCGCCAGTGCCTTGAGGCCGTTGTACATCAGGTACTCGTGCTCCCAGTTGCAGAAGTCCGGAGACGCTTCGCAGAACTGATGATGCACCTCGTCGACGATGATGCGGATGTTGGTGGGATTGGCGGTCAGGCCCCAGTGATTCTCCAGCGTGACTTTCACACCCACCTTGCCGCCATGATCGGCCATCTCCTTGAACGATTCGATGCAGTTCTTCAGGTAGACCGCCAGTTCATCGCTCTTGGGATAATCGGCCGTCGCCACCGGACCGGGCACAATCCGCGGCCCGCCGCTATTGACGCGCATCGATTTCGCTCCCAACACGGCGGCTCCGTCCAGCCACTTCTTCGCCACTGCGATGCCGGCCTTGCGCTTCTCGGCATCGAGGTCGCAGATATCGCGTGGCGCATTGTTCGAGACGTGCTGGCATTTGGTGCCGGTGGCCGACATCTTCGCCGCCAGCTTGTCCAGCCAGCGTTTGCCGTTGGCGCTCGAGGGGTCGAACTCTTGCGTCACCCGCGTCGCCGCGCCCACGTAGATCGGCACTTCGACATACATGCTGTCGTCGGTGACGTCACCGAACAGGCCCGAGAAGATGTCCATGTGGGTCACCCCGGGAAAGGTGTCCTTGGTGAACTGCGGAAAGTCCAGCATGGTGATCTCGCCGTACTTCTTCTTCATTTCGATGGCGGTGGGGTTGCGTCCGAAGCCCGTCCGGCTCTTGAAGATGTAGCGCAGCGGCCAGGTGTTGGAGGCAATGCGCGAAAGTTTTTCTTTCTCGCTGAGCGGCTTGGCGGCTGCGGCGCCTGCGGCGGGGCTGAGCGCCAGTCCGGCGGCTCCCGCGGTTTTGAAGAAATTGCGGCGATCCATGCTCTGCGGGTCCTCTTCTTTCGTGCCCGGGTGCATCTTTCCCAAATTGTCCCGGTTCATAAAAGAGGTTACTACGAACGGCGGGATGCGCAAGCGGACATTAAAATAGAGATTCCATCCCCGAGACGCCTATGCCGACCCCTGAAACGCTTGAGAAATTTATTGCGCGAGTAGAAGAGAATGCCCACGCCGAAGCCATTGAAGAGTACTACACAGTCAACGCTTCCCTTCAGGAGAATCAGGCGGCCCCGCGAGTCGGGCGTGATGGACACATAGCCCACGAACGTCAGGTGTTTTCCCGTGTGGCGAGAGCCTCATCGAAGTGCATCCGGCCGGTGTTCGTGAATGGCGACAAGGTCGTCATCCGCTGGATCTTCCGCTTCGAATGGCTGGATGGAACCGTCACCCAGATGGAGGAGCTCGCCTACCAGCGCTGGGAAGGCGACCGCATCGCCGAAGAAACGTTTTTCTACGACCCCGCGCAACGCGTCCCGAAGAAGCCATGAGGTGTTACACCTACGGGAAGTTCACGTCCATCACATCGGAGGCTCTTCTGATCATCCCCGCTCAAAATCGACGTGGTATACCATTGGTATAACCGACAGTAGTTCATGAAAACCGCCATCTCTATAAAGGACGACCTCCTCCATGAGGCCGACCGGGTTGCCGGCGAATTGGGGATCAGCCGAAGCGGCTTGGTGTCCCTAGCCGTACAGGAATTTCTCAGCCACCGGCGGCAGGAACAAATTGTCGCGCAGTTGAACGCAGTCTACGGAGGTGAGCCTGCCGTAACTGACAAGCGCCGGTTAGCGGGAATGCGCAGGAAGTTCCGCTCTACGATTCGGGATTCCTGGTGAACGGCGTCCGCCAAGGAGACTTGTACTGGCTGGATTTCGCTCCCGCCTCTGGGTCGTCTCAGGCAAACCGTCACCCCTGCGTCGTCGTCCAAAGCGATCTTTTCAACCTCAGCCGTATTAATACGGTCGTCGTCTGCCTCATCACCTCGAACCTGGCGCGAGCGAATGCGCCCGGAAATGTAGCATTGAAAAAAGGCGAGGCCAACCTTCCTAAAACGAGCGTAGTGAATGTTTCCCAACTGGTCACAATCGACAGAGACGAGCTGACAGAAAAGATCGGCAGGCTTGACGCGGAAACAATTGCTCAGGTCTGCTCCGGATTGGAATTGCTCTTTAGCCGCATCTAAAAGGTTAGTCATTCCGCCCGCAGCCGCAGCATCCGTACCCGCACTTCCATCGACGCGAAATCGTGTCCCGCGTGTACCTGGATCCCGATACTGCCCGGCCCGGGGAAGGTGTGGTCGCGGACCTCCACTACTTTCTTGCCGTTCTGCTCGATGACGAACTCGTCGCCCCGCGCCAGGATACGCGTCCGGTTCCAGTCATCGTGATTGACCGTCGAATGGTCGCGATTCTCGGCAATGAAAGCCTTCCCCATGCAATACAGCGACCCGGACAAGGTCACCGCGTCATCGAGAATATCCGCCTGGTAGCCAGTCTCCGGCCCATTCACCCGGAACCAGATGCCGCTGTTGCCCGGCCAGCGCATCTTCCATTCGGCTTCCAGTTCAAAATCGGCCCACTGCTTCACCGTGTATAGATCACCGGCGGCGCCACCCGCGCCCGGACGTCCCACCAGCACGCCGTTCTCGACAGTCCAGTTCGCGTGGCCTTCCGCTCTCCAGCCTTTCAACCCGGGGCCAGGCAGCAGGGAACTCCATCCAGGCTCCGCCGCGCTCATGCCGGCGGCCGCGCCGCCGAGCATCATCGAAAGCACTTCTCGCCGGCTGAAGATCATCGTTACACCTTCGGCAGCTCGTAGCCCTTACGCCGCGGACGCGATAAAAACTGGTTGGCCTCCCGATCGCCGATGAAGACTTTCGCCTTCGGATCCCAGCGAAGCTTGCGGTCCAGTTTGCGCGCAATGCTCACCAGGTGGCACAGGCTGGTGGCGCGATGCCCGATCTCGACATCCGCATTGGGCTTCTGGCGCGTGCGCACGCACTCGATGAAATTCTTCAGGTGAAAGGCATCCTCTCCCCTGCCGAGCGGCGTGACGGGCGGCGCGCCCTTGCGGAGTTCCGGTGGATCGGCCGTGAAGTCACCGCGCTCGATCTTGATGGTCCCGTTCTCGCCGATAAACGTGCCGCCGAGTTGCGAGAGTCCGGTCTTGCCGGGCTCCTCGAGCTTCAACAGCGTGCCGCTCGCATAGCGCATGATGACCGGCTTGCGGGCCAGCGTGTACTTCATATCGTCTTCGATGAGCTTGACGAAGTCCGGAGCGTCCTCGGTGTGCCGGTCCTCGGTCCACAATTCCACTGGCCCGGTGTCGTCCGTGCCCAGCGCGCACTGCACCTGGTCCAGGCCGTGCGTTCCCCAGCCCGATACGCCCCACGATTCGCCGCCATCGTCGTAATCCCACCATTTATGCCAGCGCCGGTGCAGTTGGGGATGATAGGGGCGAAATTCGGTCTGGTTGCACCAGCGGTCCCAGTCCATGCCCTGCGGCACGGGTTGCTCGGGCTGCGGCTTCCAATCCATTGGGGGAAGGTAGTTGCAGACTACCGCCGCCCGGATCTTGCCGATCTTGCCGCTGCGCACCAGTTCGCTCGCATACCGGTCGATGGGGATGGACCGCTGCTGGCTGCCCGCCTGCAGGATGCGATTCCATTTGCGCGCTGCATTTACCAGCGTCCGCCCTTCGTGGATGGTGAGCGAGATGGGCTTCTCCGCGTAGACATCGAGACCCGCCTGCATGGCGTGCATGGCGGCCAGGACCCGGGCATGCGTAGTGGTCTCGATAAACACCGCGTCGAGCTTTTCCTTCTCGAACATTTCCAGGTAATTTTGATATTTGCCCCAGCGCTCGAAGTTGGCCGGCATGGGGCTC
>Ga0105240_10007027_pt1 | contig 16425 bp, 12 predicted proteins | sample KBSC54metaG_FD_80426 | JGI IMG/M metagenome (GOLD analysis project Ga0105240, IMG submission 80426) | Corn rhizosphere microbial communities from Kellogg Biological Station, Michigan, USA - KBS C5-4 metaG | ecosystem: Host-associated > Plants > Roots > Rhizosphere > Soil | place: Michigan, USA... | reverse complement strand
TCTCCAGTTTACAAACAATTATTTTTCTTTTACATAATTGCGTTAAAAAATCAGATTAAGCCATGACTACTTCAGTTTTACAATCCACGCCCATGTCTGTGTCGAAGATTTTTGGATTGTTTTTGCTCCTGTTTGGAAGAAAAAATTGCCAACTTATTAATTTCAGCTTCATAAAAACGGTAGGCGATCTTTTTCCATTCTATGTCCTTTCCCAACAACTTTACAGGGATTGTTTGATCTACATTTTCGTGATACCGCAATGAATTAATTGCCATTTGCCTGTTTACATTGGGATATTTCTGCTCGTACGCTTTAACAATTGCCAATAAAGGCCTCTGCTCCAATAGGAAATACATATCAATAAAGTCTTTTTTCCTTTCGCCGCTTTGAGCAATTGCGTTTAATTTCATTGCGCCAATATCTTCCAGCGATGACATCCTTATCCCTTCAATTACTTCAAGAGGTCTGCATTGAGGATATGCATGTGTTAAAATATCAATCTTGATATCATTGATAAAGCCGAACACGCCGTTTTTTATTGACTTGCTATCTGACAATTGATAATTATCCTCCAAATATTTTTTTAATCTGGAAGTATCAAATTCTTTCTCTGAGAATAAATCAATATCTATTGAAATCCGGTGTCCGATCTGTAAGGACAAAGCAGTACCGCCAACGAGGAAAAAATCCTTTAATTCGGTATCTCCCATTAGACGTTTAATCAGATCCAGTGTCCCCGCGTCGACTGTTTCCTTGTGTAGCATAACATCTCTTCCTTAGCGATTGAAAAATATTTTGAGGCATCTTCAATAGCATAATCCGGAAGAAATAGTATTTCACTTTTTAATGCATTGACTACTTTATCTCTCCCATAAAAACGGATCAGCTCCATCCATTCCTGTTCGTTACCTCTTTCTATGATGCGGGCAATAATGGTTTTGTAGGAAGTTCTCCAGTCTATTTTGTCATAGTCAAAATCCCAAAACCATTTTGGTGAAAAATCAGGCTTGCTATTTAATAGATTATTGTCCATACACAAAAATACTATTAATTCAGGAGGCTGGGCAAGCGCTACAAAATTTATAGTTCTTGTTATAAATCAAACGGGCTATTTACCTTCACAAAAAACCTGGGCAAAATTACTGCGGATAGGGCGACTGTGATATTACCAAATACGTCGGATAGTTAGGCTGCAGAAGTAGACGTGCTGCCGTTCGTTTTTAAATCAATATATACCTACTTCCTCACGGTTTTTCATCCAAAGTTGGTTGGCGTAGTCGCGGAAGGATTGGGGGCTGCTTTAAAGTTTGCGTAAGCAATATAGTCGCCGCCAATGTCAGGGTGTTACTTTTGGATGTTTGAGTTTAAGATGTGTGGTCCCGCGGATTGCATATTTTTTTGCGCCTTACGGTTTTAAGCGCAAAGGCGCTAACTAATATTTTGAACCAATTTCAATTTAGGTCTAAATCTGCCAATCTTTTCAAATCATAAAAGAAATGGTTTGTTATAATTAAAGCCTGCACCACAATATTAAAAAGGTCTTTTTCACAGCGAAAAAGACCTTTTTTGTTATATTTAAGCACTTTTCGACTTAAAGTAGATCAAGCAGAATAATTGCGGGGGAATATAAAAAGTAGTTGTTTTGTGAAGAAATGAACAACACACGCCCTTGTCAAACGCATACGAAATTCTAAATCCTTGAAACACTTGCTGAATCCGGTCTTTTACGCGGACACGAATAAACATTTGTACACTTTAATATATAAAAAGGCGGCACTAAAACTGGTGCCGCCTGTATTAACTATCGGTAGAAACTGATATTAGTTTGGATTCTTAATCGGGGCGCTTCCCGCTGCCGGCGGATTAAGCACAAACTCATCCGCAGGTACATCCCAATAATCAAGGAAGTTATAGTTAATCGTCGCATTGGTATTCAGCGTACCATCCGGTGTAACTACTGTACATCCCTTTCGGCCGCCACCTTTCGAAATATCGTAAATAACACCCCAGCGCCTGGCATCATAGAAGGCGGTACCGCGAAACAGCAAGGCAATGCGCCTTTCCCTTCGAACTTCCTCCAGGGCCTGTGCCATCGTCAGGCCTGTACCGGAAACCGCAGGCAGTCCAGCACCCTGGCGGTTTCTCACAGCATCTACAAGTGCAAGCCCTTGATCTGTCTGGCCGGTATAAATCAAAGCTTCTGCCATCATCAATTCATTCTCTTCATAGCTCGGGCCGATATATACTTCCTGATTTCCAGGTGTTTTATCTGCAATCTGGTAAGCATTGTTACCCGATACAGGATCCAGCTGGGCGTTAAGTAATTCCCACCTTGTGCCAAAAGTAAATCCGCCCACCTGGTTTAAAAATGGTGTCACCTGCAGGAAATTCTTTGATTTTCTTAGATCACCGCTCTCAAATTCCTGCAAGAGCCTTTCGCTGATAGTGAATGAGGTGGAGGTTGGATCGCCGGCCGTATTGGCTGCCACCGAACCGCCCCCAGGCGAAAATACATAGTTATTGGATGTACTATGTCCGGAAAAGATATTGTCATCAGCCTGCACGCCACTTGTGGTCAAAGTGATGATTGTTTGCCAGTCTGTTGCCGTCATATCGGTAACTTTTTTATTGGCCAGCAGGTTTCGCGCCATCAGGGAGTTAATGCTGTGAATAAACATGTCGGGCGAAGGTACCTGACCATCCCCGACCTGAAAAAAGGTCGGAATCAGACTGGACATCACGGTCGTGTAGGTGCCGGTATTACTAATAGTACTCAATAACGATGCTGCCTGAGAGAGGTTTTTGTTCGACTCAGCGATCAGCGCTGCGCTGTTAACATAAGTGTTGTTGGTTGCGCTTACTGTGTTATTGATAACCCCGGCATAATATACCGAACCCAGACGGGCGTAGGCGTAGCCTTTCCACCAGTAGGCCCAGGCCTTAAAAGTGGTTTGTTTAGTAGCGGCATCACCCGAAAACGATATCGACGGAATAAGCGCCAGAATCTGGTTTGCGGCGTTGTTTAACGCATACATATTCTGCCATTCGTAGTAAAACATATTGTTACTCTGTTTGTCGCGCGAGTTGTTCAGTCTCAAATTGCCAATCTGCGGCTGAGTGTTAGTGATGCGCGACCCGTCATCCAGTATTACATAATCCGGAACGTTTACCAGGTTGACATTCTGGTTTGCCGCTTGCGCCGATACATCATCGGCAAGCAGTTCATGATAACCGTAGCACAGGGAAAAAAAGCTATCGCCCAGCCAGCCATCTCCATTGGAGAAGCCATTGGTGTAAATACTGCCCTGGGCCAGGGAGGTTATGCCGGTTTCCGTCTGGGCCTGTACCAGTGTTGGTGAGTTTGGGTTCTCGACGTTAAGTTCTTTTTTGCATGATGCCAGTGCCATGCCGGCCAGGATCATCGATGTTATGATGGATTGATTTCTTTTCATATTATATTCATTTGAGGCGTTAAAAGCCAAGGTTTAAACCGATCTGGTACGATTTGAGGTTAGGAGATGATGAATTATCCACTCCCCTGTCAAACGGCGAGTTAGAGGTGCCGCTGCTAATCTCCGGATCAAAGCCTTTATACTTGGTAAATGTTAAAATATTACGCCCGGTAACCGTTAATACTGCTCTTCTGAATACTTTACTGTTCAGCAATTTCGAGAAATCATAACCCAGGTTGATTGACCGGAGGCGCAAAAATGAAGCACTTTCATAAAAATAATCCTTTGTGCCGTCACGCGCGCCGTTTCTGGCGCCGATAATATCCGCATAAGCGCTCCTGTAATAAGCTGTATAAGCCGCAGATGTACCTCCAATATTAACTGCGTTATCATAATCGCCGCTGATACCGTCACGGTACATCCACTCCCTGGTTTGATTGTAAAGATGGCTGCCGTATACCCAGTCGAACTGGAAGCCGAACAGAAGTGATTTATAAGTAAAACTGTTAATGAACGAAGCATTGAATTTCGGGTTCGGATCGCCGATAGGCGATACCTCATTCGAGAACTGAATAGCTTTTGTCGTTTTGTTAACAACCCTGCCGTCGGCTATCGTATATTGGTCGGCAGTGGCTGGATCGATAAAATATTGCCCTTCGGCATTTTTCTCTGAAATACTTGTCAGGGCCTTAAAGCCGTAGATCTGGCCGATTTTTTGACCAGGATACAAAGATAGTTGCGTACTGCCCGCTGAAGATCCCAAAATAATTGGCGGTCCATCTATGCTCGTAATTTTACTCGTTTCCGTACTGAAGTTGGTTCTGAAATTCCAGTTGAATTTTGAAGACCGGTAGATGCCAAAATCAACCGATGCCTGAATGCCATGCGATGCCAATCCGATAGCATTGGTTTTAATCGAAGAACCGCCGGTAGAAGGCGCCACACTAACATTATAGATCACATTGTCGGAGCGCCTGTTCCAGTAAGTGCCGCTGATATTAAACTCGTTAAACCAGTTACCGGATGCACCTTTAAGCGTCAAATCCGTACCGAGTTCGTACTCCTTCGAAACTTCCACTTTCAAATTAGGGTTAGCCAATGAGGTTGGCAGGTTGAAGGTTAACGATGTACCCAGGTTTTGCGCATTTACCGTCGGGTAACGATCGAACGGCATCGGCTGTATACCTGCTTCGCCGAAACCGCCCCTCAATTTAAATTCGGTGATTTCGCTCCCAAGACCTGAATCTTTCCAGAATTCAAAGGACGAAGGGCGTATATAACCATTTATATCAGGAAAAGTAAAAGGCTTTGATCCTCCGCCGAATGCCGACGACCAATCGCTCCTGAGGCCTCCGGCTATGCCGGCATAATCACCAAAATCAATCTTCTGGTTAACATAAAAGCCATAGGTGATGAAAGGCGTCGTATAATCATAGGAAACCGCCTGCGTTGAAGTTTGGTTAAAATTATATATGGCATATGCCGGCAAGCCAAGTCCATATGTATTAAACTGCTTATCAACGTTCTTACGATAGTCGTAACCAACCAATGTGCTGGTGGTAATAGGCACATTCAGGTGAAAATCCTTTTGAAAATCGGTCCTGATGATGGCGGATGCATTAAAATTCTGAAAAGTGGTACTACTGGTATTTTTATCCAATTCGCCGGTTGGATCCGGAGCATAGGCGCCAAAATAAGACCCGAGATCCTGAGCAGTCAGCGTTGCGCTCTGGTTTTTGTAGATCACGTTTTGTTCGGTGTGCTGCCAGTTAATACCATATTTGGCGTTCAGGCTTATAAATCTATTGATCTTATAGTCAGCCTGGATGTTTTGCAACGCATTCTCCTTGTTGGTAGTTTGGCTGCCCCACTGGGTAAAGTAAAACGGGTTGCTACCATTGACACTCACTGTACCGGAGTTCAGGGAAAGTGGGTAGCTACCATCAGCGTTTTTTTGATAGAAATCATAGTAAGGCTCGGCGTTAAGCGCATCGAAGATACCGCCGGCATTGCCGATGCCAAACGCCGGGTTCAAGGTATTTTTTGTGTATATCAATTGCGTTATCGAACGAATGGTAAAGCCTTTAAACAATTCGGCTCCGATGTTGGCTGTTAAATTCGTCCTGTCGTTGTAGCCGTTATTTCTGATATTACTTTGCTGATGATTGTTTGATACCGTTAAGTTGTAATCGGATTTATCATTGGCACCCGAGATGGCAACACTGTTATTGGTTGTATAAGCAGTTTTAAAAAGCTGCGCCAGGTGGTCATAATATTTCAGATTGGTTCCGTATTGCTGATGGGCAACATTCAAAGGATTCGACATAGAAGTCGGGCTGTTTGCATCAGATTTATAAGCCCACTGGATGCCCTGATAGCGGCCATCCTGATCACGGGTGATAACGTTTCCACTGCCGTCAATAAATTGCCCCTGTCCGTTTACGGCAAAGCTGCTCAACTTTGCCTGATGCACATCGCCGTTATTGATAATATCACTACCGGCAACACTGGAAGATATATCAATTCGAGCCTGACCAAGTTTGCCTTTTTTGGTAAACACCTGGATTACGCCGTTTGCACCCTGAGCACCATAAATGGTTGAAGCCGCGGCGCCCTGCACAATTTCGACGTGATCGACCGTAGCGGGGTCAATTTGACTAATATCAGTCACGCGTGATTCAACACCATCAACAAGCAGCATTGGCGAAGTTGAGCCCTGTATCGTGTTAATACCGCGAAGGATGATGTTGGCCCTGGCACCTGGCGTGCCATCGACAGAGGATATTTGGGCACCTGCTACCTGGCCAATCAAACCCTGGTCTATAGATGCCTGGGGCGACGAGGACAGGCTTTTTCCGGATACAGCCTCCACGGATATCCCCAGTTTGGCCTTACTGGTTGCAACACCCGAACCGGTAACCACGACTTCGCTCAACTGTCCGCTCAATGAGAATAAAACGACCTTAATCGAAGCTGAGCCCGAAGCTGAGATCGTTTGGGTCTGGTAACCGATAAAGCTAATCGTCAGCGCTGCATCGGGAGGGGCGGAAAGGGTGAATTTGCCCTCACGGTTCGTCTGGGTACCAATGTTGGTCCCTTTAATTCTTACAGAAGCCCCGGGAATGGGCATTCCATCGTCTTTTGCGGTAACGACACCTGTAACGGTGCGGTTTTGTGCCTGGGCATAGCCACCCAGGAACACAAACAAAAGACAAAAAAAACCTGTTAATAAGTGTTTCTTCATGCTTTTTAAAATGAGTCAGTTAATAGTTCCCGTAAAATACAACTGTATATTTCATGTTACAAAGACCATGAAACTTTTTAAAATATTTAAAAAAGTAGATAATAATTAAGTGTGTATATTTTACAATATGAAAATTTAAGTGACAGTTTTTTATTAATATTTCAATATTTTTAATGGAACAAATGAAAAATCGTGAGAAATATTTACAAGTTTTAACATAAAATTGTCGTAATTATTCGTGCTTAATCAAATTTTTAATCAAAATCTGACATTTTGGTATAAAATGTTGATATTTTAAAATATATAACGATATTTTTCCGATCAAAATGAGATATATAATACTTTTTAGACTTAATTATTCCATTATATCGTTTAAAATAAAATAAATAATAGAAATCATTGAATACAATTAGAGTCATTTTATGATTTGGTGAGATCTGTGGGAAATTATTTTCATTTGCGGCCCCAACGAGATGGCGTCATAGCTCAGTCGGTAGAGCAAAGGATTGAAAATCCTTGTGTCGCTGGTTCAATTCCAGCTGCTACCACAATATAAAAAGGCTTTTTTCAACAAGGAAAGGGCCTTTTTTAGTTAAAATTGACATAAAACAGACTATGGATCAGTCCGAAACTTTTTTTCTTGGGGGGAGGGAAGAAAATAGAATGATCTTTTCGGGAGAATAAAAGTATACGGACATCCGTGCAGAACGCCTACGAAACACTTGCCAAACCACTACTGCACAAGGAATCCTAGATTTCTTTGAATTAACCAACGTTACTCAAACAGATATAAGCAAAGGACTGGTCTATGATAGATGAATGTGCAACTGGCCGTATTAAGGTATCTTGAAATCAATGTATCCAAAAATAAATTAAAAAATGAAGCATCGAAATCGGCAAACGTGAGCGTTAGAAACATTTTCAAATTTGTTTCGATAGAAGGCTTGCTAACAGCGATGCCGTCCAATTCTTACAGCTGGGTAGGGCGATTATTTTTCTTTACTTCTCATTGTATTCTACCTCAAAAGGTATCGGCCCGGCATCCATGTGGGCAATTTTTGAAGGCAGAACGTAGCCCCACCCAAGTTTAAAATCTTCACGCTGGCACAGGTAGTCGATATGGAACGGGTAAAGGCCTTTTGTTAAAGGGATGATATAAGAGTATGTCGGCTTGTTATAATCACCATCCCACTCGATAATCTTTTTATTGGCGAGGTAGAGCTTAGAACCGTTATCTGCATTGAAGAAGAAAATGTAATAACCATCCTCTTTAGCTTCGAACATACCATCAATGACCAAAGCAAAGTGGGTTTTCCGCGGTAGCTTATCCAAGTCGAAGGCTTTATCGGTGACCCCGGTCTTAGCGGGTCTTATGGTTTTCAGGTCCGGCCAGGCCTTCCAGTCACCCTCATAGTATGCATAGTTAAAACCTCCGCTCTGCCAGTTTTCGGTATTCTTTGCAGGCGATGGCGATTTTTCACCTGTAAAGACACCCACAAAGGTTTTGTCGTAGCGCGCCCGGTTACTGAGCGCCCTGTAGGTCACCGTGCAAGCACCATTAATGGTTTGCGGCTGTGTAACCATCGGCGAATTGGCAGTTGGTACCGAGCCATCTAATGTATAATGTACACCTGTAGTGTCGCCGTCGATGTATAATTTAACCGGTTTCCCTTTTTGTATGATGCCGTACATGGGATGGAAAAGCACTGTCGGGGTAAGGCCTTCGTAAGTAAACTTCAATCCATCATAAGTAGCTTTGAACCTTACTGAGCTATGCGTTTCCCGCTCGTACGCTTGCACTTTCCATTTCAAACCTGCCGGGGCAAATTGTTTTAGGGTCGTTTCTAATGTGTCGATCTTCATCTCATTCATGGTTGCGCCCACCCTGCCGGCAATATAAAGTGTGACGTTTTCAAGCGGCAGACGCTTCAGTTTGGTGGCCGCCAACTTGGCCACCAGCGTATTATCCCACCAAATGCTTGGGTCGATAGCAATGAACGATTTGAAAACCAACGGCTCATTCAGCATCGCGTAAACCGCGAACATAGCGCTAAGGGAATGCCCCACAGCGTATTATCGCCATTTGAAGGATAATGCTGATTGATATAAGGAATAAGCTCATTTTTAATATACGCTAGAAACTGGGATGCGCCGCCCGAACCTTTCCAAGCAGCTAAGTGTGTTGGAGTTAGTTCCACATTCCGGTCGATTCCCATAACACTCACGATGATGGTTTGCGGCATATAACCCTGGTCCTGCACAAATCTTTGTACCTGCGTAACCAAACCGGTATTCCAGTTGCCACCATCCAGTACATAAAGCACATCGTACTTTTTGTTATCTTCCGGTTTATAGTCATACGGCAAAAATACCTGAAATAGACGCTTTTGATTCAAAGCTAACGAATGCAGCGAGTCGAGTTTTCCATGAATTGGCGATCGCAATACCGTATCCTGCCCATGAGCTACAATAGCTAACGTGATCAACAGGAACAATGAAAGGAGTAATTGTTTTCTCATCGTGCCTATAAGACACGAAAAATCGACAGCTCGTTACAGTGATTTGGTTGTTTGTTGTTTTAAAAATACCTGCAAAGCAATTAAAATCATCCACCGTACGGCGCTGCGCTATTGGCTGACAAAAAATGTGCGCGCCTAAAATAGTAGTCTCTGTTTTCCTACCAGCATCCGCCAATTTTATGTAACGAGTGTTTGAAAAATCATTTTAAAGCAAATCGTTGTTATATAGTTGTTACACCCAGTGTGCCATGACGACTCGTAAAGTAATGAACGACAGTTCGTTTTTTAAATATGTATTGGAAAGTATCGAAGACTATGCCGTGTTCACCACCAATAAGGAGGGTTTGATCAACAGTTGGAATGTCGGTTCCGAGCAGCTACTGGGTTATACCGAGGAAGAAATAACTGGTAAAAATGCCTCTATATTATTTGTCAAAAACGATGTAAAAAAAGGTGAACATTTGAAGGAGCTGCGGGTCGCACTTAAACAGGGCAGTGCACTGGATGAACGCTATCATCAACGCAAGGACGGTTCGCAGTTTTGGGCGAGTGGAAAAGTGTTCCCATTACATGATGACGATCATCGGCATATCGGGTTTACCAAGATTATGCGTAACCTGGATGAAAGACGGCTAGCGGAGGAACAACTCAACCGGGTACGCCATTATGCGGAAAGTATCGTTGAATCTGCAGCCGAACCCATCATTATTCTCAATGAGGACAGGACAGTAAATACGCTTAACCAGCCATTCCGCAAACTATTCAAGATCACAAAAAAAAATATTGCCGGTTTATCATTGCAATTATTAAAGGGCGACTTTGACAGTTCAGCATTTTTAAATCTGCTGGCCGACCTTAAAGAGGGCGAAGAAGGAATTCTTAACGTAGAGTTTCTCCACCGGTTCAAAAGTGGGGAAATAAGCACGCTCTTGGTCAACGGACGTAAGTTGCGGCCTGATTCGAAAATTACGCTGGTCATGGTTTCTATCCAGGACATCACTCAACAACGGGCGCTTGAAAAACAAAAGGATGATTTTATCTGTATTGCTAGCCATGAAATTAAGACGCCGCTTACCGTGATCAAGTCAACTGCCCAATTGCTGCAGCGCCATGCCGATCCGTTTACGGTAGAAAAATTCGCTCAAAAGATCGGTGAAAAGACGGATAAACTGCTCACACTGCTCAAGTATTTGCTGGATGTTTCGCAGGTGTCTAATAATGAATTCCGGCTGGCGCCAGAATGGTTTTCTTTAAAGCAGTTGGTTGATGAAAGCGTTGATGAGACTCTCCTGATCAACCCTGGTTTGACCGTTATAGTGAAATCTAACATCAAAACCACTGAAGTATGGGCTGATAGATTCAGAATATCACAAGTATTGAATAATTTTCTAAATAATGCAGTAAAATATTCACCCGTAGAAAAGAAAATCATTGTTCGGCTTAGTGAAAACAAACAGGCCAACCAGATCGTGCTAAGCGTACAAGATTTTGGCGTTGGCATTCCTAAAGACGAGCAAAAAAATTTGTTTAAGCGTTTTTGGCGGGCCTCCACTGCCAGGAACGTTAGCGGTATCGGACTGGGGCTCTATATATCGAGCCAGATCATCAAAAGGCATAACGGTAAAATTTGGTTTACCAGCGACCGGAATAAAGGCTCTACATTTAAGTTTTCCATTCCGGTTAAAAGCGCTAAGAATTAACGTGCAATTACCAAAGTAAACGCTACCTTTCTACCGGAAATGGACAGTAAAAGTTAAGTATCTTAGTCAACAATCAGACTTGGCCCGCCAAATCATCATCGTTGCTCTGCTGATTGATCATGGCGGATGCGATCCATAATAATGCGGCAATCAATAGCATCTCTTTATGCCGTACCGGCAAGCTATCAGCCGGATTAGTCAGCAGCCGCAGCCCGTCAAATAGCAACAGGCAGATGATTACTGACAGAATGAAGCTTCGGAATAAAGATAATTTTTCCATTGTCCATCTCCTCCAGGTTTTTTAACCGAGAATCCCGCGCACAATCAATTTGCTGATATAGGCGAGTTCATCCAGGTTACAACAAATGGTCTTTATTTTCACTGGTAGCTCCTCAACTGTTTCCATCAGGTCGATATGCAGCAGGGAGCTATCGCAGATGATCTTGTCGCCTTTTAACTGTCGGAACAGATGATGAGCGGCCTCGCGGTCATTACCGATAAAATATTGGCCGTAATCATCAAAGCCGTCAGCTGTTTTCAGGCTGAGCAAAATATAAAACAGTGTTTCCATAGCTATTACATAAATCAAAGAGCTCCCGCAAAGGAGCTCTCGGTAACCTCACTTTTTTAGCATCGCATTAACCTTTTCTTTCCATTACCGGTGCGAGCTCCTCTTTTTTCCTTGCAGCCACCCAAACTACCCGGTATCTGCTTCTGCTATCTTTCTTAACTTCCTCCATGTAGATACCCTCTGGCGTCACCCAGTACGTTTTGCCATTCAGTTTAACCTGCCGGCAACCTTCCGGCAGCTGGTCGATCATATCACCTATAAAGGGTAAACCAGGGTCAGAGGCGGCGTTGGTGTTGCCGATGCCATTAACACCTGCCACTTTATAGGCAAACTGCCCGCCGGGTTTGATCACGGATTCGTAATAGATACCCTTGTACTGAAAATACGGGTTATTGTCAATGATTACGATATCCGCAGCGATCGGCAACTCAGGCACTTCGGCGCCTACGGGCGGCACGGCGATCTTGTAGCTGCCATCGGCACCCGACTGATAAAACAGCCCGTCCCGGTAATAATAAGGGTGGGCTTTCCAGACAAATTGATAGCTTTCTTTAGGAAGGGTAGATACTATGGCGCCGGCATGCGGGTAAACAAAAGGGTGATAGAAACTTGTCGGATGAACTTTTAAGGCATCAGGGCGCATTTGAGGCAAAGTATGGTTAGAGGCCGTCAATTGGCCGCCATTCTGAGCATTGGCAGGAGCGCTTAATCCAAAAACCAGCGCACCCGCGATGCATAAACTTGCTAAAAATTTGCTCATCGTTTTCATGGTCTTTTAAATTAAAGGTCCTACAATAATTATCTTACCAAACAGCATATCCCGAAAAAGGCCGCCATAACGGCAGCCTTTCAGGATATATATGATCGGGTAGCTTATTTGATCTCGATCTGCCTGCGAACGGTTTTCGCTTCTTCCCGCTTGGCAATATCTATGCGGAGGATACCGTCGGTATAAGTGGCATTGATCTGACCGTCATCCGCGCTTTCAGGAAGCGTGAAGGAACGGACGAAGGAACTGTAGCTGTATTCGCGTTTGCTGTAGTTCTTCTGGTTGTCTTCCTGGTTCGCGGTTTGTTCCACCTGGACGGTGAGCATATTATTTTCGAGGTCCAGTTTGAAGTCTTCTTTCTTGAGGCCCGGTGCGGCCAGTTCCACATGGTAGTTGTCTTCGGTCTCGCTGATGTTAACAGGGGGCACACGGGTCACCATGCGATCGGTGAAAAACGAATTATTCAAAAGAGTGTCGAAAACGTCATTAAAGCCTGGCAATAATGAGCGGTTTCTATTTTCGGGATTAAATTTAACCAATGTCATAATCTTTTCTTTTAATTGTTATTAAAGGATCCAACCATTAATTCATTAAACTTAAGGACGAATGTTCAGGGAATGTCCGGCAAGCAGCATGCCAATTCGAATGGTGCTACAAAAAATGAAATTTTAGCAGTTTGGAGCTGAAAAAATTTCACGTCAAATGCCAGTTTTTCAGCTGAATCCATGCGCCTGTCGGCGAGAACAACCAACTAGAACATTGCTATGGTCGACATTTCTTTGGGCTACAAAGCCGCTTTACGAAAGTAGAGCGACTTTTTTATGTACTCTCTAAATCAATTAAAATCCTCATATCGGCCAACTTTTACATCGTCGACGAATGTTATTAAAGTCCGATATTTTCTAACACGCGATTGCCGTATTCGGTTAAAACAATTGCAGGGGAACCGTCTTAGTTACGTTCCGATTCTTGTTTAAATTAAATTTTAGAGGCTTTCTTCTGATTGAAGATGGCTTTTTATTACCCGACGCTCGTCTAAATTATCTGAAAAAGCCGCGGATAACACCTGCTTTATTTTATTGTTTGGCTCTCCATAAAAAAATAAGTCGCTATAAATGTGACAATTACAGTTTATTTTAAAAAAAAATCTATTTAAGAACAATAATATGTGAAAATACCCGTCAAATAGGTCTAATTAATTTAACTATTATGAAATTATTAAAGATTAAAACCCTTGCAGGGGTAGGTGCGTCTGTTGTACTATTATCAGCACTTTCAATGTTCAGCTCGTGTTCAAAGAACAACGACAATGTCACTCCTTCAACCCCTACTTCAACCCCAACTACTACCGCTGCTAAACCTACACCAGCGTTTACTTCGGCATCCCTGGCGACCACTTACACAAGTTCAGGTCCAATCACAGCTAAGTCTTACACTACTTACTCAGGCTTGGTGATCAACTTAAATGGTTCAGGCACCACCGGGATAACGCTGCAAAATTTAACTAATGTGCACATCACCAATTGTAAAATCATCAATACTACTGGTTTTGCAATTAATATTTACAATTGTTCAAATGTAACAATTGATAACTGCCTTATTTCAAACGTTGGTTTTGGCGTGTATGCACAGGGTAACTCGAAGAACATAAAGGTTAATAACAACCAGTTCTTGAATATCAATGGTATCAACACTTCTTCTTTGGGTCATGCTGTACAATACAATGGTGTTAACGGTGGTGGCAACCAGGTAAACTATAATCATATAGAAAACATTGCCGGCGTGGCAGTGCATCCTCATGATATGATTAACCTTTATCAATGTAACGGCTTACAAGGCGACAGCATACAGGTAATAGGTAACTGGATCAGAGGTGGTCAATTAACTTTGTGGCCTAACTCTTATAGCGGAGCTGCAGGTATAATCATGGCTGATGTTGCAGGTTCATACCAGGTTTGCAGAAATAATATCCTGGTTAACCCTGGTTACGCAGGCATCCAATGTATAGGAACCGGATATGGTATCAAAATAGATCACAACCAGGTATTCAGTACCAGAACTGCCATAAACAGCAACGCGATCAACATTCTGGATAAAACCCAAATAGAAGTTTCTTACAATAAAACCAACTGGACAAACCATAATGGCATCAATGCATTATTGTCAGATGGGGAAACTCAATACTACCTGGGCTCACCTGCTTCCCCTTGGCCAAAAAACTTCGGCACAAATAACTGGAGATCAGGCATCACTGCAACCATTCTGCCTACTACTATCATTACATTGAATTAATAACGGTAGCATATATCATCTGACAAAATCATTAATAACAAGTTAGTTTGATATTAGAAAGCCTTCAGCATAAAGCTGAAGGCTTTTTTGTTTTGCGGGAAGTCTTATCAAATGTTCACGCAACGAATCTGAATAGCAGGACCCCTGCCAGGGGCTCGCCCTGATAGGGGAATAATTTATTGGCTGATGGTTACAGTACCCATATCCTGTACAGCGCCATTGGTCACAACAACGCCGGGAACTGTTTTGGTCACATATGGGCTAACCGGCACAAATTTAACGTTGTATGTTCCGGCTGGCAGGCCGGGGAAGAAGAACTTGCCGGTGGTATCAGCTATCGTACCTACGGTGTCTGTACCCATAATTGCGTACACTTTAGGGGCAGAAGCGGCAGGTGTAACTGTTCCTGTTAAAGCACCTGATGCCGCTTGAGCGACAGCGCGAATAACCGGTTTCAAAATATAATTATCGCTTCCCGTCAATACGATCGATTGTGCGGCATCAAAGTCGAGTAATAAGGTATAGTCTACGCCTCCAATCAGCTTGTCGTGCACGTTTAATTTTACACCTGAAGTTTGTCCACTTGGAGTGGTCAGATTAAAATGGGTTCCATTTATCACTACCTCGTTACCTGTATTGTTCAACACCAGTCGTATTTGCTGAATTGTTCCGGCAGGAATATCCTGGGCCGCCAACAGCGTATCTTTTCCAAGCCTGAAATGCAAAATGTCGATAGGGCCGCCGCTTACGTTCAACGTTTGTTGGCCTTTGTCGGTAATCACTACTACGCTCTTAACGCTTAACATCACTGCATCATAGGGGCCGGGTGCGTCCGTTAATTTTACTGCAACGTGAGTAGTACCCTTGTTGTCCTTTGAGCACGCTGAAACAAAAATGCACAGCGCTGCTGCAAGAATCAGAATCTGATTTTTCATAACTTTTGTTGTGTTAGTTTTCATTTGTTTTAGAGTAAAGGGCCATTGACGGCCGATTATTTTAAGCATTAGACAACTTATTACCCTAAGGTTTAACATGATTGTCACAAAAAAATTACATTCACTGATTTACAACCGAATAATTTAATTATCTGAAGTTCGTTTAGGGTTTTTTTTGGCTGTTAATTCCCGCTCTGAAAAGCGGCTTTCTGTTGGGAGATTCTACTGGGACAGAAAAGAAATCTCGTTTCCTTAATCACATTTGCACCCCGGTCATGGCAAGGTCTTTTCTTTATTACCTCCAGCAAACAATCGTCATTTCGGCTATTGTTATTTTTGCGGCATATGCTACCATCTGCCATAACATCGTCACAACTCAAAAATCAGCGGGTTTCAACCATACTGGCCTTTGCCTTGTTGCCGCTGTCGGGGTTTGCTACAGACATTTATATACCATCGCTACCCGATATGGGTGCCGATATGCACATCAACAGCATACAAGTACAATTAACCCTCACGCTGTTCCTCATCAGCTACGGTACCTCTCAATTGTTTCTGGGGAGTATTTTAGACTCATACGGACGGTACAAGTTCAGCATGGGAGCGCTGGTCGTATTTATACTGGCAAGTATCGTCATTGCTCTTACCCGTAATATTTATGTGATCTATGCCATGCGGATCATCCATGGCATTACGGTGGCTATGATCGTAATCGCTAAACGGGCTTATTTTGTGGACGTGTATGAAGGTGCGGAATTAAAACATTACCTGAGCATGTTTACCATTATCTGGTCTGCGGGACCAATAGTGGCGCCCTTCCTAGGCGGTTATTTTCAAAACACGTTCGGCTGGCAGTCAAACTTTTATTTCCTGGCGGCCATGGCATCGGTTATAGCGGTGCTGGAGCTTTTATATAGCGGCGAAACAATCCGTCACCGCACAC
>Ga0105240_10007026_pt1 | contig 16426 bp, 19 predicted proteins | sample KBSC54metaG_FD_80426 | JGI IMG/M metagenome (GOLD analysis project Ga0105240, IMG submission 80426) | Corn rhizosphere microbial communities from Kellogg Biological Station, Michigan, USA - KBS C5-4 metaG | ecosystem: Host-associated > Plants > Roots > Rhizosphere > Soil | place: Michigan, USA... | reverse complement strand
CGTAGCCCCCTCTATAGCCCGCCGGCCAACGGCGTGCCCAGGTAGCTCAGTTGGTAGAGCATGCGACTGAAAATCGCAGTGTCGGTGGTTCGATTCCGCCCCTGGGCACCATATATTTCAATGAGCTATAGCGATTCGCTCTCGTTTTGCGGACGGCGTGGGCACCAACGGGGAACCAGATCCAATCGCCACCAAGTCGATATGATGGGATCGGCGCCAAGCAGTCGGGCCTTCAGTTCGGCAATGCGGAGCAGAAAGCGCCATCTCCACAAGCGGTTACTTGCTCCACATGTTCAAAGCTTTCCTCTAAAGGACCAGCAGCCGACAAATTAGGGAAAGCAAGATTTCGTGAGTTTTGATCATGCCTAATATCGACGGCATAGGCCGCTAGTCATGCTCGTATTCGGATTAAAAGCCTTATAGACGTTGCCAGTTTGAAGTCTTAGATTTGCGGGATTGGCCCGTCCGGACATCACGGGTTGAGAGGTTGGGGGTCTCTCTGTCGAACATCACCGCGACTGAACTAACGTCTATGCTGACTGGTGATCCAGAAGCTCTCGACGTTCATCTAAGCTTAGTCGAACGCGACGTTGCGATCCAAGGTCATGCCATCAAGATTCATTGCCACTGTTTGACTGTCGACGGCAATGGACGCGTGCAGCCGCATCGGCTTGCGGAATTTATGCGCAATGCCGTTGTCGACTATGCCATTCCGCGCTCGAAAGTCGCCGAGGCCAAGGCTCGGGACCAAAAATTCAATAGCGCCGCTGCCGTCACGGAGCTCGTCGAGCGCGCCAAGCGCTCGTTCACCGATCTCGCGCGGACCGGTGAAGGCGGCGAGATGCTGCTCTTCCTCCTTGCCGAACGCTTCCTCAAACTACCCCAAATTCTCTGCAAGATGGATCTTAAGACCGACACCAGAATGCATTATCATGGCGCCGATGGCGTGTATGCCGGTGTCACGTCCGACGGCACTCTCAAGCTCTACTGGGGCGAATCAAAAATCTATAATGCTCCCGGTACCGCAATTCGCGACTGCTTGGCGTCCTTGGCGCCGTTCCTCATCGAGCCTGACCACGAAGGCGCAGATCGCGAGCGCGATCTGATCCTCCTGAGCGACAAGGCCGACCTTAGCAATTCGGAGCTCACCGACGCCCTGAAACGCTATTTCGATCGCTCCTCGGTCATGTCGACCCGCGTTCAATATTGCGGCGTAGCGCTCGTGGGCTTCGATGCGCCGTTTTACCCACCCGATACAGTCAAGGCGATCGCGGATAATATCGTCGATGGCGCTCGAAAAGCGCTGATCGACTGGAGCCGCACTATTGGCGAGCGTCTTGTGGCGGAAAAGCTAAGCGACCTGGAAATCGAGCTATTCTGCATCCCGCTTCCGTCGGCTGAGGGGTTCCGGAGCGCATTCCTGAAAGCCATGGGATTTGCTTCCGCATGAGCTTGGCCGAGCTACAGTCTTGGCTCCGCGCGGATGGTATACGCGACGACCTCAACGCGATCATGCGCATGACCGTCCGCACCGAGATCGACAACCTCCGACCGGAAGCAAGCGATCCTCCGATCGACTGGCCTCGATTGCTTCTGGCCGGCAGCATCCTGGCGCGTTCGACTGAAAGGGTCGATCAGGATGCGGCGCTGCGGATCGCAACGGGCGCCCTCGCGCTGACGGACAAACCAATTATCAGGGACGCTGGCGCCGTGCTGTTGGGCAAGCTATCCAACTTTCGCGCCGTAGCACTCGCAGGCAAACGACGTTTGCTCGAAGATGGGCTCGAGGAGCGCCTGGGTGTGACGCTGCGACTGGAGGCCCAGCGCCGAGAGATGGATCGCTCTATCCTCATCGAATCGAGCGGCACATGGCTTCAGGTCAACGATTTTCAGCAGCGTTTTTGGATCAATGCTAGCCGGCCGAATTGGCTGTCCGCTTCCGCTCCGACGGCATCCGGCAAAACGTTCCTGGTCCTCCAATGGCTCGTCGACCAGATGCGGATCGGTGCGACGCGCGTCGCTATATATCTCGCTCCTACCCGCGCGCTCGTGTCTGAAATCGAAGTCAGCCTCCAGTCCCTGCTCGGCACGGACGGCACGGTCGACGTCTCCTCGCTACCGTTGCGCGAGAAGTTCGACGCTGCGCACGGAGGCGGCAAGAGTTTGATCCTAGTCTTCACCCAGGAGCGCCTTCATCTTCTCGCCAATACGCTCGGCTCCCATTTTTCCGCCGACCTGCTGATCGTCGATGAGGCGCATAAGATCGGCGACAATCAACGCGGCGTGATTCTTCAGGATGCGATCGAGCGCGCGACCCTGGCGAACCAGAAGCTCAAGATAGTCTTCATCAGCCCTGGGACTCAAAATCCGGAAGAGCTTTTGACTGATGCGCCTGATGACGTAGATACCGTCTCGGTCGACAGCGACACACCGACCGTGCTGCAGAACCTCATTGTCGCGGATCAGATGCCGCGCAGACCAAAACTCTGGACATTGGCGGTCCGCCACCAGGAAACATTACTGCCGGTCGGGACCCTCGAGCTATCTAGCGCACCAAACGGGCCCCGCAAGCAGCTCGCCTTCATCGCGGCCGCCGCAGGGGAGCGCGGTGGAACATTGGTCTATGTCAACGGCGCGGCGGAATCAGAGAAGGTCGCCGATCTGATCAGTCAACTGCTGCCGAAGCCCGCCACCATCGATCCCGAGCTTGCTGCGCTGGCCGATCTGGCTCGTAAGGGCGTGCATCCCCAATTCGGTCTGGCACCTTTGGTCGAGCGCGGTGTGGCCTTCCACTTCGGCAACATGCCCTCACTGATCCGTCTCGAAATCGAGCGGCTGTTCCGATCGAGTAAGATCCGGTTTCTGGTCTGCACGTCGACGCTCATCGAAGGCGTCAACCTCTCCTGTCGAACGATCGTCCTGCGCGGTCCTCGCAAGGGGAAGGGGCATCCGATGGAACCGCATGACTTCTGGAATCTGGCCGGGCGGGCGGGGCGCTGGGGAGATGAGTTCCAAGGCAATATCATCTGCATCAGCCCAGGGGACAAGACCGCGTGGCCGACCGGCGTTCCCTATCGCGCACGCTATCCTATTAAGCGCGAAAGCGATGCCGTCCTAGAGCTTGGTGATGAGCTGACTGACTATCTGGCCCGCCGCGACGTCGCCGACTTGTCGGTGCTCAGAGGGTCGGATCAGTTCGAGCAGGTCGGGGCCTATCTTCTGACAACCTATCTCCGCCTCGGCTCGATTACGACGGCCAATCTCGCCAAGCGCCATGATCGCGCCACGCTCGAAAAGCTGAATCGCGCCCTTGAAGCCCTCGCCGCTCAGATCGACATCGGCTTTGATCTGGCCGGGCGACATCCGGGCGTAAGCCCGATCGGCCTGCAACGCTTGCTCGATCAGTTCCGTGAGTATCAGGGCGATGTTGAAAATCTCCTGCCCGCTGAGGTCGCGAGCGTCGACAGCTATGATCGATTTGTTGCCATCCTCGGAAGGATCAACACGCACCTATTTCCGGCGTTCGGTCCGGAGAATATCAATCGGCTCTATGCGCTCGTCATTGTGAATTGGCTCCAGGGATTGTCGCTGTCGTCGATGATTCGACGAAGCATCGACTGGCATGTTAAGGTCGGCAGAAGCTATCGTCTGCCCGCGTTGATCCGTGACACCATGGACCTGATCGAGCAGATAGCACGCTTCAAGGCGCCCAAATATTTGTCAGCATACATGGACGTGCTGCATCTACACCTCCGCCAGATCGGGCGCGAGGATCTGATCGACCAAGAACTCGACATTGGCACACAACTCGAATTCGGGGTGTCGTCACGGACTCTGTTATCACTGCTAGAACTTGGACTATCTCGTATGAGTGCGGTTGCCCTGTATGAGAAAATTGCCAGAGATGATCTTGATAAGGCAGAGTGCATCGCCTGGGTCACAGACCGTCGCGATCGCCTAGAGACATTGGAGATCCCGCTCATCATCATCCGCGAAGTGCGCGAGCGTCTGCTTCTAAACGATGGGCAAGACTCAGCCGTGCAGAGGGAAGAATAGGGAATTACGCCATGCCTGCGAAGCCCGTCGATCTAGGTCCCATGCATTTTGCGAAGCGAGGCGATGCTGTCGCCTACCTCAACAACATGCTCCATCGCTATGACTTAGGCGACAAGGTTAGCGTGGCGGATGCAGTAATCTTGCGCGCAGCCCTCAATCGCCATCCCGAAGCAGCGGTCAAAGTTGGATGCGGTGTCACTCATTTCAGCGTGCGCACAGCCGATTTTGGAACACGCTGCTTCTGGGTGAACCGGATTGATGGTAGCACCGAGAAATTCTCGCACACGGCCTGCATCTACGGAACTTGATCATCTTTTCGGATGTGCCTGCACATCAGAACAAGGTGGACTCAAAGCGTAGCTATAAGAGCTGCCAAGCGGTTATCGACGACGATCTGACGGTTCTAGACGTGGAAGAGGAAAAGTTTGGCGAAAGCACTCAGAACTGCGCATCCGCCGATATCGAGGGGCCGCGCGCGGCAACTACCCTTCTGCATCTCGGCAGTCGCTTGGATCGACCTGCTTGGATACGGCTCAATGATCGCCGAAGCGGATCTTAACCCAATCGATCCACGCGCAAAAGACGCCGTGATTCGACTGCGCGCTTTCCACCGGATCGTCGCCACTCATAGCGATAGACATTTTCGTACCCTGGTGATCAACGACGGCGCTGTGGTCTACCGCGACCTCTCGCTACGCGACGACGGGGTCACGCACGATTTTCTTCAAAGATCCCACCGCCTCTTTGAAGCGATTGCCGGGAGCGAAGCCAGAAATGGGTGGTCCGGTGCTCGCATGGTGCTGTGCGCTGGCTTCCGGGCACGAGGTAGCGGACGTGCCATCGATGCGGCTGAGGCACGGGTCCGACTCATTCTCGCGCGTCTCGACGCCGGCGAGATGCAGCCGGAGGAGGCTGTTCGCGAGGCTGCAAGTATACAACGTTACTCTGATACTATCCCGCAGCTCCAGGCTAACTTCGCGTTCACGCGCGCCTACGTGGCGGACGCGGCCGGATCGCGAGCAGGTCTCGGCGGCGCGCGGATGTTTGTCGACACGTCGATCTTCATGCGGGGACAGCCGCCGCCCTGGGTAAAGCACGAGGCTCCGATCCCATTCAAGGACGGGCGCCTCGGCTTTGACTGCGTTCTCGTTCCAGTGAACGGGCTACAAGCTCCGGGAAAGGTCGGTCAGCGCATACCCGGCCTCCGTACCGGTCTTGAGATCGGCGAGGCGATCGCACCGACGATGGCCCTGCGCGACCAAATCCGCGCGTCTCACGGACGGAAGCAGCACAATCGAACTGACCGGTCAGAGTTATAACTGGACAACTGCTCCGAGCCGAACGCTGTTCCAGGGGTGGAACGTCCGCTTCCGCTCCTCTTCGCCAGACAGCGTCCTGGCGACTATCGGCCCCAAACCGCTATTATGCCGGTTGCCTTTTTAGGAAATTCCAATTCTCTCGGTACTGATCGAGCCACCCGCGTTGATGCGACGATAACCCAAGATGCGCATAACACGGCAAAAATCGACGGAAATCACCATCTTTGCGCTGCTGACCGGACTTTCCAGGCTGCGAGAGCCACGCTTGATGCGAATTGCTCAGTACGTCCGCAACCACCGCCGCCGGTACGACAAAGGTTGAAGGGCGATCGTTCGCTGATCCACCGAAATCCACGAAGCAGTAAAAGAGTGTGGGCGAAGTCAGGCTCTCATACTTCTTACCCATATGCCAGCCGCCATCTGATCCAATCGCGCGCCGTGTCTTGACCTGGATAGCAAAGAGGCGATCGCCGATGTCGTCGGTGACGACGATATCGCAGTTTGGGACACCTGCAGGCGCAAGCGCGGCAATGAACTCACGACGAAGCAATTCGCACATAACGAAACGCTCTCCCGCCGCCCCCAAAAGCGAGCTCGCTGAAACCATATCTTGCCTCCCGGCTGCCGATCATACCGATCAGCCTGGGAATGCAAACCGCTTACTGAATGCGGTTTACTGCACCTGCGTTTGGTTCTGAAATGTCTGAAGCAGCTTGCCGCTCGCATCGAACATAAGCGACACCGACCGTGAACTCGCGCCGAATGGCGACGCTTTCGCGTGAACCCAACCGAGCGCCGTTTGTCCGTTGGGCATGGTCGTGACGGTGTTGGGCTTGCCCAGCATTGCAATCACCTGCTCCTTGGACATACCGGCCTGGAGTTGCGACACTGAAGCCGGATTGTAATTGGTTCCAGCTGCGCAGCCCGCAAGCATCAGCGCAACGCTGATCGTAACATGCTTTTTCATCTTCATTTCCCCGGAAGTGACAGGCGGTGCGCCCCCGCTGTCGACTTCACTCCATCCCTGTGATCCGGGAGTTAGTACACCGAAGTGACTCGGCCCTGTGGCCTTTGGACCCGAGAGCCTTGGACATGCGCCACAGGCTCCCGGACCATAAGGTTCAAGGAGTGTGACGCTGTTACGGTCAGCATCTACCGGTCACTTCGGGGGTACTAATCCCCAGAACCCTGCGTGGGGGTTCCGATGCCTGTATGAGAAAGTGACAGCACAATCTCAATAGGAATTCTGAGCAGGGTTGTTCCTGATTTAGACGGTCCGCTTTTTTGGGCGCTTAGTGAAGACATAGTTTTTAATTACGCCTGCGTCCCCGGCTGAACGGATCAGCTTGCCGCAGCTCTCAAGGAGCAGGCACTCTCCATTCACAAGCGGCTGTTCTCTGCGGCCATAGATCGCGAACGCTAAGTCAACAGTCGAGATTCCAGGTCTCCTCGCAACAATGGCAAGGATTGTGTCGGACAACTTTTGCATGATGGCCTCCATAGTGAGGCCCCCCATCGAGGACACATTTTCGCGATTCGCTAGTCAGAAAATGCAGACTGATCGAGCGCTGCTGTTTAACCGATCCCTGACTTTGTCCGACCGATTTCGTATTATGCCCTGGATTAGCGGCACAGAGAGTCAATTATGGGCGGCATCAACTCGGGCAGACGGCGAACCGTCAGTCGTGGGGCGGTCGAGCAATATCCCGCTCTCGATCTACGCATTTTGCGGCGCGCCGGACTGATGCGACCCGGCGAATGCACATATGACACGCTGACATGGCGAAATCAGGCTCCGGAGGCACTCAGCATTCGAATTTTCGTCGATTTGAGCGATGATCTACATGCATCGATCCGGTTGCGTGGCGATGCCGTCACTCAGGATATCGCGCTCACGGCAGTGGCATCAGGCTTCGGTGGCGTCCGACACCATATGGTTTGCCCCATCGCCGCACGGCGGTGTGAGGTGCTTTATCTCGTTGATGGCATTTTCGCGTCACGCCAAGCCCACCGCCTAACCTATCGATCCCAAAGTGAAGACGAGTTGGGTCGAGCGCGGCGCAAGGCCAACAAGCTGTATAGGCGGCTTGAGGGCGATCTCAGATACCGCAGGCCGCGCGGACCCAATCGATACGAGAAGGTGGCTCAGAGGAAAGACATCGAACAGAGGGTGAGGACTCTCTACCGAAAGCGCCTATCGAGGGTACTCGGCGATGCCCGGCCGAGGTCAAGGCTGTATGGACGTAGGCAGTAGTGTTTTCTGTTGAGGAGCCATTCTCGCAACCGACGTGGAATGCGCTTCCCATGTGAGAATCAACATAATGCAACCGATAACATATCCCGTAAGTGAGATTGCAAGAAGTAGAGTGGAACAACGCGACCGGGCCGAGGTTGGCCGAAATGCACGCAACCAGCTGCTCGCTACCCAAAGGCCGAAGAGGGTTGTTGGGCGCAGTGTATCATCTGGCGGATCAATCGCCGCGTGCCTGGCTTCTAGCAATTTATCCAAATGTCGTCTTGACGCGTCTCTTCGCACTATTGCGCTCAGCACTGCTGTTGCTGATCCACCTACGAAGCACATTGCCGGAAGCACGACATCGCCTGGTACGTCCCTCGCGATGTTGGCCAATGTGATTGCTCCTCCTCCATTCAAAGCAACCAGGGCGGCAAGCAACCAGTTATCCAATGCCGAAATGTTACCCTCGAGACGTGTCCAATGAGCTTCAATATCTTTTGCCATCACAGAGACGAGCGCATCGGCATCACCGGATCGGTCGTTGGTTTCGGTCATCCTCCCCCTCCTGTTTGCCGGATTCCGTCATCCACCTTCGCAAATCGCAAATGAGATCTGCATGTCAGAGTACAGGGCGCGCACCATCTTCATTCGGTAAAAGACGGCGTTCCTAGCCATGAAACAACGAGATCGCCTTGCTAAAAATGACCCAAGCCGAGGGATGAGCATGAGTGTGTTCATTTGCTCGTGGAGGGCGCCTTCAAGTCGACAGGCTTATCACCGTCATAAGCCAAAACACCCGGAATCGGGGTTAGCCGATCTATGGTGATCCCAAAATAATTAGGAAACCGGCCAGTCGCATGAAGGTCAGCCGGAACGATGGGGTAGGATGCAAGCCGAGGATCGATGTATGCGCCTGCCGCCGGTGCCTCCCATCCCATGCTATTCAGACTTTCGGGAAGATCCATCTCATTACGGATAGGTTCCTTGCCTTCGGCTTTGGCTTTGGCTCGCTCCTTGAGGACACTGATGCCCATCACGCCTGCATAGACTATCTGACCCGCCTTCACCTCAAACTGGATGCTCCCCATGCACATACAGGCTCCCGTCGCGCCGCCGTTAAGCAGGTTCACCGCTCCGTAGAAGGCGTAACGACCAGGCAGGACGGTGTGCAAGAAGGTGGAACGTCCGTTGCCTCTTGCAAAGCGATTGAAGGGGCCAATGGTTACCATATTTTCTTGGTCCAGAGCCGGAAAGGCAAGGTTGAGATCGGTAGGTTCGACCGGTTCGGCCGGACGCTGCAAGCCGGAGCGCGCCTCTTTAGAAAGGTGCTCCCAATTTGCTACGTCCGTTTTCCAAGTAGCATGCCTCGTCACCCATTTCTCATGCGCCTTTTTCAGCGCCGCGGCCCGCCGCTGCCGGTAATCGTCGATATCCGCCTGATCAGGAAGTCGAATGAGGGTGATCGGAAACGAGTAACTTGCGTCGGACGATGTTTGCACGATCAAATAGCTTTTGGCCGGGTCGAGCGCGATGTTGGGCTTGTCCCCCACCGCCTTGAAGGCTTTCTGGTCTATTGCGGCGTAGGCAGGAAAAGCGGTGATGCATGCCGCTATTGCCGATGCGAAAAGATGCTTCATCACCGTCCAAGTGCCTTTGTCTTTGGATAATCGCCGGACGCAATCTTTGCCTGCTGCTTCAGAAAAACCTGGCGTTTCTCCTCCGTGAGATTCGCAAGCCCTTCCTCGAAATTGAACTTTTCCCAAATGTCCTTGGGAAGCCCGTAGCGCTGGTAACCTTTGAAGCTCATGCAGCGTCGCATGTTTATCCGACGCGTTGCTCTTTTTTGAGCGGAGCCAAAAATGGCTGCAACCATAAGGTTACCGATAGCGCCCCCCAATGCACCGGCCATGGTGTAGGTGTATGGATAAGGAGCCTGTGCATAGCCGTAAGGACTAGCGAGCCCGCGCGACAGATTGTCGCAATCGCGAATGTCAGCCAAGGCCGATCGGAAATCAGTGTGATCCCGATGGAAATAATAATATTTGTCGAAATCCTTTTCGATCAACGGATCTGCAGGATAGTCCAAGGCCGGAACGACGATCGACGACACATCGATTTTCTCATCAGCCCCCGGTTGAACGATAACCGGCACGGTGTCGACCGAGGTTTCCGCCTTGAGATCCTCTTTAGCCGGAGCCGCGGTACCGTCCGATGATTGCGCCAACGCGGGAAAAGGCGCGAACACAAGCGAAGCTATGACGGCAACTGATGCCAGCCGATGGATTATCATTACCTCTCCCCCTTCTTCTGCATTAGAGAGGTGGCTCGCAACTTGGCAAGGGGCGATCCGTACTGAATCGCTCCATATTGGTGTTGATCGGTTATCGGTCGGTCTGGTTCCCAGCGGATTCCCAGAGTGATTGATATTCCAAAGAAGGGCTCGGATTTCTGCGGTTCGAGATCAAGCGACAGGCCGATTTTATATCGCAGTGTCCTTAGGATTTACCCTGCATCCCGAGCGGGATTATCTTATTGAGAAGATGGCGAAAGAAGGAAACGCCATCATGAATACCTACGACGAACACGCCGAGCGCAATCATCTCATGGCCGAAGCCTCGAAGCTCTTCCCGCATGCCTCGATCGCGTTGATCTATGATGACGAAGAAGAGGCGATCCATCTCGAAATTGACGGCAATTATTTTACATTCCAGGTGGGAAGCGACGACGATGAAACATATACGTTTTGGTCCGGCGATGCCCGCATCGTCATTCCTGCTCTCGACAATTAATCGACCGCCCGGTCCTTTGGACCGAACTTCAAATGTCCCGCACGCACCAGCTCCCGTCACGCAGAATCTGGAGTATCTCGTTGCATGTAATTACGTGTGCGTCTGGGATTTGACCTGACATCGCTCCGTGAACGACCTTAACAGATCTGTCGTCCAATAAAGGAGACGACACAATGACCACCGCCAAACCTACACCTGTCACCTGTGAGAAACCAGCTCCAGTTGCCACGAAAGGCAAAGCAGCCACGCCCGAATCAAAGGTTGAACCTGCCATGATCACTCTTGATGCGCTCTGCCGCGAGCTCAAGCTTGTCCCGCGCGAGGCTCGGATGATTCTCCGCCTTGCCGTGAAGAAGAAGGCTGAGTTTCCGAACCTCGCCAAGGAACATGAGCCACGCGCGCCGTGGCAGTGGGCGTCGGGATCGAAGGCGCTGGAAGATGCCCGGAAGGCATTGTCTTCCAATTCATGACGATCGGATTGAACACTTGAACACTTAGGTCATATAATTGCTATGGTGAACCTCCTAGGCCTTTTCATTGATATTATATATCACAAGTGTTCAAGTGTTCATCCTCAGACGAATGCCCCTAAAGCATCGGCTTCTCTCAGAGGCGCCTGGAGCCTTGGTCAGCGCACTATCATATCCTCTCGCACTGAGCATCCGCCCGAAGAAACTACTATCAACATCGGGTAGCCCCCGCTCTCGCAGATAGCGATTGTAACTCTCGCACAACACAGATGATGGTGTGATCGCGCCCGCAACTTCGCGGGTCCGTGCTTCAATCCATGCACCAAGAGTATCCTGCTCTGAGAAATATTGATCGGTAGGCCTTGTAACTGATTTAGGCGGGTTGAGTCCTTGCACAATCCAATCCTGTGTCCCTTGAATCATCCACGCCAAAATCGCCGAATGCTCCCTCGTAAGCTTCTTCTCTAGATCGTGATCAGGTTTCGGAGGGATATAGTCCAGCTCAAGAACCTGGATACGCCGTCGCATATCTTGCCCGACTGATTTCAGGCGAGGCAGGTGATTGGTCGTTATCCAGATTTTATAGTTTGGTCGGTAGGAAAATGGATTCTTGTACAAGAATCGAGCTGATAACGAGTCGGCTCCCGTTGCCCGCTTAACCGTTGCTTCGTTCAACGTTCCTCCTTGATCGGTTTCTCCCGAAGTCACGAACCTCGCTCCCGCGATAAAAGCCAGTGCGGTTTCATGCTTAAAGCTTTTGCTTTCTACAAAAGTTTCCGGAAGCGACTCCTTGTGGTAGTTGCCTAGAATGGACGCAATGACATTCACGAGCACCGACTTTCCATTTCCTCCCGGACCGTAAATGACCAGCAGTTTATGCTCTTTGACGCTGCCGGTAAGAAGATATCCACAAAAGCGCCTGAAATACGCTATTTTCTTACCGTCGTTCTTAAAAATTTGCTGAAGGAACTTCGTCCATCGAGGGCAAGCCGCATCAAAATCTGGATCGACTGATGTGCGCCTGGTAACATATGTTCCGGCCCTCGGCCTTACGCGGCGTTGTCTCTCGAGGTTAAAAACACCGGTCGCGGTTCCCAACAGAAACTCCTGCGTGTCGATCGCCGTCACCGGTACGTGTAACGTCGCATCGCACTCCGCGAATCCCTTGACACTCCGGACAACGGAGAGCGATCCTTTCCAGCGCGGGGATGCGTCATTCTGCCGATCAAGAAATTCACGGATCAAGGCCTCGACACCTTTTGCGGTATCGAAATTCCAGAGATCACCATCCCTGATCATCCATTCGCCTCGTTCCGGGACAAACCTAATCTGGTCGCCGTATTCAAGACGGAATAGGTGTGCCGCCTGGCTTTCAGAGAGAATTTCGTCGCTCATTGGGCCACCCCTGTCTTCGCTCGCGCGCGCGCAATTTCTGCTTCAAGATTATTGATGTTTTGGCCGCGTCCGACGAAGTGGGGATTATCCCATAGAACGCAACCCACTTCGTCGTCCGTTGCGCGTTGCTTGATCATCTCACAGGCAATGGCAAAGACGGCCTCAGACTTATCACGCCAAATGATGCGGCGTGCTTCCATGGCGGAGCGGGCAAAAAGGCTCATCGAGCGCCGATACTTATCCATAATGGCAGCCGGATCATGGGCGTGCGGATTGACCTCCTTCAGCGAAATTCCAATGGGTTGCATATCGGAGAGATCAGCAATGACTTTACGCAACGGCCGAGGTTCAGGATCGAACCGGATTAGCCGGACAAAATCGCCATTTCGATCTTTCTTGTGGTTGATCGTACCCGGTACGCGCAGCAGTCTGGGAGCATCCCAGGTCGCATCCCCGCCATAGCGTCGGTGGAGATTTCTCGAATATTGTTGGGCCTCTTCAGGCGAAGCGTAGTCGGGCCAAATCCACAATCCCTGATAGCTTCCAGGTGAGGTTTCCCAAAGGACATTGGGTTTGGGCTTGAACTTGTGAGGATCGGCGCGGTCGATGTCGCACCACGCGTATCGCGTTCGACCGGCATAGACTGCCTGCCGCTCTGAGCGATCGAAGGGGTTTACGCAGAAGTAAATGTCATTCCGGTCCGCGGGGAAAGCATCAAAGACTTTTGCAATCTTCGTAGCCCTATCTCGCCGTATCGCGTGGGTTTGCATGCGCTTAGATCCGGCAGCGCGCGTGCAGAGAAATGTATACTGCGATCCATGATAATCCCATATGTCGGTCAGAAACTGGATCGCGGCGCCGGTCGCTTCGGGGCACCATTTTCCCTTAGAGAGGGGCGCTAAGTGGAATGGTATTGTCATGATGCCGCTCCCCGCTGAGAGGCCAGCAAGGAAAGGTGCTGGTCGACCTCATCGGCAACCCAAGCCACGGCATGCGGGGACACGTAAATGCGTCGCGGAAACTTGCCGGACGCTTCTAATCGCAGAAGCGTGGTATTGCTTAAATAAACACCGAGACGAGATAGGTCGCCTCTTCCATATAGAATCTTCGTAGTACGCATCGTAGCCTTCCATTCGTGTTAATCGCGCCATCAGCAGCGCACGAATAATAAACGATACGTTTTGAAGAGATTCTATAGTGGCAAATGAGCAGCACAACGGGTTTTCCGTTGAGATGTTCAATCTTTATATTCCCGGTCCTTTACGGCATAGCGAATCAAGCGGACAAGTCGTTCATCTCGGCCCGTAATTTCTTTGTAGATGTGGCGCATCGCTTTGGGAAATCGACCGATAAAGCCGTCGTCTTCGCCTTGAATGCCGTGGTGGTAAACACCTTGTTTTGGTCGAAATCCTGGGATGTGTCGCCGCACCACAACAAGGGCTTCGTTGAAGATATGATATCGAAGTTCGTGGCTTGTACCAGCGTCCCAGCTCTGCTCGCTTCGTACGTAATTATACACCAGAGTGGCGTACTCGTTGAGCTCTGCCAGCTGCTCGATTAGCGCTGCGCGATTGGGGAATTCTCCAAAGCGATCGGAGTTCGGCCATGTGGCGAACATCGGTTGGTTGGCATCACTGAGCGCATTCTGTAATCGCTTCAGAGGGTTTAGTACGTTGACCTGCAACCAGTCGCCACGCCGCGTGAGCGTCATGTCGAATGGCGCGCCCATCAGGTCGCACGGCGTGCTTTCGATGATACGACGGTATCGCTGCCCCAACTCTCGCAGATCATTACGAAGATCTAACAAAAGGCTTTGGTCTTCGACCTTCACGATTTTTGCGAACTGCTTGAGCCAAGCATCGTCGAATTGCGCGAGATGTTTCATCGAAGCTCCCCCTGCTATTTTTAGCTTGGGGCGTGAGAGGAATTCGTTCAAGTACCCGCCGTGGCTAATACTTCAACATGCGCCGACCAGCGGCGGAGTGCCTCGCGCTTCTCGCGATCGTAAGCGTACCTGTTATAAGTGGCGGCAACGCCTGAAATCTGCCCCGTCACATGGTTCAGGATCTTCTCGACGACGTAGGGTTGAACCCCCAGCCGCGCCATCCCTGATGCAGCCGTACGGCGCATGTCGTGCAGGTGGTAATTATGGACGTTCGCCTCGTCCGATAGCCGCTTGACCGGCTTACCCCACCCACTCACCGGTGTTCGGCCGTTGGTTGAAAAGATGAGGTCCGAGTTAGCAAAACGCGGCAAGTTTGTTAGGATGTCCATCACGGCGTCGGTGAGCGGGACAGAATGGGCATGACCGTTTTTGGTTCGGTGTGAAGGCAAGTGCCAGACGCGGTTTACGAGATCGACCTCGCTCCAACGCATCCCCGAAACCTCGCCGCGACGTTGCGCGGTCAACAGCAAGACTTGAAACAGCGATCCGAACGGATAGCCGTGTTTGCGACATACGGGGAGGATGCGGGCAATTTCGTCATCTGTAAGAACGCGCTCGCGCGGCTGCTCTTTGCACGGTGACTTGATCCCGTTGGTAGGGCTCACGGTGATGATGTCTCGTTCAACACACCACCCAAACATTTTACGTGCGTACGCCAAAAAGCGGTTTGCCTGGGCATTGTGTCCCTTGGCGACCATGTCATCGAGGATCGCGATTATATCCGAGCGCTCGATCTTACGGATGTCACGCTGTCCGTGTGGTCCGACGATTTCGCGCTTGAGCAAAGCGTGCGATGCCTTCCAACCCCTTGTCTTTACCTTTGCATATTTTTGGATGAATTCCTCCACTACGTTGCAAACGAGGAAGTTCTGCGTGCGCTGGGTACGGGCAGGATCAATCCCATCATCGACTAGGCGCAGATCGGCCAAACCCTTTGAGCGCGCTTCCTGCAAGGTTGTCCGAGGATAGACGCCTAGCTTCTTGCGGCGTTGGATGGTGCCGTACCTATATGAAATAAAAAAGGTGACGCGACCATTGCGTGAGACGCGAACGCCAAACCCAGGGAAATGCACATCGCGCAGTTCATACCGTTTTGCAGCGGGCTTTAGTCCCTGAAGTATCTTTTCCGTCAGCGCCTTGCGCATGTTTGTCACCTTTCGATGACACCCCATCAATCACATGGGAATCGGGATCTCAATGGTCATTCCCAGGTGTGGAGAACATGAAACAGAAAAATAGGATCTGGCGAGGTGACCGCCGGGTCCATAGAATCGAATTCCATTCACACGGCTCGCATCAGGTGCCGAATCACAGGCTGGCGGTTTTACGACCCACGTAATTGCGTGTGTCAGTCGCCGTTCAAGGCTTCAGCATATTCCTTGATCGCTTGAAATTCCTCATCGACCTCCTTCGGGTCGGCCCCGAATTCGACAATCAACAGCCGAAAAACGATCATAAGTGCCGCCAGTTGGGTAGCTGGATCGGTGGACTGGCAAACGTAACCAACAATGGGTACGCCCCATTCGAATCTGTTGATGAGCTTGCGATCCTCGCGGTGGGCAACAAGGACAGCGCCGGGGCGGAGCGAGCTTCGCTTCCGAGAATTATAAGGTTGAAATAAAATCACGGCATCTGCGAGCTTGAGCAATGGCATGGCGGTAATTCCTTTCGTCAGGCATTTTACCGCGCGCTGTGAAAGAGAATGTGCAGAGCCGCTCGTCAGAGCTTGTCTCTATCGGTGGCAATCGTTGCTGTTCCGGAACAGTGGAGCTGCTAAAAGGCTCATGGTCAAAGAAGGTTCAAAATGGACCGTTATAAGTCTCGAAACAGAACACCTCCCACGAAATTTTAATGTGCAAACCCGCGAGAATCATCGTTAATGAACGCTGAAGCTTGTGGGGGAGATTCATGTGCGTGGGACTGTTGCAGCTGGATTGGTCGGCTTGTCTCTCCTTGTCGCATCGACGACAGCTTCGGCGGAAATTCGGATCCTGACATTCGAAGGAACGGTGACTTCTGGAACGGACGGAGCAAATGAATTCGGTCTTTCTGGCGGGCCAATTTCTAACATCGCCTATGTTCAGAAATTTACATACGATACCACCAAGGGCGTTCACCTCTCCCTCCTTACAGGCGACGAACTCTTTGGTGGCCCGGTCTCTTTCCTCTCGTCGCCCATTCTGAGTTCCACAATGACCATAAACGGCATTACGCGG
>Ga0105240_10007025_pt1 | contig 16429 bp, 7 predicted proteins | sample KBSC54metaG_FD_80426 | JGI IMG/M metagenome (GOLD analysis project Ga0105240, IMG submission 80426) | Corn rhizosphere microbial communities from Kellogg Biological Station, Michigan, USA - KBS C5-4 metaG | ecosystem: Host-associated > Plants > Roots > Rhizosphere > Soil | place: Michigan, USA... | reverse complement strand
CTTCACCTTGGACCTTCAACCGCATGAACAACTGCGCACTGGCATATCTCAAAGTCGCGTTGCCGAGCTCAAGATTGAACGGCCAGATGAAGTATGCGCCGGATGGAACATCGACCGGCTTCTCCGGTATTCTCAGCTTCGAGCCCGGCAGCAGTACTTCGAATTGCGCGTTCTTTCTCATCGGCATCGCCGCGCCGCGAACGTAATTGTTCACGAATAAAAAACCGCGCTCTCCTTCGCTGCGGACTGAAGCGCGAGTCACGCTCAGATCGTCAGCACCTTTCGGCGTCGTGCCTGACGCATGAACCGCCATCCGGGCAAGCTCGCTGCCGAAATCGTTCAGGAAATAATCAAAGACCTTTAGCTTTCGAAATGATGCGCGCTCCTGTCCGAATTCGCTCAGAGGGGCCTGAAAGTCGTACGACTTCACCGGAACATCTGTTGGATATCCCGTCGCCTGCGATTCCTGGAGAGTGGTCAAGCGACCGTCCGGATTTTCGCCCCCCTGAAACATGTAGTAGCCGTACAGATTCGCGCCAGAGCCGAGCATCACCGGAACCATAGCTGCAACATCGTCCGGCTCGATCACGGGCCGCCGATGATACGTATCCTGCACGCCACCACCGAGCTCCGCCGTGAGAAAAGGGGTGTCCCACTGAGTCGCGTGGGACTCGCGCGCGCCGCCAAGGCCTCCCATGTTCCCCGCCACCCTGCTTTGCAAGCGGAACATGTACACCTCATTGGGGGGCAGTGCCGCGATCGAGGCGTCCCACGGCGCATCGGGATACCCGCCAAACAGGGGCAGCACTTCACCCCTCGGCACCACGCCGTTATCCCATCCAGTTACCGTGTAAAGAGGCACATCCAGGCCATCACTGATCGAAAGCCTCTTCAGCGCAAGAATGTACTCCTCGCCTTCCCTAGGACCCCGTGCCGAATATTCGTTCTCCAGTTGAACTCCAATGACCGGCCCGTCATCCTTCCAGAGCAGCCCCTTTAGCTGTGTTCCGATCTGAGCGTAGAGACCGGCGACACTCGCCATAAACGCGGGATCATTCCGGCGGGTGGGCCCATCCTTCAGCACCCAGTCCGGCAGACCACCGTTTCTCGCCTCTCCATGTGTCCACGGCCCGATCCGAACGAAGAGGTAGAGTCCATGTCGCCTGCACAACTCAGCGAAACGTCTGAGGTCTCTCTGCCCGGACCAGTCAAACTCTCCTCGAACCTCCTCGTGATGGATCCAGATCACGTACGTCGATACGATCTGCACTCCCGCTGACTTCATCTTGAGAAGTTCTTCTTCCCACTCGGACTCCGGCACGCGCGAGTAGTGAAATTCCCCCATCACCGGCAGCCACGGCTTGCCGTCCATCGTCAGATACATCGAATTGATCCCGATAGTATGTCCCGATGTAGAGGTTGAGGTCCCACCACGGTACGATGATGGCTTCGGAACCTGAGACTGCGTACGCGCATCGATCGTGATTAAGTCAGCCGTAGATGCACGCACGACCTGTCCAAAAACAGGCAAGAGAATGAGAGCGGCAGGCAGCATGAGTCTGGTTCCGGCAAGCTTCATGTATTTATCTCGCTAGCTGTACGCTGCTTCATTCAAATGCCCCACCGTCATCGCTGAGAAGCCGGTCGGTCGCAGCACATCCACGACAATCCGCCTGATTCCAACCAACGACAATTCAACCTCAAATTTCTGCGAAGTACCAGGAACTAACGCGGGCAGGCTCATCTTGCCCCCGTCCATTGGCAGATCGTCATATCCATATGCGACCCACCGCAGGGAGTACTCTCGCAGCGTATATCCCGGTAGCTTCGCGCGCGTTAGAAGCTCAACTTCGATCCGCCCTTCGCCCGATCTACGCAGCACGGCTTTCTCAATCGGGCTGGCCTGCAATCGAAGAGCTTCGAATGACGGCTTTCTGTGACCATAAAGATCTACGACCCCGTGCACTCTCTGCCGCATCGCTCCATGGCCCTTGTCGCCAACGAGAGTACGGTAATCGTTATAGTCGAAGTAAATTGCTCCAGCGACCTCCGGAAACTTCCGGAAAACTTCCGTATGTGAGTTCACGATCGCCACTCGATTCTCATCTCCCGGCATGATCTTCGGCTGACATTCACACCAGCCATACTCCGAAATGACAATCGGCTTATCAGGAAATGCCTTTCGAATCCCGTCGACAAAAGCCTCAACGTCGCCCGGACCGCCTGGCGTCCAGCTCCCGTAGTACTCATTTGCTGAGATGAAATCGAATTCGCCCGCCATGTCGGCGCCAGGATCGTTCGCCAGCGTATGCGAGGCATAGGTTTGCAGTCGCAAAGAATCGAGTCGCCGCGCCTCGGCGCTGATCGCGTGGGCAAACTGCCTCGACCTGGGATTCTTGCCATCCACCTCATTGCACAGACCCCAAGCAACGATGCACGGATGGTTGCGATCGCGCCTGACCATCTCTTGAAGCTGCTCAAGCCCGTTCTGCTCCAGCGCATGCTGCAAATCGTCTGAAGTCTTCGAGAACGTGTCGGGGCCCCAGGCCGGCACCTCCTCCTGCATCAGAATCCCATTCCGATCGCAGAAGTCCAGAACGCGCCGATCCTGTGCCCAATGCACGCGCGTGATCACGCAATTCAGTTCCTTCATGTCCCGGTGATTGCTTTCGATCCACTCCGTCGTCTCTGCAAAACCCAGTTCAGGATGACTGCCTGCCATGCGCTCCACACCTATCAGCGAAACCTTCTCTCCATTCAGATAGAACGCCTGACCTCGAATCTCAAACTTTCGAATTCCGAAATGCTCAACAAGTCCGTGGCCGCCCGAAGGACCATCGAGATCAATCACCGCCTCATACAGATACGGCGCATCAAAGTGCCACAGCGCCGGCTTCTTCAGCGTCAGCGGATCGAATTCAACTGTCCGCTCCCCATGCGCGTCGACACCAACAGCGATAGCGCCTGATTGCAGGACTTCGTCGGCACTACCCTCCCGTCGAATCGACACTCGGACATTTGCTGTACTTGGCCGCGATGTAGTGTTGCGAACGATAGCCCGGATCTTCACCTCAGCCGAACCGCTGGCCAGATCCGGAACTGCGTCGATCTCCACACGCTCGACAAACATCCGAGCCGTAACGAGCAGATTGACTGGTCGAATGATCCCGCCATCGTCAGTCCAGTCATAGCTCTTGTTTCGTGGAAGCATCCGGTCGTTCGGCCGGTTATCAACACGCACCAGCAAGGTATTCTGAGCCCCAGACTTCAAATGAGTCGAAAGATTCAAATTGAACGCGGTGTAGCCCTTCCCCACGTGATTACCGACCGGCTTCCCGTTCAGAAAAACCTGCGCCGTATGATTCACTGCTTCAAACTCGATGCGCACGTGCTGCAACGCCCAGCTCGCCGGTGCTTCAAATCGAATGCGATACCATGCCACCCCGACGTACTCCGGCGTTCGCCCCAGTGACTGCCACGTGTGCGGCACCTGCACCGCCTCCCAGCCACTCGCGCGCTCAGATACGCTCCCCGGTTCGGCGGAACCTTCACGGTCCAGCGAGATTTCCCAGCCATAGCGAAGGGCAATGTTACCGGACCCCCGTATCTCATGACCGTCCGCGAGTTTCTCCGACTCAACCGTCCCTGTGCCAAGAACGGCCAGTCCGCTTGCCGACACAGCTTTCAGGAATTTACGCCGGGTTTGCACATGCACCTCGCAGCGAATAACTTTGTGTACGTCAACCATAAACTCTGGAGCCTGAATGCCGACGGAATCCAAAGCAGGCACTGAACCCTCCGCGCGCTACCTCCTCCTGCCCGAAGCTCCCTCAGAGCAGTCAGGTCCCGTAAAGGCATGGGAGCAGGAGGTCGAGATCCTCACCTACGCTCCCGGCGCGCCGGAACGAAATCCGATGTTCCTCGAAAGACGCGTATACCAGGGCAGCAGTGGAAAGGTGTACCCGCTCCCATTCATCGATCGCATCGCAACCGAACCTGCGCCGAGATCGTGGAAAGCTCTTCACATCGAGAACGAATATCTGCGCCTCATGATCCTTCCTGAGATCGGCGGCCGCATTCACGTCGGATACGACAAGATCACCGGCTACGACTTCTTTTACCGTCAGAACGTGATCAAGCCGGCGCTGGTAGGACTTGCGGGCCCGTGGATATCGGGTGGCGTCGAGTTCAATTGGCCGCAGCACCACAGACCCGCAACCTTCATGCCCATGACTACCGAAATCGAGCACGCTGCCGACGGCTCCATCACCGTCTGGTGCAGCGATCAGGATCCCATAGTGCGCATGAAGGGAATGCACGGCATCTGTCTGTATCCAGGACGCGCCCTGCTCGAACTGAAGGTCCGCCTTTATAACCGCACTCCATTCACCCAGACCTTCCTTTGGTGGGCCAATGCAGCGACTCGCGTGCACGAGAAGTATAAATCTTTCTTCCCTACTGACGTCAGCTTCGTCGCAGATCACGCGAAGCGCGCCATCACCTCCTTCCCCCTGAGCAACGGAATCTACTACGGAGTGGATTACGGCGAACGGGCGCGGAACGGCGTGCCCGCGGGAGAGACCCCCAGCCAGTTCGTCCCCGACGGCAGCTACCCTGCGAACGATCTAAGTTGGTACGCGAATATCCCCGTCCCAACCAGCTACATGATCACCGGCACCGAGCAGGACTCCTTCGGCGGCTACGACTACAGGGCCGAAGCCGGCGTGGTGCACGTCGCAAATCATCGCATCTCGCCCGGCAAGAAGCAGTGGACCTGGGGCAACCACGAATTCGGCTACGCGTGGGATCGCAATCTCACTGACCATGATGGCCCATACATCGAACTGATGGCCGGCGTCTACACCGACAATCAGCCAGACTTCTCCTATCTGGCTCCTTGGGAAACAAGGACCTTCACTCAGAACTGGTTCCCGATCCACGCAATCGGAGGTCCGATTGCAGCGAATACCGACGCGGCCCTCAGTGTTCATTCTCGAGACGGAATCTTGCGCATCGGTGTTTGCGTCACATCCTCGGTAGAGGATGCAACCATCGTTCTCAAGCTGGACGGAATCGAGACAGCCCGTTGGAAGAAAGACATCTCTGTCGCCGATCCGCTCATCATCGATACTCCGCTTGCGCCCGCGCACGATCGCGCTAAAATCGCCGTGTCAGTCAATGCCGGCTCACGCCTCCTCATCGAATACGATCCTGCAAGCATCCAGCCTGCGCCTCCGCCCGTGGTCGCAAAAGAGCCGAAGCCGCCACAACAAGTCGAGAGCGTTGAGGAACTCTATCTGATCGGCCTTCATCTCGAGCAATATCGCCACGCGACGCGAATGCCCGATACATATTGGAGCGAAGCGCTTCGTCGCGATCCCGGCGAATCGCGCGTCCATAACGCGATGGGTCTCTGGCATCTTCGCCGCGGCGACTTCGATCAAGCAGCCCAGCATTTTCAAGACTCCGTCGCCCGTCTTACAGCTCTCAACCCAAATCCACGCGACGGCGAACCCTTCTACAATCTCGGCCTGGCCTGCCGTTTTCAGGGCCGCAACAAAGAAGCCTATGACGCCTTCTACAAAGCAACGTGGAATGCAGCCTGGCGCGCTGCCGCCTACCTCGCTCTTGCCGAGTGCGATGCGACCCGTCGTGAATGGACGAAAGCGATCGACCACCTTCAGCGCAGCTTGCGTGCTGACGCTGACAACCTGAACGCCCGCAATCTCCTCAGCGTCATCCTGCGCAAATCCGGCAGAACCGCCGAAGCCGATCTCATTCTCGACGAAACGCTCGCGCTGGACCCGCTGGACATCACCGCCCGATGGCAAAAGGGAATCCACCCTGCGAACAATCAGGAGTGTCTCGACCTCGCCTTCGATCTCATGCGAGCTGGATTGCACGACGAAGCCGGCCTGGTTCTCGAAGCTGCAGATCAAAACGCGCAGGACGGATCAATACCAATCATCTTGTTCACTCTTGCCTACGTTCAAGAGCACGTCGCAGATTCGCGCGCTGCGAGGACTCTCGAACGCGCCACCAACTCCTCCGTCGACTACTGCTTTCCAAGCCGCCTCGAAGAAATGCTCATACTTCAATGGGCTCTCAACAAAATCACCGCAAAATGGATGCCGTCTTACCTGCTCGGCAACTTGCTCTATGACAAGCGGCGCTACGACGATGCAATTCAGCACTGGGAAACAGCCGCCAAAGAGAATCCCTCCTTCGCGACCGTGCACCGGAACCTAGGCATCGCCTGGTTCAATGTTCGTCAGGACCCCCAACGCGCGCTGCAGAGCTTCGAGGCCGCATTCGCCGCAAACCCGCAAGATGCGCGAGCGTTCTACGAGCGCGACCAGCTCAGGAAGCGGACCGGCCGCTCCTCTCTCGAGCGACTCAACGAACTCCTTCGCTTTCCAAGGCTCGTTGACGCTCGCGACGACCTGTCCGTCGAGGTCGCGACTCTCCTTAATCAGGTTGACAGGCCCGACGAGTCGCTGCATCTTCTGCTCAACCGGCGCTTTCAGCCGTGGGAAGGCGGCGAGGGACTCGTGCTCGCTCAATATGTGCGCGCGCATCTATTGCTCGGCCGCCGCTCACTCGAACAAGCCGACTGCGAGGCAGCACGCAATCACTTTCTTGTTGCACTCCAGCCACCGCAGAATCTCAGCGAAGCAAAGCATCTCCTCGCCAACCAAAGCGACATTTACTTCTGGCTCGGCGAGTCTTTCCATCGCAGCGGTGATGAACACCAGGCGCAAACTTGCTGGCTCCGCGCCACACGGCACAAAGGCGATTTCCAGCAAATGGCAGTACAGGACATCTCTGACATGACGTTCTGGACAGGCCTTGCACTCAACCGCCTGGGAAGAAATAACGAGGCCAACGCGCTCTTCACCCGCATCCACGATTACTCTCTGCATCTCGACGCGACGAAGCCGAGGATCGATTACTTCGCCACCTCCCTCCCCGCCATGCTGCTCTTCAATGAAGATCTCCTTCGTCGCAATCATATCGACGCCCTGTTCCTTCGCGCACAAGCCCTGGCTGGGCTCGGTCGTCCATCCGAATCGGAACACTTGCTGCACGAACTGCTCGATCTCGATTGCAGTCACGCCGGGGCAGCCGACCTGCGAAAGCTTTCCGGAACCCTCAACGCAGGGACGGCAGGTTGACCATGCAGCCAACGCCCATTGCGCCGCTCTCACGCCCCTGCTCTCATGCTGACATCAACCTGCGATACGTGTGGAGCATCGCGTTCATTGCTGCACTCGGAGGTCTGCTCTTCGGCTACGACTGGGTTGTTATTGGCGGCGCCAAGGCTTTCTACGAGGTTTACTTCCATCTCACCTCCGAAGCTCTCGTCGGCTGGGCCAATAGCTGTGCCCTGCTCGGCTGCTTCGCTGGGTCTCTCCTCGCCGGTCCTGCCGCCGATCGCTTTGGCCGCAAAAAACTGCTCATTCTCTCCGCGCTCCTGTTCGCCCTTTCGTCCGTCTTCACGGGATGGGCGCACAGCTTTGCCGCATTTATCGCATGGCGCATCACCGGCGGAGTCGCCATCGGTCTTGCCTCCAACGTCTCGCCCATGTACATCGCAGAAATCAGTCCGGCTCAATGGCGAGGTCGACTGGTCAGCCTCAATCAGCTCGCAATCGTGATCGGAATCCTCGCCGCTCAGCTGGCCAACTGGCGCATCGCCGAAACCGTCCCGAACGGAATCGTGCTCGCCACATCATGGAACGCACAGTTCGCCTGGCGCTGGATGTTCACCGCAGTAGCCGTCCCGGCTGTAATGTTCCTATGCTCGGCACCCTTCATCCCGGAGAGCCCTCGCTGGCTTGTCGCACGCGCAAACTCCAACACGGCTCTCGACGTGTTGCGCAGGATCGGTGGCCAGCGCTACGCCCATTCAGAGCTGACCGTCATCCAGAACTCGCTCGCCGCACCTCATGAGAACACCGGCTGGCGCGAACTGCTCTCCTCTCACGGCCGCAAGCTCCTTGCCATCGGAGCAGCGCTGGCCGTCCTGCAGCAATGGAGCGGCATCAACATCCTCTTCAACTACGCTCAGGAGGTCTACCGCAGCGCTGGATACGGCGTAAGCGAGATCCTCTTCAACATCGTGATTACGGGAGCAATCAACCTCATCTTCACCATCGTCGCAATGCTGTTGGTCGATCGCTTCGGCCGCAGAAGGCTCATGATCTTCGGTTGCGTCGCCATTGGCGCGTCTCACCTGGCTGCAGGCATAGCCTATCGCTCGCATGCCCAGGGCGCGTGGGTCCTCGTTCTCACGCTCTGCGCAATTGCGTTCTACGCAATGTCCCTTGCTCCCGTGACATGGGTCCTCATCACCGAAATCTTCCCCAACCGCATGCGCGCATCGGCTGTCTCGGTTTCTGTCGCCACGCTTTGGGTCGCTTCATTCCTGCTCACCTATTCGTTCCCGCTCCTGAACCAGGCAATCGGGACCTCCGGCGCATTCTTGATTTATGCGGCCATATGCTTCACCGGCGCCGCGTTCGTTTTCGTGGCCGTCTCAGAAACGAGTGGCCGTTCGCTCGAAGACTCGGACATCAGCACCACCTCAGCGTCCGTTTAGAGAAGCGGACATCCGCTTATCGTGAAGCCGTCAGCGTTCCCAGCGAGCAGCGCGCGTTCCGCGATTGATAATCGATTCCGCCGCCAGAGCCTTGAACGGCTCGCCGGCCTGTAACTTCCACGTCGCCCGAACCCGTGAGTGTATTGTTGGGCTGCATGATCAGAGAGAGAGGCCCAGTGTTGTTCTGGAACTTCACAACCATCTGACCGTTCTCCCTCACCACTTGATACGCCTCCGAATTCAACGACTCTCCGCATTCCAGGGTTGCCGAATCATCGCGAAACTCAATCTTCAATCCGCCTTGCACTTCGTACTTCCCGTTCAGTCTTAATCCCGGCGCACTGTTTGCAGACTTGCTCGCCTTGCTGCCCAGCACCTGCGTCAGGACCGTGGCCGTCTTCAGACTTTCGCTTGTAGCCGGTAATGTTCCAACAGTACAGCGCTCTGTCTTGGGAACTGTCCGTGGCCTTTGATACGTCGTCGTAGGACTCCAATTGGTGGAAGTCGTCTGCTGATCAACGGAGAACTGCCCTCCGTTCTGATGAAGTTGGTCCGCGCTGTATTCGCGTTGCTCTCCCGGTTCCAGTTGACGCTGAGTAGTGGTGGTCGTGGTTTGCGCCTCGTAAGTAGTGGATGCACCTCCGCCGCCAGCTGGCACCTCGCCCGCAACGGCAATCGTCCTTCCGCCACCTGCAAGACTTCCCTCTGCGTTGTAAGTCAGTACGAGTGGCGGAGATGTGATGGGGATACTCACCGACACTTGCGTACCCGACCGGTCGACCGTGTACTTACGCGGCTCCGGCAACAGCGTGCCGCACACCACGTACACCATATCTTGCCTGAAATTGAGGCCGAAACCGTTGGATGAGTAAACACCAGTGAAACGAAGCCCGGTGGGCGTCTTTCCGACAATCGACTCCTGGATATCACCGCCCATCAGCTGGTTCATCCCGATCTTCATCCCCTCGCCAAGGCACTCCATCTCGCTGCGTCCCGACTCAACGCAATGCCGCACAGCCACCGATCCCGGATCTTTCGCGTAGTGTGCTTCAGCATCGGCTGCGCGAAATTCATCATCGACCTTTTGTGTGGCAGCGCGCTTTTCGCGATACACAGCCATCGCATACTGGTCATCACTGCCGCCAACAGCCCGGGCAAAGCCCTCCTGCATTCTGGGTGTGAGGTAAGTCGTCCAGACAGGAATACCCTCAAATCCAAATTTCGGATCATTGCGTTTGAAACGGTACGGATTCGAGGCGGGGTCAAACTGCTGTCCGGGGAATTGCTTTCGAGCAGCCTCGGCCATCTCTGCCTGCACCCTGCTGTAGTCACCGAGGAGCTTCTGCTCGTCCGGCGTGAGCGCACGAGATCCAGCGAAAACACGAATGATCTCTCCCAGTTGATAGAAGGCGCCGATTGACCTCACCGCATTCTCTTGCGGCTTTCCAACAAGCATCCCTTGAACAACGCGGTACGGGTTGGGGAACTCAGCTAGGTACGGAGGATTGAGTGCCGGCATCGCCTTGCAAGAACTCAAGTGACTCTGGATCTCGTACAGAGGCTTCGGTGCTTCTGCGATAAATTTCCCATTCTGCTCGAGTCGGATGAAGCAACCGTCTTGCCCCGCCTTCTTCTGGCACTGGACGACAGTCATAGTCGTGCCGCCGCCGCAGTCCCAGCGCGAGTAATTGAGAGTTGCCATGGTCTGAGGAGCCGCTGCATTCAAATCGGGCGCCGATTGCGGAGTTTGAGCCGGCCCCGGACTTGGCTGAACGCCGGACCCGGCTGCAGAAGTCGCGCTTCCCTGCACTTTGCACATCTTCGTCATCTGGTAAACGACTGCCTGACGCGTGTTGTAGCGCTCAGAGTCCGGCGCGTGCTGATAAAAGCAAGCCTCGAACTTCGGCCACTTCTCGCACCGATGTACAACGTAGACGTTCCCGTCATTGCACAGGTAAGGAACATTGAACTGCAGACCGTCAGGCTGCTGCTGCGAATGCACCAGGCCGCCGGTCCAAAGCAGAAGAAATGCTGCAAAAGTCTTGAGCTTCATCAACTGTTCCCTTCCCGATCCGATTCTTCTAGAACGACAAAGACGCGCATGAGCGGCCGATCAGCTCTTCTCCTTGCGCAGCGGCGGCATAAAGCTTCCTGCAGGGCCGGTAAGCGAGCCGTCGTCATGGATGTTGAAGACAGTCACAGGCGCAGGACTGCCTTTGCAGGTCAGCGTCAACTGCTTCCCGCTGCTCTCGTACGTGCACTCTTCCACACCCCCCATGAATGTGAAGTTCGCTTTCCCGCCCGACCGCAGTTCCAGAATCACCGCTCCATTCGCATCGGTATAAGTTCCCTTCGGCCCGGAGTTGCATCCGCACATCAACAAAATCAGACCCGTCGAAACAACGCTCGCCGATCTCAAAACGCGCATAGTCCCCCTCTCTTTCCTCTGGACCGTTCTCTCAGTTTCACTAATCCCTCTTCGCAACCAGCGCCCCTCCCCCGATGAGAGCCGCAACACTCGTCTCGGAAGAAGGCACGATCGTGATCCGCTTCAGGTTGTTCTGATCCTGAGCAAGAACAGCGAGACTGCCGTCGGGCAGCATGTCCCACCACACCTCTTTCGAAGTCCATGCAATCGCGGCATCCGCATCCACCACAACTTTGCCGTCAACGTAGATTCGCAACGCATCACGCGATGGCGCCCCTTGCGCCCACGCGATATGCTTGCTGTCCGCGGTGAACTCCAGCCGCTTCATCCCCGAGTTCGCAACTACCGGAATATACTTGCCGTCCAGAAACAAGCCCGATGCGAAAACACCGGTATCCGTCGGCGGCCCTGAGTCCACTGCTATGTGCTTGCTGTCAGGACTGAACATGTAGTGATGACGCGGGATGCTCGGAGTACCAAGATTGCTGTTCATCTGCACGGCGCCGTCGAGAACGAGCCGCTGCCCTCCGCCCTGGAACCCCGCCCGGTACGCATAATGCAGGCCGTCAGGAGAGAAACGCAGATCCGTTGCGCCGCGCACTCCTTCGGCAAGGCGCGACATTTTCCCATCTAAAAACATCGTTGGCACTTCCCCGCCATTAAGCCCGCAGATGCCCCCGGCCCGCCCTCCTGCAGTGGCGATTACCAGTCCGCCATGCGAGTCAATCACGGGGCCAAGCGGTTCCGGAAAGCACGCATCCGACTCCTGATCCGCAATGACGGCGTACGGCTTGCCATTCGAGAATGCTGTGTACGTGACCTTGGTCGGCTCGGCGGTAAATGCAATGTTGTCGACCTTCTGGTACTCCTGCGCGCGCTTGCCATCGACGACCAGGTATTGGTGATTCTGTGTGGTGGTGTACCGGGCAGCATAGCGCTTGCCGTCAGGACTGAATGCAACCTGGTCGATGAAAGCGCCGTTTTGATGAACAATTTCGCTCCCAGGAATCTTTTTCCCGTTTACGACCAGAAACTGAGTTGGACTTGGATTGTGAATCCCGGCGTCGACCACGGCAACCCACATGTTGCCGGCAGGCGCAATGTAAAGCGTAAGCTGATCCGCGCGAATGAACGGCTTGCCATCCAGCATTGCTTCCGTATATCCAGCCGCACCAGGATGTTGAATAGTCGTGTACAGATGCTGGCTGTCCGGGCTCCATCGCGGACTGCCGCCCCGGTACGGTGCCACCTTGCCGTCGACCACAAGGGCCCACTTCTGCTCGTCAGACGGATCTACAGCGACATAGGCGTAGTGTTCTCCATCCGGGCTCAATGAGGGCTGAATTCCACCCACATCACCGCTCGACCGAACGCCGCTGCCGCTGGGCAGAGCGGCCGGCTTTCCATCGAAGACGAAGCGCGTGAAGCTGCCGCCTCTCATAGTGGAAGTGCGGACGTTCTGGATGAGAAATACGTGTCGGCTATTCGAAGTGAATCCCAAGCGGCAACTAGAACCATCGAACCGGCCTTCCTGCGAATCGGAATTGCGCAGAAGTTCCTTGCCGTCCACCATCACAACCATCTCGGTCCCCAGCCGACCGCAATAAGCGAAGCGATTGCCGTCGGGACTGAACGCGACACCAGCCTCGACCGACGAGTTGATCTGCCCTCCCAGGATTTCGTCGAACTTCGGCCCGGGCACGCCGTCATAATAGATAACCGCCCGGCTCCCGCTGTTCTCCCAGGTCGCTACGTGCACCCCATGCGGGCTGATAAAGAACTTCGCCCCGGGCGCCAATGGAGCCAGAACAGTCTCTTCCACCTTCGTTCCCTTGGGCGGACGAATCGCTCCGGACTGGTCATCCACTTGCGCGGTCTCCGGGCGTTGTTGCCGCCCAGGCATCGGCGGTGTAGGCTGCCCGGGTTGATTCTGCGGCTGAGACTGCTGAGGCTGCTGCCCCTGATTCTGGTTCATCTTCGCCAGCGCCTGGCAGGCTTTCTGCAGACCCTGCTGGCACTGCTGCTGCAGAACGTTCTGCTTCATCTTCTGCCACACGCTTTGGGCAGAGGATTCAGCGGCAGATCCGGACATCAAAATGAGAAGGGGGAGGGCCAAGGCAAATTGCAGAATCAAGCGCTTGCCAACACACATATCCGGTCTCCTGACCGCAGGGCTGTACGCGGAGTCTCAATGCTGAGCATCAGGGCAGCAATAAATTGATGACCCGAGGAGCTGTCGTGAAAAGAATGGGGATCGCCGGGTGCAACTTCGGCTTATCCTGTATGTCACTGCCCCTCCATGTCCTGACGAAACTCTGAAGTTTTCTAAAGGAAGTCGTTTCGATGGCCGCTTCCCCGGAACCGCGCGCTCCCAATACGCCTAGAATTCTGTGGCGATTCGCAGAGTGCGAGTTCGACGAACTCCGTTTTCAACTCATCGTCCAGGGTCAGCCCGTGGACCTCGAACGCAAGCCGCTCGAACTGCTTCGGTACCTGCTCTCACACTTCGGTGAGGTCGTCCGAAAGGAAGAACTCCTCGATGCCGTGTGGCCCGGAGTCATCGTGGTGGACGCTTCACTCGCCACCGCCGTATCCAAGCTTCGAAAGGTTCTCGGCGGCGAGCAGGAGATCATCCAGACCGTCCCGCGTGTCGGCTACCGTATCTCCGTGCCGGTCGTCCGCGTCACCCCTCCGGAGTTCCGAACCGAGTCCGCAGATGAACCACCGATCCTGCCTGGGGCGGAAGAGCCGCCTGCTGAGCTGCGGCAAGCGCTCTCACCCTCAGGCAGACGATTGCTATGGGCTGGCGGCGCCGGCACGCTTGTCCTCCTCGCCTCCATCGGTCTGATTGGAAGCCGCGGTAAAAAGTCCGTCGCCTCTCCGCAACCGGCCACCGTCGCGATCCTTCCTTTTCAGAACGCCTCCGGCAATCAGTCGCTCGATTACCTGCGATCGGCGCTGCCCGATGAAATTGCGCACACCTTTGCATCCGCCCGGTCTCTCGCCGTACGTCCTCTCGCCGCATCAGCGCGTTTCGCTGGCCCGGGTGTCGACTTCAAAAGGCTGGGCCACGATCTCGACGTCAACCGCGCCATCACGGGTCACTACCTGCTCATGGGCGACCGGCTACATGTCACGATGGAAGCCGTCGATACTGAGCAGAACCGCATCATCTGGCAGGACAATTTCGACGTTGCCAGCAACAATCTCCTTGCGATGCAGGAGCAAATCGCAGCCATCTCTCACGGCAAGCTCGCTGAGATCCTGGGAGTGCCGGGTTTCGCGACCGATGCGTCGCCCCGCACTACCAATGAAGCCGCGTATGAGCTCTACCTGAAGAGCATCGCTCTTCCATGGGACAACAAGACCGACAGGCAGGCGGTCGAATTTCTTCGCCAGGCTGTGTTGCTCGATCCAAACTATGCACCGGCATGGGGAATGCTTGCTGTTCGCTACTACAGTGCCTCCCGCTTCGGAGGGGGCGGCCCTGAGATGATGGCGCTTTCTGATGCTGCGCTGGACAAAGAGCTCGCCCTCAATCCCGACTCCCTTGATCCGATCGCCGAGATGACCATCCACCGCACTGAGCGTGGAGATCTGGTCAAGGCTCATCAGATCGCCCTTGAGCTGGTTCGCCGCAAACCGGACGATCCCAACCTCCACCACGTCCTCAGCTATGTCCTTCGCTACGGTGGATCGCTCGATGAAGCAGGACGCGAATGCGAGATCACTGTTCTGCTCGCCACCAAGGTCATCTGGGGCTCCTGCTCAACCACCTTCCGCCAGCTGGGAAACTATGATCGCGCCAACTTCTTCGTCCGCAAAGATCTCAGCTCCGAATGGTCCAAATCCGCCGCCATCGAGTTGCTTTTGCGCGAAGGCAAAACGGCGGACGCTCTGCGCGTCCCTGCGCCGCAGATTCCACACTGGGACAGCTACAAGATGCTGTTGGCATGCGCCGCCGGAACGCCGCCCGCCCAAATCAAATCCCTGGCTTCCAAAGTGGAGATTGACGACGACCCGGAGGTGGATTACTTTTTTGCCGGCCATCTTGCCTACTGCGGCCAGACAGAAGCCGCTCTTCGCATGCTGAAGATCGCCATCGACCACCACTATTGCGCGTTCCCCACCGTCGACAAAGACCCCTTCTTCGACCACCTGAGGACCAATCCCCAGTTCCAGAAACTCCGCTTAGCCGGAGAAGCCTGCCACGCCGACTTCGTCAACAATCGTGTAAACAAGCAGCAATCCCTGAACGCGGCGCTTGAACGCCCGCCTGACGTTCTGCACTGATCGCTCGCGCCGCCGCTCTTTACTACCCTTCAAGTTGGAGCATCAGCTCTTCCCACTCCGCGGTGAGCTGCGCAAGCTGCTCTCTTAGACTCGCTGCCAGCTCCGCAAGCCGTTGAGTCTCCGCCGCCGAAACAAAAACTCCGAGTTGCTCGTCGGTGTGCGCGATGGACGCCTCCACACGCGGTATCTCCCCCTCAAGAAATGCGCAGCGGTCCTCCATTTGCTTCTGCTTGATGGGGTTCAACCGGCGAGGCTTGTTGCCATTCGCTGTAGCCTCGACACCACCCTCGATCACGATGGTCGTTCCGCTCGGAGCCGTCGAATCTGAAGCTGACGACCCCGGTACCGACGACACCCTGGGTGCCCCATGTCTCGATTCTGAGACATGGGAGAGATCGTGGTTAGCGGACAGATCCTCACCCAAAGCAGCCCGCGTCGCCAGCTCCTCCTTCTTCCGCAGATAGTCTTCGTAGTTGCCCCCGTAGCTTGCGACAACCCCGTTCTCCACCTCGATCACCCGCGTCGCCAGCCGATCAATAAAGTACCGGTCGTGCGATACGAATACCACCGTCCCCGAAAACGCCGCGATCGCCTCCAGCAGCACGTCCTTGGCCCGCATATCCAAGTGGTTGGTCGGCTCGTCCAGAAGCAGAAAGTTAGAAGGCGACACCAGAATCCGCGCCAGCGCAAACCGGTTGCGCTCCCCGCCCGACAACACCCCCAGCCGCTTGAACACATCGTCACCCGAGAACAGGAAACACCCCAGCAGCGACCGCAGCTCCGACTCCGGCACCTTCACCGCAGCCCTGCTGATGTCATCCAGCATCCGCGCCTCTGGATCGAGCACCTTGTACTGATCCTGCGCAAAGTACTCGCTCACCACGTTATGTCCCAGCTTGATCGTCCCGTCGGTCGGCAGCTCAACCCCGGTCAGCAGCTTAATGAGGGTCGACTTGCCCGCCCCATTCACTCCCACCAGCGCTACACGGTCGCCCCGCTCGATGCTGAACCGCGCGTTGCTGAATACCCGCTTCGGCCCGTAGCTCTTGCCCAGCCCCTCCGCCTCAACCACCATCCGCCCCGAAGGAGCCGGCTGCGGAAATTTG
>Ga0105240_10007024_pt1 | contig 16429 bp, 10 predicted proteins | sample KBSC54metaG_FD_80426 | JGI IMG/M metagenome (GOLD analysis project Ga0105240, IMG submission 80426) | Corn rhizosphere microbial communities from Kellogg Biological Station, Michigan, USA - KBS C5-4 metaG | ecosystem: Host-associated > Plants > Roots > Rhizosphere > Soil | place: Michigan, USA... | reverse complement strand
GCGTACTGAAGAGCAGTCGAGAGAGTTCACGCAGTTTCACAACTACGTCGCCCTTCCCAGATCCGAAGCATTCCGAATCGAGTACTGGGCCTTGGAGGAAGCCAAGCTTCAGCGCATGCTCTCCGAAGCTGAGTTCAGCCGGAAGATTGCCTTGGTTATTGGTGGCGCAAGCGGCATTGGCCGCGAAGTGGCACTGCTGCTGGGTCGCAGAGGAGCACATGTCGTAGTTGCGGATTTCGATTTGGAGGGGGCGACCAAGGTGTCAGCAGAGGTTGGGACGTTGTCCTCCGAGGAGTTTGCGGCCGCTACGGCCGTCGATCTCGGTTCGTCGGGATCTCTAGCGGAGGCAGTTCGATTTACTGTTTCTAGATTCGGCGGCGTCGATATTGTTATCAATACGGCCGCCGTCTATCCCGTCGCGGGCGCCGATGGGGAACTTTCAGACGCGCAGTGGTCCAAAGCATTCCTGGTCAATGTGACCGGAAACTATCTTTTGGCTCGCCAAACTGACTGGGTTTTCCGAGAACAGACACTGCCGGCGACAATGGTTCTCACTGGTTCCGCCAACGCGATCGTGCCAAAGGTAGGCAGTGAAGCGTACGACACGAGCAAGGCGGCACTGAACCACCTGATTCGCGAACTTGCCGTGAGGCTGAGCCCAGAGGTGCGTGTAAATGGAATCGCGCCCGCAACCGTCGTGGCGGGTTCGACAATGTTTCCTCGTGAACGCGTAATTCAGTCCCTGCAGAAATACAAAATTGCCTTTTCTGAATCCGAGTCGGCGGAAGTCCTCCGAGACAAACTGGCCGATTTTTATGCTCAGCGCACATTAACGAAGCGGCCAATTCTCCCTCAGGACTGTGCTGCAGCAATCGTGTGGCTTGCGGGAGATCAGAGCGCCAAGACTACAGGGCACGTGATTCCCGTGGACGGGGGCTTGTCTGAGGCCTTCCTGCGGTAAGGAGAAAATCAATGCAGCGCATCTGCTTTGTCTTGCAGGTTAAGCCGGAGCGACTGGAAGAATACAAGGCACGCCACCGCAGCGTATGGCCGGAGATGCTGGCGGCGTTGGGTGAGACCGGGTGGAACAACTATTCGCTGTTTTTACGCGAGGACGGTCTCCTGGTCGGATATCTGGAAACCGAAGATTTCGCACGAGCGCGCTCGGCCATGGCACAACGTCAGGTCAATGAGCGATGGCAACGAGAGATGGGCGACTTCTTTGTTCAGCCAGACGGAGTATTGCCGGATCGGGCGATGCAACCGCTGCAAGAAGTTTTCCACTTATAGCTGACACTCGGGGGACGAATGAATCCTAACCCGGCTTTGGGGGTGTTCTTTCACTGGTTGGGCGGTCTTGCGTCCGCTAGCTTCTACGTCCCTTATCGGGGAGTCAAGAACTGGGCGTGGGAAACCTATTGGCTGGTTGGCGGATTTTTCAGTTGGATCATCGCGCCATGGCTGTTGGCATTGACTATGACTCGCGACCTCAGTCAGGTGCTACAACAGGCGCCCCGCAGCGCGATCCTTTGGGCCTACTTCTTTGGGGTGCTCTGGGGACTCGGAGGTCTAACGTTCGGGTTGACCATGCGCTACCTCGGCATGTCGCTAGGCATGGCGGTCGCGCTGGGATACACGGCGGCGTTTGGCACATTGATGCCTCCGATCTTCCGCGGGGAGTTTGGCAGCCAAGTTCTTAGAACACGTTCCGGACTGGTCATTCTGGGCGGGATTGCCATTTGCCTGTTGGGAATTGCAGTCGCGGGTGCGGCTGGGGTTTCGAAGGAGCGGGAGCTGTCGGATGAACAGAAAAGAGCATCGATTAAAGAGTTCGACCTGAAGAAAGGATTGTTGGTCGCGACTTTCTCCGGGGTGATGAGTGCTTGTTTTGCATACGGTCTCGCCGCAGGAGATCCGATCAAAGCTATCACCGTGCAGCACGGAACGGCGGGACTTTGGCAGGGACTTCCGGTTCTGGTGGTGGTGCTTTTAGGCGGATTTACAACTAATTTCGTATGGTGCGTCATTCTGAACGTCCGAAATCACACCGGTTATCAATACTTTCAATCGGAGATTCGCGGAGATGTACCGAGACGGAATGAAGAACACATTCTTGAAGCAGTGACAGATGCACCCGCAGAGGAGATGGCAGTTGCAGTAGCAGTAAAGCGCGAAATGCCAGCAAGAGCCCCATTGCTTCCCAATTATTTGTTTTCAGCTCTAGCGGGAACGACTTGGTACATGCAGTTTTTCTTTTACACCATGGGCGAAACGCAGATGGGCCGCTTTAAGTTCTCCAGCTGGACATTGCATATGGCCAGCATCATCATCTTCAGCACCCTGTGGGGTCTTGCGCTGAAAGAATGGAAGGGCGCCGGTGCCAAGACAATGCTCCTCGTAGTGCTGAGCCTGCTGATATTGGTCACCTCGACAGTGGTTGTAGGCTACGGAAATTATGTCGGCGGAGCCCACTGAAGTTTGTCGTCGAGATTCTAAAGACCCATGCTTCCAACGAGCACCGCAATCGATGTCCGCGGTTGTCCATCAAGCATCTTCAAGGAAGATGCACCTGCTGATGGCCGGCGTGTAAGACGATGGCCTTTCCTTTCCACACGAAATCCCCTGTCATGTTCGGGGGGAGAGCTATTTCGGCGTCCACTCCAGTGGGACTCGATCGGAAACTAGCGTCGATGGTTCCTCGTGGAGTTGGTACTGCGGAGACCACGTTACTCAGGTGACCGAGATGAGGCTCGATGGTGACGCTGGAGAATCCCGGTGTCTTTGGCCGAATTCCGGCGATGATCGTGAGAAAATCAAAATTAGGATGAGCGCTCCAAGCGTGCGCATCAGACCTTGTGGGCTCTGGTTGTTCCGCCCAGGTGGTAAGTCCCATTGCAACCATGTCCCGCCACGGTTTCAACAGATCCAAATATCGGTCACCGAGACCTGCGTGATCCAGTGCGCGCGCCAAATAGAAGCGGAAGTAGTAGGTTGCAATCGTCATTTCCGGAACTGAACCGGATGTTGTGAAACCAGGGTCACTGGTCGAAAGAATCTTCGTCAGAACGTCCTTCTGCTTTTCCACCGGGATTACGTCTAGCCATACGCCGAGGATATTGGCATGCTGGCTGTAATGCTTCTGGGCAGGAGTATCAGCAATTAAGCCGTACGAATCATTCCAGCAAAGCTTGCGGATCGCTGCCGCCGCGCGCGACTCAGCTTGACGGTAACGTTGCGCACGAATCCGGTCTCCGAACAGCGACTCCAGTTCGGCCGCATAGCGAAGCGCTTCAATATACTGCAAAGTGATGGGGGAGGACCCTCCGTTGACGTCCTGAGGAGGCATGCCGAAGGCAAAATCTTTTCCCCAATCGACGAATGGCCACCACGGTACCTTTCCCAGAAGCCCATCTGGTCTTTGCTTATCGAGAAACCAGTCCATGACGGTTCTGGTGCCGGCAATTTGTTCTTTTACGAATTCATCGTCTCCGCGATACATCCAGAAATCGTGCAGCATTCCGATCCACAAGAGGGAGAATGTTGGAATCATCTGGGTCACCGACGACGGATAGCGGCTACGCGTAAGGCCGTCGGGAACTCGGGAATCGTTAAAGGCCTGAATGGCTTGGCGGGCAAGGCGATCATCTTGGGCAACGACGTACGAGATCAAGGCCTGAATGCGTGTGTCCCCGATGTACTGCATCCTCTCGTAGTAGGGCGTGTCCATGTAGGTATCGTGCGCATCGAGGCGAGCGGTCCTCCAGCCAATTTCCCAAATCGGTGACAGAGAGGGGTCATCCGAGGAGAAACGCGCTCGCTCTTCGAATGGAAAGGCTGTAAACCAACAACGAAGATTATCAACATGGAGCGGTTGATCCGCTGTGCTGAAGTCAAGCTGCAAGTATCGCCATGTACGCCAGACTAGGGGCATGAAGCGGCGTTCTTGGGCTCCATCGGGCAAGAACTCGTCGAAGATACCCACTATCTTTTTGTCGGCGATTTCGTTTCGATTACCCTTCTGTCCCCGGCTATCAAAGAGAGCCTCGGCATAGGTGACACGGATAGTGCTCTGAGCGCCACCGGTCACCGTCAACTCTGGATATGCGGTGATCAGATGAGCCTGGTCCAGCAGAAGAGTGACCTTTGCGTGAGCTGGTATTTCGAGGGGCGAGCCGGGAAAGCCCGCAGGCAACTGGATTCCAATCGTACGTACCACTCGTCCCGCGGGTGTTGCTTCCAGCTGCATTGGGGGCAGCGGGTCGGGCACCAGTTGCCAGTTGTTGTTCTGCAGCACCGCGCCTCGTAGGGACGCAAAACCCATGGCCACTGGCTTTTGCCATTGGCCGTGGGAAGATGCCACATTGTTCCACGACCAATCGAAGAGCGATGCATCTATGTGCTCGGCCGGCTCTGCAACGTAATATGACTTCTCGATATCCGGAGGGGTCGGCAAGGTCTGTATGCCTTTTTCCTCTTCGACCTCCCAGCTGTTGTCCGTATTAACAATCTCTTCGCTCGAGGTATCGCCTTGGAGTGCAAATCCCGTCTTATCTGTGATCTGAGCCAGCGGTACAACACCAAAGTTCCATACCGTGGCAGAGATCTCGTTTTTCCCGGCATGCAGGAATTTCGCAAGGTCGTAAGTTTCATATCTCCAATGAGCGAGATCGCTTCGCGCCGGCCCTCGCCCTATCTCCTGCTGGTTTATGAAAAGCACAAACTGCGCGTCAGCGCTGACATGAACTACGAAGTGCTCCGGCGACTGCGGAATGTCGAACAATTTGCGGAAATGCAGAACAACGCTATCTCTCAGGGGTGCGCTGGGCGAAGTTATCCATTGTGCTTTCCACAATCCACGCAGAGCCTCAGGAGGAAGCTGGGCTGACGCTCTGATCTCCATAGCAAACAGGAGAGCGATCGATGTAATCGCGAAGAACTTGATTTTCATAGGTGAGGGCATTTCACAGAACGCACGCCGCGGATGGTTTCACCTGGATGAGCCCAATGTCAATCCGTGGGCCACTAGGTTCCGTAACGTCTCGATATGAAATTGATGGGTCACCTGCAATGGAACGAGCACAGGTTGCTTCGGAAGGACAGCGTCGCAATGGCTAACCGGAAAGGGGTATGGATCGCCTTCCACGTTTGTAGTCTCAGTTGGGACGCAGTGCCTCAAGAGCCGCGTCGGTGGTAGCTTGTTCCACGTCGGCTTCGACTCTAAACTCAACCAGCAAGATGCAGCCTGCAACCAGGAGAGCTGCCACACGTTCAAGGCAGTTCCAACGATGGTGAAATAGTCCAGCCGGTTCCCGCGATGTGCAGCGAATTCACGGCCTATCACAACTTCAAACGTGTTTGCAGATTTCAAGGATGGTTCTGAGGGCGAGGATAAAGGCTTGAGCGGCAAATGGCGGGGACGACGGGACTCGAACCCGCGGCCTCTGCCGTGACAGGGCAACAACGAGATGTAACTGGTTGATATCAAACGGTGTCGGCGAACGTCGTTTGGTGCGAAATGATACCGGAGATGATTTCTTATCGTCCCCTTAACGTCCCCGGATCTTTGACTCTTTAAATGGAAGCCGGGTCGGCGCTACCCGAGGATGTCGCTCGACGAATCGCAAATGATCGTAAAGTCCGGACGTTTCGTCACGGCGGAATCTTCTCTTAGCCACATGTAACCGACATGGCGTGGGACAAGGTGGGTAATACGTACATCAGCGATGGCTATATTAATTCCCGCATCGCGAAAGTCAACAAAAACGGCAACTGGATTAAGTCGTGGGGAGAGCCTGGAAACCAACCGGGACAGTTCAGCACTCCTCACAGCCTTGCTGTCGATGCCGAAGACCACGTCTACGTGGCCGACCGCGGCAATGGCCGCATCCAGGTCTTGGACGGCGAGGAAGGTTCCTTCGGAAAATCACAATTGATGTGCCATTTGATCCGAACGCCAGCCCTGCCATTGGGAGCAAGCCGGTCTTACCCATCAAAGGACCTCAGACAATGGCGCCGGCTCACCATGGGCAATCTGCATCACGCCTCCGCCGAACTAGGTTTTGTTTAGTTCTGATGCATACCGGGGTCGCATTTATAAGCTAACTCTCGACGGTAAAGTTTTGGGAGTGCTGGGGGAATCCGGCAAACAGCTCAAGCAGTTCGGGCGGATTCACGAAATTGCATGTCCATCCGACAATGAACTCTACGTGAGCGAGTTGTTGAACTGGCGGTGGCACGAAACTGCAGGGCGGTCGATACACCCTTCGAAGTCGGCGAGACGCGTGGATTCATGTGGGACCACTGTGTCGGCGGACGTCGTTTGATGCAAAAGGGGAGCCGCATGTCCCTTCTTATATCCCCTTAACGTCCCCAGATTTGAAGCTGGCAAATTCTGTGAGCACAAGTGGGTTTCCCAAACTCCAACAGATGAGCCGACGACTTCCGGCTTGCCCGTCATCCGTAACGTCGGTCCAGAATGGAGTTTCGTCCTTGCCCGGGGAAGCGACCTTTATCGCCCGGCAATCCGAGGCACGGTATCCGCGCTCGCCGACATCAACTTGTGTTGATGAACTACAATCCAGAATTCGGACAGAGATTATGAGTTCCGGCCAGATCGAAAAAGCGTCTCGCTTTCGTGCGCTTCATGACCGTCCGGGTCCATTTGTGATTCCGAATCCTTGGGACGTCGCCTCCACCCGCATTCTCGAAGGGATCGGTTTGGAGGCGGTGGCAACTTCAAGTGCTGCCTCAGCCTGTGCCGTGGGTCGACGAGATGGTGAGCTGACTCGAGATGAGGCGCTTGCGGATGCACGCATGATTGTGGACGCCACGGATTTGCCGGTCTCCGCTGACCTAGAGAGAGGATTCGGTGACGCCCCGGACGCTGTCGCTGAAACCATTCGGCTCGCGGCAGAAGCGGGCTGGTGGGCTGCACAATCGAAGACACGACAGGAAATCCAGATGAGCCTCTCTACGATTTCAGCCTTGCAGTAGAAAGAATTGCTGCCGCCGCACAGGCAGCACATGCAGTCGGGTTCCCCTTCATTCTGACTGCGCGAGCGCACAATCTCATGTTCGCGAACCCGAGCTTGGATGAGACTATCAAGCGTCTTCGGGCCTTTAAACGGGCGGGCGCTGACGTCCTTTTCGCACCTGGTCTTCCCGATCTTGGCGCCGTGCGGGCAGTTTGCAAGGTCTTATCGAAGCCAGTCAATTTCATGGTGGGCATCAAAGGCAAATCGTTTTCGGTTGTCGAACTAGCGACCGCGGGAGTAACGCGTATCAGCCTCGCCACTTCGCTTTATCGGGCGGCAATGACCCGGTTCCTTGAAGCTGCATCCGAAGTGAAAAACTCAGGCCAATTTGACTTTGTCGATCGCTGCGCCAGTACCGCGGAACTGCTGAAACTGATGCGAATCTGACGCTCGCGCCAATCCGAGGTTTGGAGCCGAGAAACTTGCCATTTCCGGATTACCCATCAGAACTAGCCGGCGCTCGGCGGACCATCCCCATCATAGTCAGCAAGTTGATTCTTACGGCGCGGTATGCCTTTTCATCAAACCAAAGCCTGCCGAAAGAACTCGCTGCTGGCCTTGCCGTCCTTCTCGAAAGTACCTTGACCTTCGATCGAAATTCCCCCCGAGTAGCCGGCTTTCTTCACATACCCAAAGAATGCGGCATAGTGATCGTCTTCCACTAGATCGTGCGGCCACACGCGGCCATGGGGATTGGCGAAGTGCAAATGCACTATCTCGCGTCTCCCAATCTCAATGATCCGCGGGTCTTCGTTCTCTTCCCGAAGGTGGAAGTAGTCGATGATCATCCGGATATTCGGGTGCTTCACCCGGCGCACCATCTCCAGAGCCTCAGCACCGGTGTTAAGGATGTTGCTCTCCTGGCGTCTTAAAGGTTCGATGGCAACGATGACGTGAGAACGGCTTGCCACTTCACCCGCCATCTTGAGGAAGGAGGCAATCTGATCCCGCGCCTGCTCACGAGAAAATCCCTCCGGCACATTGCGGGAACCGGCGCTGCCCCATACCACAATGGAAGCCCCGAGACGCCGGCAGCGGGGCAGACAGCCCTCGAGATATCCCCTCAAGGCAGAGGTTGGGACTTCGGGCCCAACCACTTTCAAGTCAGGACGGCGGATAAAACTATTGAAGGCATAGCAGCGGAGCGGCGAGGCAAGCACGGTATCGGAGAATTCGCGAAACTGGTCTTTGCTCATGGCCGCGATGTCAGCCGCGGCTGGTTCTACGTAGTCGAACCCATACTTCGCCGCGCCCGCGACGTCGCGGGTACAGACTCCGACCTTTACCGGGCGCTCCCGGCCCCAGGCGACAGGACATACGAAAGCGGCTGCGGCCGCAGCCAGAAATGTTCGGCGTGTCACCATGAGCAGTGTAAAGAGCTACACTTCTTCCGGCACTACATACGGCGCGCGATAGGTGCCGTGCAGCATCTTGGTGGCTTCCTCATCGCCGATGATCTGCTCCCGCTCCGGATCGAATTTCAGGGTGCGACCCAGACGGTAGGAGGTATTTGCAAGGTGCACTAGAGTGGAAGAGATGTGACCTTCCTCAATCGGACAATGGAGATCTTCGGCGCGCCGGCTGCGAACGCAATCGATGAAGTTTGCCCAGTGGTCGCCAGATGCTTTGCCGGACGGTCCAGGCTCGACCTGATCTGTGAGCCAGGTCTTGTAGGCATCGTACCCATCCATTGCCAGGTAACCGTTCGATCCATAGAAGATATTGCCGATTGTGTTGGTTTTAGCCTCCTTCGGTCCCAGAACTTGCTTATCTTCGGGTTTCTTGGTCAGCCCCGCGGTTGGAATGCCACTGGCGCCAAAAGCGTTGGTGCCGATCTCGGCCTCGTGATTGGTGATCCAATGCCGTACTTCGATCTCCATCATCTTGCGTTTACCCTGCGGTTCCTCGAAGGCGAATGTGGCGTTCAGGGTGTTGGGTGTCTCCTGGTCATCGTCAAACATGAAGTGCCCGCCCATGGCGGAAACCTGAACCGGGAACCGCACCCCCAATCCCCAGCGGGCAATATCGATTTCGTGTATGGCCTGATTGCCGATGTCACCGTTGCCGGTATCCCAGATCCAATGCCAGTTGTAGTGAAATCGATTGCGGGTGAAAGGTTTCATCGGTGCGGGACCGGTCCACAAGTCGTAGTTGATCCCGGCCGGCACCGCTTCCGGCTGCGCATGTCCAATGCTGGGCCGCCATTTGTAGCAGAGTGCGCGGGCCAGATAGGTATTGCCTATAGTGCCGTCGTTTACCCGCTTGATGGCTTCGATCATGCCGGGATTGGAGCGCGACTGGCTCCCATGTTGGCATATGCGGTTGTACTTCTTCACCGCCCGCACCAGTTGACGCCCTTCAAACCAGTTGTGCGAGCATGGCTTCTCCACGTAAACATCTTTGCCGGCCTGGCAGGCCCAGATCGCCATCAGCGAGTGCCAGTGATTGGGCGTGGCGATCGAAATGGCGTCAATATTTTTGTCCTCAAGCAGCCTTCGAATGTCGCCGTACGATTTTGGCCTGGCCAGCCCCATCTTTTCCGCGTCACCAAGACGCTGGTTCAATACGCTTTCGTCGACATCGCACATGGCAGCGATTTCGGTCCCAGGAACGTTGGCGAAGCCCTTGAGATGATCGTTGCCGCGACCGCGGAGTCCACAAATTGCCAGCCGCACCCGGTCGTTGGCGCCAAATATTCTGCCACCCATGGCAAGAGTCGCCGCGCCCACAGTCATGGCTCTTCCTGTCGTCTTCAGAAAATCGCGTCGATCAATTTCCATATTGCCGCCTTCGTACAAGGATATTTTCCGCATGCCGCATGATATCGCTTTCCACGAATAGACAGCGTGGCAACGTACGCGGGAGTCCTCGCCTTTTCCCCCCGTTAAGGACGGTCGGCTGAACCAGAGCGCTTTCCCGAAACCTGGTGGTCCCAGAAGCTGCTATGCATGGGTGAATCGATGCGCTGGAACACGAAATCAAAGGGAAGGTTGAGGTGATCACTATTGCGGCAGTCTTCGAAGAGAGTTTCCGATTTGAGAGGTCCCACTTTCATCATGGCCGACTCCAGATCGGCGCCTACCCTGATCTCGGTGGCTTGCCGGATCTGCATGCTGCAGCGATATTGAAGGTAGAATGACAACCAAGAGCAGTGAACCGGCAAACGAGACAGCAACTTCGCGGTCGACGAGACTCCATCGACTTACGTTTCTTTATTGACGTGCTACTTCCCCTGCGGACGGTAACAAATCACCTCAATTTGCAGCAAAGTGTACTTCCCAAGCAACGTTCGTTTTTTGTCCACGAAACGTGGCCTGCAAAAGACGTCCGTCAGTTTTCATCTCGATGGACACGGCACTCTTGTCCCCAGCGAACGCCTTCACATCAATCGGCTTCGAACCTTCGGAGATATGAAACCACAGCGAATATGGCACTCCCGGCACGCTCGCCGATACACCTCTGAGGATTTTCCTCGATGGATCCCAATTCTGGGACAGCAGCGAGTAGCTCCCCGAGATGTGCCGGGACAAGCCAATGAGCTGAGGTCGCTCCATTACTGGATGAATCAGCAAGACCCGTGTGTCATGTGCCGGTATAGGGACATCTACGTGATCGGTGAAGGTACCTAATAGTTTCTGATTCCAAAAATCGAACACAACATACTTGGATTTCCCATCCAAGCCCAGCTTGTCAGCAAAGCTAACGGTCTTGTCAGCCTCTGTGCTGTGCCAGTTTGTGACTCCGACGACATCGTAGCTCCCGGCCGGTGTATTGACTTTGAGGTCAATAATTTCCGGATAGTGATGAATGTAATAATCCGGCTGCACTTGTTTGAATTTGTCCCATGAGCTCTGGGTACCTCGGCTGAACAGATCGATGGGGATGATCGGAAGCGTAGGCAAAGACTTTTGCAGCATCTTTACCCGTGCCTCGGGCAATTCAGGGGTCACGCTCGCCAAGGGGTACGCAACCCCGGTCAAGGCTATGTAGCTGACCAGTGTCCTCGCCTCGGCCTCGGTAACGCCAAACCCTGTAAGCGGTTCCTCACGATCCCGCTCAGTCTCAATAACGATTGGCTTGCGTTTCTTGGTTGCCTCGGAGACAGACATTGGCTCGCCCAGCTCTATACCCTCTCCCGGCATGACATAAACCAGCAAATGGTTCAGAAACCCATTGGCGAAGATCGAGCTGAACAGCGAATACATTCCTTGCCAATTGTTGTAAACATCATCGCCGTTGAAATAAGAGTTCGCATACCCAATGGCGTTCAGTGGTGTGCCCGCGGGACAAACTTCGAGAAAGCGCTCCGGTCCGATCGTTTTCCGTATCATCGCAAGTCTTGATCTATAGTTCGCGATGAAGTCGATTCCTGGATCGTGTAAACGCGTTCTGTCTACCGGCGGCGCGTACTTGGGCAGCGCATGTTCTCCGTCGAGTTTGTAGTAGTCGAAGCCCCAGTCATCAAACGTTTGAAACACGCGGTGAACAACTTCCAGCGCCTGGGGATTAGTCGAGTCCAGTGCAGGAGTGTCGTAATCGCGAATCACGCTTCCTTTCTTGTCATACAGATACCAATCAGGATGCGTGCGCCGGCCGGCGGCGTAGGAATTTGGCACCAGCCAGATTCCAGCTTTCAATCCTTTTGAACGAATGTAACTCGTCAGCCACTGCGGCCCATGTGGAAATTTCTTCTGATCCCAGTTTTCGATCCAGGAATGCCCTTCAGGAGTGCGGTCGTAGCCGTCATCAAGTTCAACAAATTCGAAGCCGTAAGGTAGAAGATGCGTTGCGATCCAATCCGCATTGACGGTCATGTCCGTTTCGGTGACATCTTCGTAGTAGCTGGTCCAACTGGACCAGACCATCGGAGCGGCTCTGAAATGAGTGTCATCAAAGCTGGAGTAAAACGGCACACCCAAAGCCTTGGTGTAATAGTCCGGAATCAATCGAATGATCCTGGTTCCATGCACGGGTAGAGTGATTTTGAGCAGGTCTGGATTCTGGGGATCGCGACGCAGCGTAACTGCTTCGCCAAAGTCAATACCGGTGTCGGTCTCCCGATCAAACAGGCTGTGGAAGACTGTGCCTTGGGACTGGCCGAGCGAGAAATACATCACATCCGGGTTTTGCCTCGGCAGGAAGGAGCGGTTATGGGTGTAGTCGCCGCCATACGTGCCCGCGACTTCGCCTGTCCCCACCCAATCGACGGGCGCTCCTGCAGTATCGAGTAAACGGGCAACGATCCGGTTCGGCGGAGCGGGTGTGTCTGCGATCAGTTCGGCATCGTATTCCGTGCTGGAGATGATTAATACATTGTCGGCGCCTGCAAACGACCAGCCAGTGGCGGGTCCCGAGCTCCTGATATTCAGTCTCCCAACGCTCTCTTGCGCCTGCCATTGTGTGAGTTCGTGACGACCCGCTGGAGAATTCACATATAAATGCACGTTTTGCAGCAAGGTGCCAAGGATTTCATTCTTGACCGTTATTGCTTGACGCGCATTATCTGCGGTGATCGTCCATTGACTGTTTGAGACAGCCGCGATGGGCAGGTTCCGCAGAGCGGTTATCCCACCGATAGGCATCAGCAAGCAGCAGCAAAAGAAAGCCTTGATGATCATCTCTAGTTAAGACCCCGTCTTTGGAATCTGCGGCGGGATTATAGGCCTGTGTCTACAAATCGTCCATGCGACGAGCGAACGAGGGCGGTTATTAGAGCTCGCGCAGTAGACCTACTTTTCCCTTGACTTCAAGCAACGTCGAGGGGTACAAGTTATGCCCATTATCGGCTCGGGGTTTCGATAACTTTCTTTTTCTGATCAAAGATTGCTTTTGTGGCGTGACAGAAGTCAAGCGGAGGTCACCGATATGTCCGCGAATGTAAACGCTTCCTGGAGTTTTGTTCTTTTCACCCTGTTGATGACTTCCCTTCTGACGCTGCATGTGCCTGCGAACGCTCAGATGGGCAACGCCACGCTTGGCGGAACCGTAACCGATACAAGCGGTGCCGCTGTGGTGGGTGCTCAACTCACCTTGATTAATAAGGCGCAGCAGTTTGAGCAAAAGGCAGTATCGAACGACAGGGGCGAGTACACCTTTCGCAATCTCACGCCCGGAACATACGACCTGAGCATCGCGATGACGGGATTTGAGAAGTCCGTGCAAAGCGGCATTGTGCTGACCCTGAATCAGTCCGGTCGTGCCGATGTCACGCTGAGGGCAGGAGCGATCAGCGAGACTGTCACCGTTGAGGGCCAGAACACTCTCATCAACTACGACAACGGCACGGTGCAAGGGGGCATTGATCCACAGACGGTGAAAGACCTTCCCCTAATTGTCTCCGGCAAACCTCGATCGTCAGCCAGCTTCGCGGTACTGCTGCCTGGCGTCTCTACGGGCAGCAGCAACGAGGCTTTCAACGCCCGCATCAACGGCGGCATTCAATCTGGAGACGAAGCTCTGCTAGATGGCGCCACCATGCAAGAAGGCTTCATGAGCCAGAGTGGCATGGTTTCGATTCAAGGTGATTTCCAGATGTCTCCTGACATGGTTCAGGAAGTCAAGGTACTCACCTCGGACTACGCCCCGGAATACGGTTCGTCCACCTCCGGCCAGATAACGATGGTAAGCAAGTCAGGGGGCAATCAGTACCACGGTGCCTTATTCGAGTACACGCGGAATCGATGGTTGAACGCGAAACCTTGGAACGCGCCGCCGTGCGAGACTCCCGGTTGTGATCAGCGCCCGTTCGACATCGAGCACGATTTTGGCGCGAATTTCGGTGGTCCTATTAAGATTCCTTTCCTTTATCACGGAACATCAAAGCATCACTCCTATTTCTACTTCGACTGGGAAGCGTTTCATCAAGCGGGTGGAGCGAGTAAGCCGACCCTTTCCATTCCGTCACTCCTGGAACGATCTGGAAATTTCAGCGATTGGGGACTTCCCATCTATGCCCCCGGGAATTTCGCACCGGGGGCTGCATGTGCCCAGGCATTGCCGGTCGGCTTCGGTCCGGGTCAGCAGTTTCCGGGCAATATCATTCCGCAAGCGTGCATCAGTCCAATTGCGGCCGCCTATCTCGCGCAACTTCCTCAGCCCACGAACGGTCAGGCCCAAAATAATTACACTTTGTCCCGGCCAGTTCCGGACACTCTGGTAGCGAACAGTAATGTTTACATGTTCCGCATCGACCACAACTATGGCGATAAGGACCATTTCTATTTCTTCTGGTGGCGGCAGTTTACGGGCTTCAACACAGCCACCGAACTTCCTGTTGCCATTGCGACAGAAGAGCCCACGCGGCCTCAAAATTCTCCGATCGCGCGCTTTAACTGGGAGCACACCTTTTCCGCCACGCTCACGAACCATGTCACGGTTGGTTACTTGAACCGCAACGAAGGATACGGTTCCCTCAACCTCTCTTTCATAGGAAAGCTGCCGGGAGTCCCCGGCGCTCCTGGTAACAATGCTCTTCCCGAATTTACGTTTGGCAACGATTTCAACCAAATGTCCGACAATAAGGGCGATCCGTCAGGCAACATCACAACCCGACCAACCTGGGTGATCAATGATGTAGTGAATAAGGTACTTGGCCACCATACACTCACCTTTGGCGGGGAATGGCGCTCCGTGCAAGGCAACGTTCACGATCACACGAACCAAGCTGGAACCTACTACTTTGATAGCTCTACAACAGGCTTACCGAGCCTGACCAGTGGAAATCCGATCGCCAGTTACTTGTTGGGAGCAGTAGGGGGCGGCAGCGTAGATTACAAAACTGTCCCCTCCTGGTATCCACGTCAGATTGTGTGGGCCTTCCACGGGAACGATTCCTGGAGAGTCACTCCCAAGCTAACGCTCAACTTCGGATTGCGCTGGGATTACTACTCTGCATCGCGCGAGAAGTATAACCATTTCTCATTTTTCGATCCCACCGGTATAAATCCGACCGCAGGCATCCCTGGAAGGCTCGCCTTTGCCGGCAGCGGCTCGAGTTGCGGAGATGCCTGCTTCGGCCGCGATTATCCGGAGCAACCCTGGAAAAACGGCTTTGCCCCGCGGCTTAGCTTCGCCTATGCCATGAACCAGAAGACCGTCATTCGTGCTGGCTATGGGGTGTTCTTCGCACAGGCCTTTTATCCAGGGTGGAACGGAGGCATGGCACTCGACGGATACAATCTGACGCAAACCTTCGGCACGCATCAGGATCCCGTCACAAACCAGACTGATCCAAACTTCTATTTGGATAATGGTGTACCAGCCCCTTCGCTGACGCCACCATTTATCTCGGCATCGTACGATAACGGACAATCCACGAACGACGGCCACCCCTTATATCGTCCGCTGGATGGGAATCGCCGGCCGTATTCCCAGCAGTGGAATTTGACCATTGAACGTCAGTTGCCGAAGAACATCTTTCTGAGCGTCGCTTACGTGGCCAACAAAGGCACACGTCTACCCTCATCCTTGAGGCCTCTCAACGTCCTGAATCCTTTTGACCCAGGAATTCGGGCGCTGGAGGCGAACACCACTCCGATCGATCCAACCTGCGCCACTGGCAATCCAGCTCCCGGTGCGAACTGCAGCTATGTCCCCGAGTTGAACACGGTCTTCACCTCGGACACCCAGACGCTTTTCGGAGTGAACGCTCCCTACGCGGGTTGGGTCGAGGAGTTAACGAACGCTGGAGTTTGCGATCCGACGGTGGCTCAGGCACTGCTTCCGTTCCCACAGTATTGCGGCCACTTGCAGGGGTTGAACGAGAGCCACGGCAGTTCGATCTATCACTCCTTCCAGCTGAAGGCAGAGAAGCGATACACGAACAGCCTATACATGCTGGTTTCTTACACTAATGCAAAGCTGATCACCGACGCCGCCGATAACACCCAGAGCTCAGCAAGCGGCAATGAGAACGGCTCGCAGCAAGTGATTTCGCCGTTCGAGACCGGGCGCAATCGGTCTATTGCACCTGATGATGTGCCGCAGACGCTGTCTGCCGCGTTTGTTTACTCCCTACCTTTCGGCAGAGGTAAGCCCTACCTCAATGGCAGCCATGCTTTGAACTATCTGGTCGGCGGATGGGAGATCAGCCCCATCATTCGATACTCCCGTGGGACTCCCATGTGGATTCGTTCCGGCACCTGCCAGGTAGTGGAACAGTTCGCGCAGAGTTGTCTGGTCGGCCGCATTCCGGGAGTGAATCCGTTCTTGCAGGATGTCAACAGTTTCAATCCAGGGAAGGGGGGTTGCCCATCGGACGTACCCAATTGCGCTTCGCTGCTGAATCCCGCGGCATTTGAGCCCGCCGGAGCCTTTGACCCGGCCGGCGCCTGCGCCGGATGCACCGGAGTTTATGGGTACACCGGTAAGGGTCCTCGCATCTACTCGGCGCTCAG
>Ga0105240_10007023_pt1 | contig 16430 bp, 14 predicted proteins | sample KBSC54metaG_FD_80426 | JGI IMG/M metagenome (GOLD analysis project Ga0105240, IMG submission 80426) | Corn rhizosphere microbial communities from Kellogg Biological Station, Michigan, USA - KBS C5-4 metaG | ecosystem: Host-associated > Plants > Roots > Rhizosphere > Soil | place: Michigan, USA... | reverse complement strand
TTGCCGACCGAAGCTGCATTGAGGTGGCCGATGAGGAGTTGGCACTTTCCGCCAGGCTCACCGCGACTTTGGTAAATCTCGTCCGGACAAATCGTCTGGACGGTGGTACGGTCAACTGCCGAACTGACTTTTTCCTCAATAATCCAAAAATTGGGATCGTTGCTTGTGTTGCAGTATCGTATTTGTTGTCCCGAGGTGTGCCATTCACGTGTACCGGCGATCTACCCGCGGCTATTGCCGAGCTTATGCTGAAGCTCCTGGGGCTTCCAGCACAGTGGTGCGAGTGTAACGTGATCGATCTCGCCGGAGATTATGTTTTGCTCAGCACTACGGGAGAAGGTGACCCTGTCCTGGCTGCAGATCATGGGCCGGTTCGTCTCGTTAAAAACCGACGTTTTGACAAGAAAGGCTGTGGTACTTGTTTTCAGTATGGGTTCGCTTCCGGCGATGCAACACTAATCGGCTTGTCGCCGCAGCCGACCGTCGAGGGTGGTTGGATGCTGACGATAGCGGAGGGCAGGCTCATTGATCGGTACTTTCCGAAGATTGGCGTGCCCAATGGGGCTTTCGCGTTCTGTCGCGATACGGCTGCGTCTCTTGATGCATGGCATGAGTCAGGCCCGACTCATCACTCGATAGTGACGCTCGGCCATCAGGCCGAGCTACTTTCGAACCTGGCCTACTTTCTCGGTATCGAAACAACCTGCGTGTGAACGTTTCATAGAACCGGTTGGCCCATGGCGATGGATCAGTATTGGGTGAGATGCTTATGCGGCAAGGGGGCAAACTAGCACAGAAATTTGTGGTGGGATTAGCCCGAGCGGTGTGGCCGGTTCTTTTTGGGGACGGTACCCTCTATCGTTTGTACGCAGAGATATCGAACCTTCTGATTACGTGCCAATTTTGGTCCGTGAGGCGTATTGGCATTTAAGTAGAGGCAATCACCGGGAGCAAGGCAGAACTTCTGGTTGCCGCAGACATATTGCATTTCTCCTTCAAGCACAAAGATGAATTGTTCACCGGGATGGCTCCTTAATTCGAACTGCGTCTGTTTACCGTCGATCGAAATGACGATCGGTTGCATTTGTCTCAACCCGCTTTTTGGTACGAGCACTTCGTATCGATACGGGAGCTTGCTGTGTTTATCAAGAGAGGCGCCTTCACCCCGTTTAACGAAGATGACCGCCGAATCCGTGGTGCTTGTCTCAAAGAACTCACCCAGTGGAACGTCCAGCACATTTGCCAGTCGGGAAAGGGCAGCAATGCTTATGGAAACAGTTCCCCGTTCCACTTTCGAAAGAAAGCTTCGACTGAGTTTGGCACGCTCAACAACCTGTTGCAATGTTAGGCGTCGGTTCTGCCGCATATTACGAATGCGCATTGCCAGTAGTTGTTCAGCAACTTCCATGAGGCCTCGTGAGAGCAAAATGCTGACGCAAGATTACGACAGCAGAGAATTCAATTCAATAGTTCATCAAGCATGGAGAGGAGAATCTGGCCCTTGTGTTAACAATCAGAGATATCAAAAGCTATCCGCTTCAATATCCGGAACCACACGATAGCAATAAATTAAGATATGTGAACCTGGTACGGATTGAAGCCAGCGATGGCACGGTTGGCTGGGGAGAGTGTATATCTCAGAAGCCCGAGGCGGCACTGGCTGTGCATACCCTAGTGCAATCCGGCTTTTCTCCACTTATTCGCGGTCGGAATCCGCTCGAAACAACAGCTCTCTGGCAACTTATGAGATCTCACTCAGAATGGTACGGAAATGGTGGGATTGCCACGATGGCAATTTCCGCTTTCGACATCGCGCTATATGACCTGAAGGGAAAGCACCTTGGGCTACCTGTCTACGAGTTGCTCGGCGGGAAGGTCACGCCGAAAGTGAAAGCGGCCGCAAGTATCATCGTAGATATGGAAGCCATTGATGCTACGGCTCGAGAGTTTGCAGACTATGTCGCTCGGGGATATACCGCTGTAAAAGGAGGTTGGGGGAAGAATTCTGAGACTGCATTCGGAAGGGATGCGGAACGAGATCTTCAATTGGTGAAGTCGGTAAGGGAAGCAATTGGAAACACCGTGTCGTATATGGTGGATGTGGGAACGCATGTCAAATGGGATGTGTGCCATGCCATACGCATGACGCGAAGATTTGAGGACTACGGAATCTTCTGGATCGAAGAACCCCTTCCACAAGACGATTGGGAAGGACATCGGCGTCTGCGTGCTGCGATCCAAACCTTGATCGCGACCGGCGAAAAAGAATGGACCGTCCGAGGATTTAAACGTCTGATCGAAGCAGGAATTGCCGATATTGTCATGCCGGATGTGGGTAAAGCGGAAGGAATAACTGGAGTGAAGCAGATTATTGAACTGGCCGCGCTAAATTCCACCCTGTATAACCCGCATTCCTGGAGCACGGCAATCAATACGGCAGCCAGCCTCCATCTCTGCGCGTCAGCGACCAATACAGTCGTATTTGAGTTGAAACCAAATCCCAACCCCATGCAGCATGAATTGATAGAGGACCCCATCGACCAGGTCAATGGTTACGTGGTCTGCCCTGATGCGCCGGGACTAGGCATATCGGTAAAGCAGTCAGTCGTCGAGAAATACCTATTTAGATAGCTCCTCAGGAGGCAATGTAAAGTGCATATCCCGAAGCAGATGGAATCACAGCACACTCTACGTCGGGCCCTGGTCACTGGCGGCGCAGCTGGTATTGGATATGCCGTAGCGAAGGCACTACTCGATTCTGGAGCGTGGGTTGCAATTGCAGATGTTGAAAAAGCCTCGCTTCTCCAAGCCACGACCTCGCTTGCCAGCGAGCATCTTTTGCCGATTGAAATGGACGTCACATCGCAGACTTCAGTGCGGGCCGGTGTCGGAGAAACAGCGCAGAAATTTGGTGGACTCGATACCCTTATAAATTGTGCTGGAGTGATCGATTTCAGTCCCCTCGAGCAAATTACTGAGTCGACTTGGGACCGAGTGATTGATATCGATCTGAAGGGAGTCTTCCTTTGTTGCCAGGCAGCGGCGCCATTTTTGTGCAAAAGCGGAGTTGGTCGAATTGTTACCATGTCATCGGATGCCGGCAAGAAGGGATATCCACTGATCAGCAGTTATTGTGCAGCCAAATATGGAGTAATAGGGTTTTCAAAAGCTATCGCTGGTGAATTGGCGCCACATGGAGTAACCGTTAACTGCATTTGCCCAATCGGTGTCGCATCTACACGGATGGGACAGAAAGTCCTCCAATGGTTGGAGGAACGAACAGGACGTTCAAGAGAAGAACTTATGGCGGAACGGGAACGAGGTACACCGCTTGGACGGATGGCAACGATGGATGACATTGTCCACGCGGTAATGTTCTTTTTGTCCGAAAAAGCCGGGTTCCTTACCGGGGCGGCGCTTAATGTGGACGGCGGCTTGCTCAGCACCGGCGTGATCGCGGGTTCTAATTAGCCAGCCGTAGGTTAAGACGAATAAAACCCTGCCAAGCTACCACCATCAATAGAAAGAGCGGTACCGGTAACTCCCCGGGCCGCGTCTGAAGCCAAATAGAGTGCGCCGGCAGCAATTTCCAGAGGATCAAGAAATCGTTTAATCGGTATGAGTGCTTTTTCTCGCTCTGCAGCCATGCCGGGGGACTCTGAGTTGTCGAAATGTTGTCGAAGCATCGGCGTGTCAACCGCTCCCGGACAAATGCAGTTGACGCGAATGTTGTATTGAGCATAATCCAATGCCAGTGTCTTCGTCAGCATCAGTACGCCCCCCTTGCTTGCGATATACGCAGGCGTCATATATTGACCCAAAAATGATCCAGTAGACGCGGTATTAATGATGCATCCGGACTTCCGCTGTTTCATGTAGCCAATGGTGTACTTTACCGCGAAAAAAATAGACTTCAGATTCACACCCATAAGTCGGTCCCACTCTGACTCATCCATATCTTCCAAAAACTTAACCACAATCATTCCCGCATTGTTGTGCAGAACATCAATTCTGTCGTAGCGTCTGATGGTGTTGTCTACGAGTGCTTGCACTTGAATAGGGTCGGTAACATCCACTTGGTACGCAATTGCCTCACCCTGATTGTCATTGATTTGTTCTGCCGTCTGGTCGGCATTTTCCTTTTTGAGATCAGCTACCACCACTTTGGCCCCTTCCTGAGCAAATAAGTGCGCGGTGGCACGCCCGATACCCGACCCGGCCCCCGTAATGATTGCAACTTGTTTCTCAAGTTTCTTCTGCATTGCGCCTCCGGTCTGTGTTGCCGTATCAATTCAAAGGTCATTCCGCTATGAGTCCGCCTGGATATCTCACGAAAAGTTCTGGATCGAACATCGGAATCAACAGGTTTGCTTCGCGGCGAATTCTGGAGTATGTGATCTCCACTTCATCCAGATTTTCTAATGCTCCGATGGGGATATTCTCCTCAATGTTTCGAAATTTAAAGAAGCAGTCGGAAAAAACAGCTTTCCCTTTTACGGTGTCGATTGAAACGGCCATACTGCTTCGGTGATGAACCCCCGCGAAGAACGTCCGAATACCGGGAAGTATCTCGTCTTCATCCTCCAGCAAGCGCAACCGAGGGAAGCAGTTGGTGACCATGGAAGCGAGCATCTTCGGTGGAATCAGCAATGAACGAATCGATTCGTAAAAGGAATTCGCAGGAGCATGAAAATCTGCCCAACCGCGCTTGAGGATACAAATTTGTGCTTTGGAAAAAAGATCTATATGTCCCGTAGCGTAATACACCAAAGGAGTAAGAATAAGGAAGTCAACCGCAGCTGGGTCGACGCCGATACTGGCCAACGCCGTTGCCGGCTCCTCCGTGGCGGTCATTTCCCAGGGACGTTCTCCGGGCCAGCTTGGCCAAAAAGGTTCGAGCACCGAGAGAGGCGGTAGTCCGCTATTGATTACGATAGTTTTTCCACCGCCACGGACGACAATGATGGTGTCAACGAAAGGCTCCCAGGCGTCGAACCGGTCCAAGTAGAACACAATCGGTCCGCGAAGCTGCTGTCGTCCAACCTGAAGTACCTGAATCGAGTAGTTCATGTCTTTTCTTTCTCGCTAAGGGGCGCAGAAGAGTTTTCCAGACGGAAGACCTCGGTCATCGGAGGGAATAGTTCATTGCTTCCGCTGATTGCTGGTTCCAGCAAAGGCGCCATGAAAGCGTCCCAACGCTGATTTGTCGGGTCTGCCGCCAGCTTGGCATTGGCGGAATCGATGTCCTCCGCTTCGAGATAAACAAATAGATAGTGGCCCAGCATAAACACCATTTCTCGCTGCACGCCCGCAACCCGCATGGCTTGTATGAGATCGGGCCATACTCTATGGTGCGCATCAATATATTCCTGTTCCTTGCCGGGCTTAAGCTTTCCCATTAACGCCTGATGCACAGTGCCTCCAGTGTTCTAGCAATGCTCGTCTATTGCGGCGACGCGAGGATGATGGCAATCCCAATACATCCCAATCCCATGAGCAGTTGAGTTGTTTGCCGCCTTGAAAAGTTGCGCCATTCATCGGTAATCATGCCCCAAATATTTGCCGCCAGAATGGTGGTACACATAATGATTGCCCACCCAGAAGTTGTACCGAATTTTCCTAAGCCTTGCGCAGCAATGCCATAGAAGACAATACTCAACATCTGGAGAAGTCCCATGGCTGAGCCGGCCGTAAGATTTTCGGCGGGTGCTTTACGAAAATGTGCAAGGGCAGCTTCAACGCCGCCGATATGCCATGTGCAATACACTGAGTTGACGATAAATGCGGAAGAGAATGTCAGCGCCCACACAGCATTGGCAGACCCGAACTCCGTAGCTCCGAAGTGTTGCGCTTGAGTCATAATCTTTTCTCCAAATGCGAAGCTAAAGTTCAGCATTGGCGAGAATAGACCGGACAATATGCAGATGAACAAGCCGCGCCAAAAAGCGGTCTTAGAATTTGCGGTGCGACCTTCGCTGGTGTTCGGATCGACACCCGCAATCGCGCAAAGAGTTATGCCTAAAACTGCAACGCCCAACGATAAAAGAAGTGCATGTCCTCGCCGGGTATGAATCTCGGCCGGCGTCAGGATGATTAAAGGTAAAATAGACCCAAGAGTTGCGGTTAGGCTTAGCACGACCGCAAAGCCGATGGACATTCCAATCAACACGATGCCCCAAACGAAAAGCACTGAACCAAGCCCCCAACCTAAGCCAAACAATGCGGTGACCAGTAAAGAACGAAACCCAGAAGCTTGGTAGACCTCCATGAGATGAGGGACTGTAACTAAAGCGAGTAGCCAGGGAAGAACTAACATGCCGCTGGCCGCTTGGATCGTCCACAGATTCTCCCATTGGCTATTTTTGGCGAACTTTATTGGGACTGTGGTACTTCCGTTGAGGATCCCAGAAACCAGAAGTAGCACGAACGCGGCAGTCATACCCATTTTTGTGATCCATCACCCTCTGTGTATTTCCACAATCGAGGTCACATGGAATTTCAAACGTCAATAAACCGCCGGTAACATCGATCCCAAAGTGGACCACTTAATTCCGGTTGTTCCACCCGAAACAAGCCTTTTGCGAGCAGTATTCCTTTATCGCATTGGCGTTGCTTGTATTCTCAACCAGCGAGAAACTATTTCATTAGAGCTGGACGAGTCCCCTGGTTTCCTTGCGATCCAGCCGATGTCGTGCGCCTGGATTGACTTAAGGGCGAGCTTTTCAGAATTCCTTTCTGCATCGGGTTGTTTCGCCTTAATGACAGAAGGGAGGATTGGGACTACATCCCAGTCATGGCCTGCAAAGCTCAAAGACGTGCCAAGCATCCAGTTGTATGAATCAAACTGCTCTCTACTTGTGGCGGCGGAGTCGCTGGGTATTGCTACAATGACTAAGTCCGGTTGTTCTTCTTCCTTGAGGTTCCACATCGCAGCCCAGTCTCTTTTTTTGCTCTCCTCCCTGATCTCTGCCGAAGACTTCGCTTTCCACGGCGTCACAATGATCTGAGCGTCGGGGCTTATCTTCAGCAAAGCGCTCTTAATGAAACGATCATAGGGGGGCATGGCGAGCACCTTGACAGGCATATGTTTGGATAACAATGCCAGAGTTTTGGGAATGCTGGGAAAGGGGGGAGGAACGTTGCCCAATGAAACATTTCGGTCTGATATCACGTGGGCGATTTCTTGAGCCACTACAATGTGCCCTAGCATGTTTGGGTGTAAGGAATCGTCCATCAGCGTCATCCAACTCCAGACATTATTGGAACGAACTTCCTCAAATGCCCGATAACAATCTGCGATGGGTACATGCATGTTGGCTGCAACTTGACGAACCGTTTCCACGTACACTTCCACGCGGGTTAAAGGGCGGGTAGGGTCGTCCGGATATATCAGATTCGGAGTACAAAGGATGACGTCGGACCCACTATTTTGGATTGCTTTGATAATTTTGACTAGATTGTCGCGGTAGTCCGCTAGAGTGAGCTTCACTACGTCATTCAGCAGAAATTCCACGACGACAAGCTGAGGCTTTTGTACAATGACGCTGGCCTCAATTCGTTTGAGCGCATCCTGTGTAGTTTCACCGCTTATTCCAGCATTCACCATTCTGAGCTGTGCGAGCGGATATATTCGCTGAAGCGCCAGACCCAACATATCGCACCAGACACGTCGTCCACCGGTATGGTAGTACACGCCCGTTGTGCTGGCGCCAAAGCAAACAATTTTCACCGGCTCTCTGCCATCAGCGAGTTTCGTGCTTATGTTTAGCTTAGCTAGATCGTGTGCCTGCGCCGTTAGAAACGCGGTTGCAATCATGGCAGCGAAAACGATTCGAGTGATCATGTTTTTTGTGTTGCAAGCGACGCCGTAAGGCAAGCTGATCTACTTTTTCAAGTCTCCGCTTTCTTGAGTGAGGACAAGCGGCCCCCCCCGCGGCCTAGACTCTCTGTGCCTATTTTGATTTGGTTTTAGTCACATTTAAGACTGTCCAGCGGATGGACTCAAAGGGAAGCTTATTTTCGAATTCGTAAGGGGGGATTGTCGACGACAACACGGAATACACGATATACAGTTTTCCATCGCGTTCCATGTTAAAGGTATAGTTGTCGCTCAATCCTGTGTAGAACTCGAAAGGTGCCTCCCAGTTCTTTCCCGTCCCGTCGATATTGAACATTGCATACGTCACCTGTGGATGACCGTACATGCCACGACCCGAGCTACACACGAGAACGCCATTCTTTAAGATACGCAACTTCGGTTTCACACCTGGCCAACCGGTTGAAACCGGCTGACTCCAAGTTTTTCCGAGGTCTTTTGACCAAGCCTGGTACATAACGGTGTTAGATCCGGTTCGCATAATGCACAGGATTTCGCCGTTGCGGAGCACAATGATGTCCGGCTCGACGAATCCTTCCTCACCGATTCGTTTGCCGTGAACCATCGGATCGAAGGTCCATTGATATTTGAATGTTTTACCGCCGTCGGTTGACCGCGCGATAAAAACAGAGAAAGCGTATATATACCTGCCTTTATCGTCTTTTTTCGGAGCTTCGATATGACACTGAAAGGGAGCCAGCAGGTCTCCATTCTCCAATTGCAGAATGCTTCCGTACAGCTCGTAAGACGCTTCCTGCCATGGCAGGTCCACTAATCTTGCATGCAGCGTCTCGGTCAGTTCTCCGTTCTTGGAGAAATGTCGAAGTTGAAATGAAGGGTCCTTCACACGCTGGGTTACGTGGTAACCGCCAGGGCCCCATTCGGCGGGACGCTGTTTAGCTTCCAAAGGGAAGGTGTCCATGTAAACAAATGAACCATCAAGCATGTAACCGTAGAGGCCCGAATTTTCAAAGTCGGAAAAAGGGGAGCTGGAAGGCAAGTCTTTCCAAGACTTGCCGCCATCCGTTGAAACTGCTGAGACGGCACGGTAGTTACTCTCCTTTTCTGTGGGACGACTGCGATGATGCGGGAGGACAAGTTTTCCGCTAAATTCGATCAGCCCTGGGAAGCTTGGTTCGTCACCTTCATGCTTGATCAGCACATCTGTACGGTCTACCGAAACCTTGACATCGTTCTTCCCATCACTATAGACAGCTTCTTTAATCTCACCTATAAGCGCTGTTGAAAGGGCGACAATCGTGATCAGCAGAGCAGCGAAGAAGCTTTTCTTCTGCATTAAAATCCTCCAGAGAATTGTGGCAGTGGTATTTTTGGGAGGTGTCTCGAATTGACGACACCTCCAGGGACTCAATGAAGTTACCAGTACAACTTCACAGCGAATTGAATCTGACGGCTCGGTATGCTCGTACTGGTTATTTTTCCGTAGTTCGCCGATTCCAAGAGGGCATTTGGCGCACCGTAGTTAGGATGGTTAAGTGCATTGAAGAACTCCGACCGGAACTGCATCCGAATTGATTCACCGAAGGTAAAATACTTCGAGAGAGAAAAATCCTGGCTGATAATCCCATCTCGATCAAGGATGTTGAAGCCAGAGTTACCGATCGTGTTGTTGGCGGGAACGGTGAAGCAGCTTGTGTCAAACCATTTGCTCGGGGTCCGCTGATCAGTAGGCAGTGCACCATTGCAAACCCGGTCAGGAAGATCAAAAAAGAAATTCAGGCGGTTGGAGTGATCGTCCCCTTCCTGAGGAGTGAACGGGAATCCTGATTGCAGAGTGGTGATACCACTGAACTGCCAGCCCCCTAATATAGTTCGTGCAACAGCGCTGTTCTGGAATGCTCCCGGAATGTTATATACCTCGCTCACTACCAATCGGTGTCGTTGATCAAAGGTGCTGCGGGACAAATCATTGGCACCATCGACTTGGCTTCTAATCGCCTTGGCGTCGAACGAATCCATATCGATTGACTTGCCATAGGTGTAGGACGCTAGAAACGAGAGGCCTGACAGTACGCTTCCGCCACCCATCGTCTTCTTTGCACTCAGTTGCAGTGAGTTGTAAAAGGAACGGCCCCGATTGCGGTCGTAGATGATGAACCCAAAATCCGGAAATGGTCTCCGGCTTTGCAGGTCCCCGGTAAAACCCGGAGGGGGAGGAGTTTTAGGAACGTTGATGTCATCCCGCTTATTCAGTTTTAGTCCTCTGGACCCGACATAGCCGCCTTCGACCATAAAGTCATGAGAGAAGATATGCTGAAACGTTACCGTATATTCCTCTGTGTATGGAGTCCGAGAGTGCGGGTCCCACCCGAATGCGGAAAGGCCGCCTCCACGAAACGTAGGAGTTGGCTGAGGAAACAGGGTTCCCGCAGACGTCATCTGATCAATGCTAATGGTTGGAGTGGTGGCTCCGCCTGAAAGCAGGTTGGTTAGGACAAATGGCGGGCCTGAATTTTGAAATGTATATTCGTCGCCCTGAGTTGGCAGATAGAATATGCCGTAACTCGCACGAACTGAGGAATCCTTCCATGGCCCGTAGGCAAGTCCGATTCGCGGAGCCCAGTTATTCCTGTCAGGGTAAATCAAACCCGAAGGACCGTCGCTGCGAGTGCCCGGTATATCGATGCCAGATCCTTTTTCATAAAGGAACCCTCCTCCGGGCAGAGATGGATCAAAGGTGCTGATCTGATGATTCTCTTCGGTTAAGGACGGGAAGTAGTCGTACCGCAAACCCAAACTTACGTGCAATTTGGAAGTAAGGCGTATTTCGTCATTGGCGTAATAGCTCTGCCAAGTGGCCCTACGATTGATAGTGCCCCTTGAGATAAAGCTTGCAACCGCGGATGTCGGAATACCCAGTAGGAAATCTGCCACCGGATTTCCGGTATAACGCCCAGAAAAAGTAAAGTTTCCGTTGGGGTTCGAAAACTCACCTGGACGGTAAAAGATCTTTTGAATTTCAAAGCCCGTTTCAAAAGTATGCCGTCCTCGAATAAAAGTGAGATTGTCCATGTAGTGGAGGATATTGGTGAGCAGCACCGCACATTGAGAACCGCCCAGCCCGCTGTATCCACTTATGGCTACGTTGGGCGGAGTGTTGCAAATCGATCGCGTGTCTATGAGTTTCAGGTTGAACACATCCTTCCAGCTTTGATCAGTGTGCTCGGGTAGGGTCTCGATCGCCTGGGTCCGGTTCAATCCGACCCGGAGGGAGTTTAATAAGTGATCATTGAAAACGTGATCCCAGGAGGCAACTGCATTATGAGTGTCGAAGCCGGAACTCTTGCCGCCTAGAGGGTGTGCACTGGGAGTAATGTTTTGCGGATTTGAACTGGTAACCCGCGCATAAAATCTGTCCTTGTCACTGTGTACGTAATCTCCTCGCACATTCCACTGCAACGAATTCGTCAATGGCGAAGGGTTTGTGACGAAATTATTGGTGCCAACTGTATTAGGTGCAGGGATGAGATTGGATTGTTCGTAGGTATTGGCAAAATGGGAAATGCGATCAGAAGGAATGATGTTTCCGGGGAAGGGCAGGCCGGTAGTCGGGTCAATGACTACCGCATCGGCAGAAAAATCCCCGCTTAACTCGGCTAAAGTTGGATAGCGATTAAAACTGGTTGCACTCCCTCTAATGTGCAACTGTTCAAAACCGCCGTAAACGAACACTTTATTCTTGATGATCGGGCCGCCACCATTAGCTCCAAAGTCATTCTGCTTAAAGACCGGCTTTCCGACTTGAAAGGTTGGGCGGGCATCAAGATGATCGTTCCTCAAAAATTCATACGCAGAACCGTGAAAGCGATTGGTTCCCGACTTCGTAACCAAATTGATGGTGCCAGGCACGCCGGCTTGAGCCCCCGTGTATCCTCGCTGTACTCGGAATTCGGAAATCGAATCGGGGTCGAGTTGTAACGATATGGTGCCATAATCGAAATCGTTACTCGGAACGCCATCATAACGAGGGGCGCTATTGTACTCGCGCTGCCCAGAGATGCTGACGGCCATGCCTGTACCTCGCGCTGCTGCGCTTTCCCCACCCTGCATTGCTGGCGCAGTTACGCCCGCAGAAAGAGTTGCCAGCTGAAGGAAGTTTCGTCCATTTAGCGGGAGATCAACAATTTGTTGACTGGTAATGACTTCACCAATAATAGGGTTCTCTGTTCCAAGGGCCAAACTCGAGGCTTCCACAGTTACGTTTTCTGCAACATTGCCGACCACTAGGACGATATCTCGTCGAAGGCTCTGCCGAACCGTGAGACTTATATCTTTCACTGTCACTGTTTTGAATCCGGACGATTCAGCAACAATCTTGTAATTTCCTACAGGCAGAGTCGTGACCACATACGACCCTGTATTGTTAGTGACAGTTCCTCTGCTTTCACCCGTATCGATATTGGTGATCGTAATTTTTGCATTAGAAACACTGGCGCCACTCTGGTCAGTCAGGCTCCCCAAAATGGTCCCAGTAGTATCTTGGCCTGCCGCCAAGTAACTGAAACTACAAATCAGCGCGATTGCTAATATGAGATTGACCCAGCCTGTCGTTTTCATTTTTCCCCCCTCAAGCTAACGTCTGACCCAATAAGTTTTCTATTGTCGAATGCGGCACTTTCTTCATGAACCCAATGTGGTCGTGAAGAAAAATCGTATAAACTTGTGGCTATAAAGTGTCGACAGTCGACGAGTTCTTGTAATTCAGGAGTGACCTTCCTGTCAAGCAATTTCTTGGAACGGGACTGGAAAACCTCCTAACCTTTTGTGTTTTATTCGGATGTCGCTGGAAAATGAAACCAGGAACCCTGCGCGAGGCACGTTAAGCGTCAGTCTATTGTCGACCGTATGCTAATTATCAAGGGCTGCTCATCGACTTTGATGGCGCAGCGTGAATACGGGGTAATTTTGCTTTCTTTTCCCATCAAAGTCCCTCCATCCCCTCCTCTACCACTACTTGCCTGGACGGAGTCGCCCTGCTGCGAAACTTCTTTCGATCTTTGTGATTTCGTACCCAGTCGCAAGTCTCCAGAAGGGATGCGAGATGTGGTTATTAAGGAAACACATATCTTGACAGTTAATCTGGCACTCCCGCGTGTAGTCATCCACGATGTTCAACATGCGAAACCTCCGGCCCGAACTAAGTGCGTCGGTCATGAAGTCTACCGACCACACCTGGTTGCCGGCCACTGCTTCCGGCAGCGGCTGGCGTACCCGGCTGTGCTTCCGTCCACGCTTGCGCCGCAGCGACAGCTTCTCCTCGACGTACAGTCGGTGGATGCGCTTGTGATTCACCTGCCAGCCTTCGCGCTGCAGCAAGATCTGGAGACGGCGGTAGCCGAACCGGCGCCGGGCTTCGGCTAGCTCGCGCAGTCGCACCCGCAGTCGCTGATCCTCACCTCTCCGCCTCCGATACCGACATGTAGCACGATACAGTTCCATCAGCCCACAGGCGCGTCGCTGGCTCAGCTCTACTTCCACTTGCATCACCAGCACCGCCTCTCGTCGCATCTGCGGGCCTACCACTTTTTGCGATCACCGCCTTCAACCCCCGAATGTCCACCGCCTGCTCGGCCACGATGTGCTTCAGCTGCCGGTTTTCCTCCTCCAGCTGCCGCAGTCGCTTCGCCTCGCTCAGTTCCATCCCCCCGAACTTACTCTTCCACCGATAAAAACACGCTCGCGTGATCCCGTGCCGCCGGCACAGTTCGCCCGTCTCCACCCCCGCTTCTGATTCCTTCAGCACGGCGATGATCTGTTCTTCGCTGAATCGACTCTTGCGCATGACTCCTCCTCCGACCCTGGGCGGGTCATCCTAAATGGAGAAAGTCACATTTCCAATGGACTAGTTTCTGGGGGGCAGGTCAAACTGGCACAACTTGGATCCGGGCTATTTCTGGACACCCATTAACCACTGTTGCGGAATTCTCGCTCCTAGTGTCCATTTGCTTCGGATGCCTTCACCTACTTCGCCTCCGGTTCCAACGATTCGGTCTCCAATGCGGAAAAATTTTGTGTCGGCTAGCCCCATTGGAAGTGCTCCTATAGATTGTAGTTCATGATCGGGTTCATAGGTGTAGACGATCTTGGCGAAGTCATTGGTATAACCTGCGAGTAGCAAAGCACGATGACCCAAGCCCACCGCCCACCAGGATCGATTGGCAATGGTTAAATCGGGAAGACGCGACCACTTTTGCGTTGCTAGGTCGTATTTATAGGCATCTTGCAGATTGGTCACATTTTCGGGACCCGTGGTTGCCCCACCAAATACATAAAGATTGCCATCAATTTCAGTCATCGCCTGGTAGACCCGAGCCGGACCGGGCAGCGGGGAAAGCACTTGCCAGGCATTCATACCGGGACGCCAGCGCCAGAATGTGTCAGTCACAGTTTTGTAATCACCCACCGTAGACATGCCGCCGAGCACGTAGATGTATCCTCCAGAAGCAATCGCGACAGGATAAAGACGGGGTGCAGGGAAAGTAGCACTGGGTACGGCGGCCCATTTGCCGCGATGTAAGACAAGAGCATCGGTTTGCGCAGTATCGCCGGCAACCCCACCGAAGCAATAGATGTCTTTCCCCAGCGTCACTGAAGCAGCGTCGCTGCGTGGGACAGGAAGAGGGGCCGCGTTGGACCATGAATTCCTAGCCGGGTCGTAGACCTGTACGAGGTTGACTCTGTTTTTCTTCGGACCATCCCAATAGCTGCCGCCGATAATGAAAAGCTGTTGCTTCACGACGCCGGCCATGTAGCCTGCGACCGGTCGCGGCATGTCCGCCATTTTTTGCCACGTTAATTCCTGAGCGCTGCTCATTCCATTTAACATCGTTGCGACCATAAGTAGAACTCCGAGTTTTAGCATCTAGCTCCATTCAGAGGCCCGATCCTGCGGACCCTTTGTACTTAAATTTTCTCTAAGACAATGATTTTTTCGAGCCGGCAATTAGGAAAAGAGGATCGCCCGACTCGATGACTGGAAAAGCACGAATCATTCCGACAACTCCACTACAAGGAGAACGAAAGGTTTCGATCAACCGGCCGTGCAAATCAACGGAATGTCCTAGTTTCTGGGCCACGTTTATTTCCTCAAGCAATTCAACTGCTCTTATTAGAAAGCCTGATCGGGTAGCGGGAATCGCTGCGTCTATATTGCCGTCTCCGTGAAGAACGTGATCTATGGTGTGTGCCACTACTTGTCCGGGCTGAATGCCTAGATGAACCAGCAAATTGAAAATTCCACGCTTGAAGACTGCCAGATCTTGTGGGTGAACACGGCCCGCGCCGTGAGCTTCCGTGTAGAGCCAGGGAATGTTTCGTGAAGCGGCAAACGAAATGGTGCGTCCGGGTTCGATACTCGAATGTGCCCAGACAACGGGAGTGCCAAAGATTGCCGCAGCGTCGCGGGAACGAGGATCGCGCGGATCGTAACCGACCATGGTGGGCATCAGCAACTTAACGCCGGCGCTGTGCAGGTCGAGGTATAAGTCAGCACGCGCAATAATGGATTCTGCGAGGTGAAATGCGAGGACTTCTGTTGGGCTTCCATGTTGTTTGCCGGGAAAGCAGCGGGCAAGATTCAAACCATCCAGGGGACTTGTTCGTGTTCCTTTATAAAACGCGGAAAGATTTGCAATCGGAACTGCGATTACGGTCCCATGCATGACTGAAGGATCAAGTTCGGCCACAACCTGAAGAATGGCCTGTACACCTTCAAACTCGTCGCCGTGTATTCCGGCGGAAACAACAAGGGTCTTTCCTTCTTTGGCTCCGCGAACCAGCAGGACTGGGAAGGCGCTCACTCCTGTCGCCAGGCCAAATTCGAGGTCAAGGGAAATTTTTTGACAACATTCATAGCGCGCCGGATCAAAGTTCTTTGCCGGTATGCGTAAAACGTTTTTACCGTCTACCGCGGGTACTGCTTTGTATTCAGTAAGCAAGCAATCCACCGTCCACCAGTAACGTTGTGCCGGTAATGAACCCGGCTTCTTCGGAAGCAAGAAAAGCGATGGCGTGGCCGACCTCGTCCGGAGAACCTCGGTGTCCGAGCGGCGTAGAGCGCAAGAAGCGACCGGTCGCACCCGAGTCGCGAACGCCATCTGCCGCACGCGCGCTTCGCTCCGTTGCGATATCGCCCGGGGCGACACAATTGACCCGGATTCCATGTGGCGCTAATTCGATCGCCATGGCTTTGGCCAGCATTCCCAGGGCGGATTTGGTAGCGCAATAGATGCTGGCATTCTCTTGGGCGGCGTATGCTCCTACTGAACTCACATGGACGATGACCCCACCATGCTTCGCCGAAATCATCGAGCGTGCCACTGCCTGCGAACAATAGATGGTGCCTTTCAAATTCGTGTCCACGATGAGGTCGATCAGGTCGACTTCCGAGTGCACAAATGGCGCCAACGCCGGTCGGCCTGTAACACCGGCATTGTTCACCAGTACGTCGATGGCTCCCCACTTCTCGATGATGGAGTTCACACAGCGTCCCACGGCCACGTGGTCTCGAATGTCGAGTTCTACAGATTTCACA
>Ga0105240_10007021_pt1 | contig 16435 bp, 10 predicted proteins | sample KBSC54metaG_FD_80426 | JGI IMG/M metagenome (GOLD analysis project Ga0105240, IMG submission 80426) | Corn rhizosphere microbial communities from Kellogg Biological Station, Michigan, USA - KBS C5-4 metaG | ecosystem: Host-associated > Plants > Roots > Rhizosphere > Soil | place: Michigan, USA... | reverse complement strand
TGGCGAGGGGGGTGGACTCCGAAATTCAGATCCGGAAGTCCTTGATTCTGTTCGAAAGAAAAACCTGCGGAACGCGTCAACGCCGAAAACCGGGGTTGGGAATTGGGGGGGTGGGGGTTAGGGGAAGGCCGGCCGAGCTGGCGCTCGGCTTTACCGGCGGCAAAGACCGCCGGCGTTACCGGGAAGCCTCTTTCCCCGACGAGGATGCGACGGTGCGGCCCCACACTTGCCTCAGGTCGAGCCAGCCGATCGGAGGAATCCATGGAATCAGCGCTGGGAACGTGTGTTCCCGGGTTTGACAGACGCACGTGTGGGCCAAAAGGACTCATGGTCCTGCTGATCGCTGTCTCTGTCACATCCGCCGGCGCAGCCGGGCGGCCCGGTTTTACGGTCGCCCTGGCGCATGTATTTCCGCAGCGCGTTGTCGTGGACGGGTCAGGCAACACGTACGTGGCTGGAACCACTGGCGCGGCCATCCCCACCACCCCGGGCGCGTTTCAAACCACTTTTGCTCCGAAGGTTTGCATCGTAAGTCCGTTTCCCCTTCAATGCCAGTCGGCCTACGTCATGAAACTGGATCCGGCCGGTTCGATTGTATGGGCAACGTACCTGAACGGCAGTTACGGCAGCAGCGCGACAGGCGTTGCGGTGGACTCTGCAGGCGACGTCTATATCACTGGATCCACTTCGAGCGCAGACTTTCCGCTCACTCCCGGCGCGGCATTCACTACGGGGACGTTCAATGCCGGGTTTTTGAGCAACGGCTTCATCGCGAAGCTTAATGGATCGGGCACCGGTCTTCTCTATTCCACGCTGATTCCTGACATGAGTCCGCTCGCGCTAGCCATCGATGCAGCCGGGAGCGCCTATGTCGGCGGCTTCGCCAGCGCTGGGTTTCGCACCACCGACGGCGCGTTCGAGGCGACCGCCAGGAACCCCAGCCAGCCGTATTCGGGCGCGGTGCTCAAGCTAAAATCCGACGGGTCGGCGTTGCTCTGGTCGACCTTTCTTTGCGGAACCGTCCCGCTCGGTAACGGCGATAGTCCGGCATCGATCGCGGTGGACGGGTCGGGCAACGTTGCAGTGGCCGGGTTCACGGCAGCGAGCGATTTTCCGGTGACGCCGGGCGCGCTGGAGGTGAAGCCCCCAGCGTCGAAGAGTACGTACCTCAGCGTGCTCAATCCAACGGGCAGCGCGCTGGTGTTCTCCACTTACCTCAGCGACTGCGATAACCGCAATCCCACCGTGAGGTTCGATCCGCGAGGCGGCATCTACGTCTTGGGCGAGTATGGAAGGTTTCCGGTCACGGGGGAGGCATTCCAGCCCACAGCAGGCGGACCCTTTTTGGCTCACTTCAGCAGCACCGGTATTCTGCTCTATGCCACTTATCTGCCGATCCAATCGGCGAGCGGCGGCGAAGACATGGACCTCGATTCGGCGGGCAATCTGTATGTGGTGGGCGCCGGTGGCCCAGGGCTTCTGACGACTGGCGGCGCGTTTCAGGCCGCGTCCGCGGGAGCGGTCAACTGCTACATCATGAAGTTCACTCCCGATGGTCAGCTACTCGGCGCGACGTATCTCGGCGGATCTTCGAGCGATGAGGCCGCCGCGATCGCCGCAGTTGGCGACGGTTCGGTAGTAGTCGCCGGCATCACGACTTCGTCCGACTTTCCCGGCGCCGGCACGCTGGCTGCGAATGCCCCCGGGTATGGATTCGTCACCAGCATCTTTCCCGCGGTGACGTTGCAGAATGCCGCCAGTTTCTCCTCCGGCTCCATTGCGCCCGGGGAGATTGTGGCGATCCGCGCTTATGGCATCGGGCCCGCAGCCGGGCAGATTGCCAAACAGGCGGGTGACGAATCGCTGCCCGTCAGCCTCGCGGGTGTAACGGTGACTTTCGGCGGTGTGCCGGCGCCCCTGGTCTATGCCCAGGACCAGCAGATCAACGTTCAGGTTCCATGGGAGATTGCGCGTCGAACATCGGTGGCCGTGCAGATCTCGTACCAGGGCACAGTCGGAGCGGTGCCGGTTCCGGTGGCTGCGGCAGCGCCCGGTGTCTTCTACATTAATAACTCCGATGGGAGTAAGAACTCGACCGCTAATCCGGCGCGCTCCGGGGATTTCGTCACGCTGTATGGAACTGGAGGCGGACTGACCGACCCCGTCGGAATCACGGGCGCAGTCTGGCCTGTGGGCGCGGCTTATCCGGTGCTGCGGGAGGGCGTAACGGTCACGGTCGGAGGAGCAAGCGCGACGGTTTTGTATGCGGGGGCGTCGCCGCTGAATGAGACGGGAGTTTTCCAGATTAACGTGATGCTGCCCGGCAATCTTCCGGCGGGCACGACCATTCTCAAACTGCAGACGGGATCGACGCCTGGGATCGGCTTTCCGTTGGCAGTGAAGTAAAACAACGCAAAGCACAGTGTTTTCGGCTCTAGTTTAAGTTCAAGTGAGGTCCTCTTTCGCGTGCTTACGCGCGCGGATCCGTTCGGTATTAGTGTGCCGCAATGAAGAGGGTTCCGGAGTCGCCGATCACACCGATTGCCGAGAACCGATCCACGCAGCTCAATGTCACTAGCCCGGCGGCAACATCCACCGGGATCGCGATATCGACCTGGTACATCCCAATCGTGCCCGGCGCCAGTCCGGCAAATGCCACGGCTGCAGTCTCCTGCGGCCGGGCGGGAGGCTGCACCCAACATAGCGGCCGGATACTTGCGTTGCTGAGCGCGATGGGCGCCGAACCGGTTGGAGGAGTCGGCTGCACTTCTCCCAGTCCCGTCATATACGCATGCACGATCTCGCCCGGAGCCGCGGGATCTGCGATTGTGACGACGCCATGGAAGTCCTGGTGGGCCAAGATAATGTCCCGTTGTCCGTCCGTCAGGATGCCGGTTCGCTCGAAGGCGGGCGCTGCTGTCTCCAGATCCAACTGCACGACACTCTCGAAGGGACTCGACGAGCTGTGCAGGGTCATCGGAAAGGCGGGGAACTGGGGGGAAGGAAGCACCTGCCAGGGAATCTGCACATCCAATTCGCCGGGCTTGGCCGACACGAGAGGCACGGAAACGCCTTCGAGATCGACGGCGAGGTCCGATGGCGGGCCGGACGTTGCATCCACTGCAAAACCGCCGCCGTAGAGATGGTGATACGAGCCGGGCACGGGCGCGCCCTCGTGCATCGAGATCCACGGGTGCCGCCCGGGCACTTCGGTGGCTTGCAGACTGTCGATGGCGACGCGCACCAGTTTGCCGTCGACTCGATGCACCCAGGCCGACTTGCCATCCCCGGTGATCACCATATTGCTCGAACTGGGGAGGATCTGTGCGATGGCAGTGGTGGTCCCGGCAGAGAAATCCTGCACCACTGCTTCCCATCCGCCGTCGGAGCGCTGTCGCCCGAACAGGAGCCGTGATCCATCATTGCTGATCGAGGGTTGAAACCGGCTGAACCCAACGGAGCTATTCAGGGGAATCTCAGCCAGCTTGGTCGACTGGCCGGTTCCCACGTCGTAGGACCACAACTGGTCGTGCGTTGCCGCGCCATCGCTCCAGATTTCGTAGACCACGCGGTTCTCCGCCGCGCTCATCGCCGTGCCCAATACCACCGGTGCGGTGACGATCACCACGCCAGGCTTCGAGGAGAGTTTGAGGGCGGCGCTATGAATGATGAATTGCTGGATTGGTGTCACCGTCAGCAGCCCGCCATTGTTGCCGAGTCCCCGGGCAGCGGGGATTGCGCCGGGCGCTACATCGGCCGCTTTTCCGTTCGTCAGATCGACGACGGTGGTCCCTGACGCCAGGAATCGCCCATTGTGACTCACCTGCATCTCGACGGAGGGCGAAATCCCGACGGGCGCGGTCGCCCCGTTCAATACCAGCGTGGGTTTCCGGGTGGAGCACGCGGCTGCCGAGCAACCCGCGTAGACGACGTACCCCGAAATCCTGCCGTCACCGCTGAGAAACGGGGGGCTCTCATACGGAGGCTCTGCCAATCCCGGATTGGCGGGCGAGAATACCAGGTTGAAGCCGTTAGCATCCCAGCGGAAGATCTTCAGGAGATTCGTGTCGGTCGATCCGGCGAGGCGCCAGGTTGATTGAAACAGGACGGCGGTTCCATCGTCGGTCGTCACGAGATTGTCGAACTGCGCCTGTAGTGACGAACAAAAGAGACAGATCAGAATGAAGCTGCGGATCATCCCTCAATTTTGCATCATCGATGCGCATCCGAACTGCGGGATTGTAAACCAGGGCGCGGTTGATTACCCGCCGCGGTAGCGAGGCAAGGTCCTGCATTAATATAAGGTTTGGCGCACATACTTCGCTCCATTTGGATCTGGACGGCGAGCGCCGCTCTCGTGTTCGTCTGGACTCCGTGGCTCGGGCTGGTTCGCTTGTTCGAGCGCGATCCGCGGCGTCGGCGGACCGCACGCTGGTTCAGGCGCCTAGGCACGATGATGGCGCGTGTGAATCCGTGGCGGATCCACATTATCGGCGCGGAGCATGTCGATCCGCGGCAGGCATACGTGGTGGTGAGCAATCATCAATCACTGGCGGATATTCCGGTGTTGTCGCATCTGCGGCTGGACACGAAGTGGATGGCGAAGGCGGAGTTGTTCAAGCTGCCGCTGCTGGGCTGGATGCTGCGGATGGCAGGCGACGTCCCGGTGAATCGGAGCGATCGTCGTCAGGGCGCGATGGCGCTGAAGCAATGCGCGAAATATCTGGCGCAGGGCATGTCGGTGGTTTGCTTCCCGGAGGGGACGCGGTCGCGCGACGGCGAGGTCCTGCCGTTTACGCAGGGTCCTTTCCAGTTGGCGATCCGGGAGAGCGCTCCGGTGCTGCCGCTGGTGGTGGAGGGTTCGGGGGACGCGCTGCCCAAGGGCACGTGGATTTTCAAGGGCACGCAAGACATTTTTTTGCGCGTGCTGGAAGCGGTGCCGGTGACGGGCTGGGACACGAGTCAGAGCGGCGCGCTACGGGATGCGGTGCGGGATCGCATCGTGGCGGAGTTGAGTAAGATGCGGGAGGGAGCGGGTCCAGGGGGACCCGCGCAGACCAAGGGGTCTGCCCCACAAATTCCGGGCGCGTAAGCGAAGGCGCTAGACGGCGGTTGTCATCTTCGGACAGGCCCAACAGGCCACTGAGAAACGAAAGCCTGTTCCACTGGCTTAGCCCATCTTCTGGATTTTTTCCTGCATTGCGTCGCGCTCTTCCTTCTTGGGATTGTCCTTGAGCGCGCCTTGAAACTCGCGGAGGGCGCTGGGGCGATCGCCCTTCTGCCACAGGGCCATGCCGAGGTGATAGCGATAGGTCGCCTGATGGGGGGCTTTGGAGACGAGTTCGCGGAACGATTCGATGGCGATGTCGGGCATGCCCTTCTTCAGATAGATCCAGCCGAGGGTATCGGTGACTTCGGTGAGGCTGGGCATGATCTGTTTGGCCTTGTTGGCCATGTTGAGCGCGCTGTCGAGATCGCCGCCATGTTCGGCGATGAGGAACGCAAGGTTGTTCAGTGACAGGCCGTTGTTGGGATCCATCTTCACGGCCGCCTGATAAACCTGCTGCGCATCCGTCCAGCGGCCGGCCTGCTCCAGGACCATCGCGAGCGTGGTGAGGATCATGACGTTACCGGGCAGGATTTCGCGGGCCTTCTGCATATTGGCGACGGCGCTCTGCAAGTCGCCTTTGCGACGATAGGTGTCGCCGATGCGCATGAGCATGTCGCCGCGCCCTTTGGCGTTCTTATCGAGGCTGTCCATCACGCGCTGGTAGTAGCCGATGGCATCGTCGAACTTCCCGGCGCGGACGGCGACAGTCCCCATCTGGAGTACGATGTCCATGCGCTGCGGGGCTTTGGCCGATTCGCCGCGCAACAGATTCATCGCCTCATCAGGCTGCTTCTGGGCCATGTAGGTTTCCACCATGCCCATGAGGCCGCGCGCATTGGCGGGATTCAGATCGTAGGCTTTGCGGAATGCCAGCAGCGCTTCCTTGTATTTGTTTTCGGCGAGGTCGACGACGCCCAACTGGAACTGCACGTCCGGAAGATTGGGATTGACCATCAGCATGCCATCCAGCAACTGGTGCGCTTCGGTGAGCTTCTTTTGGCCCATCAGAGCGGCCGACTGAATCAGGCGCGCGTTGACGCTGTTACGGTCGTACGTCAGAATCTGCGCGGCGGTTTTCAAGGCGGCGTCGAATTCACCGCGGCTGATTTCCAGTTGACCAAGGGCGAGGCGGGCGACCATGTAATCCGGCTTAGTCTCGATGGCCTTCTGGAACATCTGGCGAGCCAGTTCCCATTCACCGCGGACAGCGTAGGCGCGGCCGAGATTGTAGCGTGCGATGGCGTTGTCAGGGGCGCGACTGACCACACCCTGCAACTCAGTGAGCGCCTGGTTCACGTCGCCCTTTTCAAGCAGGAACGTGGCCTCGAGGCCCTTCGCGTCATTATCCTGCGGATCGTCCTTCAGGATCTGCTTCATGACGTCGGCGGCTTCGTTGCGTTTGTTCTGGCGCATCAGGACTTCGATGATGCGCTTCTCGTATATGGGCTTCTTCTTGGCATCTTTGCTCATGCCTTCGCGATATTCACGGACGGCGGAGTCGCCGTCGCCGAGGCGAAAATAGAAGTCGCCGACCACGAGGTATGGCTGGTCGAAATCTTTCGCATGGCTCTTGATCTGGTCCAGCACTTTGACCATGTCGTCGCGCCGGCGCAGCATGGAGTAGTGCATGGCGAGAGCGGTAAGAAAGGCGTATTGCTTGGGATTGTTCCGGATGGCTTCCTTGAGGATCTTCTCGCCTTCATCGAGGCGATTCTGGCTGAGGTAGAGCTTGTAAAGATCGGTGTAAGCGTACTGATAGGTTTTGTCGCGCTCGATGATCTTCAGGTAAAGCTGTTCGGCCTGGGGAAATTCGTTTTTGGCCGATAGCGCATGGGCGAGTTGCATTTGCACGCCCTGCTGGTTCGGCTTGATGGTCTCGGCCTGCTGGTAGTCCGCAACCGCCGAGTCGACCTGGCGCTTAGATTCCTCTTTTTCGGCAGTCTGGGCGGCCTGTATGGCGCGCATGAAGGCCAGGTCGCCGCGCAGCCGATGGCCATCCCAGGAGTTCGGATCGTGAGCGAGAATGTCCTTGATGTACTGCTCGGCTTCGCCCAGCAGACGAGGATCCTTGCCGGCGGTGACGAGGATCTCGGTCATCTTGACGACGGAGTCCCAGTGCGCGTCGGCCGAGGCAGGGTCCTTCGCATCGTTCAATTCAATGGAGCGGCGCAAGGCCTGGGCTGCCAGTCCAAGCTGGCCGAGTTTCATCTGGGCGAGCGCGAGCCGGTAATACGCGGGCCCGTAGCGCATGTCCTTCTGAAGCGCGTCCTTGTACATGATGACGGCTTCTTTGTACTTGCCGCGCTCGAAGAATTTATTGCCGCTCTCGACGTAGCGTTTCTTTGCAACATTCGGATCCCGCGAGCAGGAGACCAGCGCCACCAATGCGATGAGAACAACGGTCAGAAGTCGAAACGTACGCATGCCAATCCTCACGATCTCTTACACTGTAAGCCACTTAGGTTCGCAACGCCATAGCCGTGCGGGACCAACCGGCGGGATGGAGCGTCCTAGTATCCCTAACGGCGACCGATTCTGTATTGAAAAGTCCTGTAGAGGTCAAGTATTACGTTTGTCGATTTTAGCATGTGCTGGCACAAAAAGTGCCGGGCCATCGTCTTAGCTCTAGTTGGGAAAACCAACGGAGGGAATGCGATGGGTGGAATGTGGACGGCGGGCGCCGGAGTGCTGGCCATGGCCTGCATTTTGGCGGGACAACCGGCTCTGCCGGCGTTTGAAGTAGCATCGGTGAAAGCCGCCGAGAGCGGCGGGCCTCCCGGAGATATTCCGCGGAATATGGACGCTTCGCCGGGCCACTTTGCGATGCGCAACGTTCCGCTGCGATACGCGATCGAGTGGGCATTCGATCTCAAGGATTACGAGATTACGGGTCCGGAGTGGATCAAGGCCGACCAGAGATATGACATCGTTGCCAAGGCGCCGGGTCCGGCCAGCGACGACCAGATGCGTCCCATGCTGCAGAGGCTGCTGCTGGAGCGGTTCCAGATGAAGATCCACAAGGAGACGAAGGAACTGCCGGTGTACGCGCTGGTGGCAGGGAAAGGTCCGGCCAAGTTGCAGGAGGCGGCGAAGGACGGCCAGCCGGCGCTGCAGCCAGGGACGGGAGGCGTGAAGTTCCACCAGTTCGGGCTGTCGCGGCTGACGTTTCTGCTGTCGCGGAGGATGGACCGGCCGGTGTTGAATCTGACGGGGCTGAACGGGGTGTACGACTACACGATCGATATCTCGGGCCTGCCTCGTCCGGGAGTGGCGGACGGAACGGAAGGGCCCTCGATTTTCACGGCGGTGCAGCAGGATTTGGGGTTGAAGCTGGAGGCTCGGAAGCAGCCGATCGAGATTCTGGTGATCGATCATGTGGAGAAGGTGCCGACGGCGAACTGAGAAAAGCGACTTCACCGCCGACGCCGAGCCTTGTGAGGTGATCCGTCAAGAGTTCATCGGTGGGATCGCTCTTGGCGCCGGAGGGGTAAAAGGCTTTCCGGAAAGCGGCCGACATGCCAGGCGCCACGGGGTGAAGGAACAGATGAGCACATTTGCCCAGCATGTATCCCAGCGGTCCACGCTTTTGCTCAACGGCAACTGCGATCGGACGGCCGCTGAAGCGCTGGTGCAATTCCATAGCCCAAAGATCCACCGCTTCGGGTGTGTTGTCTAAAATTCCGTCTTGGACGTTTCCGCCGGTAGCTGGGCGCAGAGACCAAGCATGGCGCTTGGGAGCCCCAGTCAAAGGCCGTAAACGCGGCCCGGTCGGGTTCGCCAGGAGAGGAACAAATCGGACTCGACATGATACTCCTTTGAAGCGGGACTGGCTTGGCTCCGGCGAAAGTCTTATAGTGGCTCTTGGGTAGAAATTCCTGACGGCGGGGTGTCCACTTCGTCTCATCGATAGCAGAGATCGACGAGAAAAGCACTGGGGTACGCTACCAACTTGTGTCACCCCAGGAACTCTATACAAAAATCTAAAATTGAATCCGGACCTAGCGATAAGACGCTGAGGAAAAAAGGGAAGGTCGACAAGTCGACAGCAGACGCCGAGACGCTGGGGAAGAACAAAATCTTTTTGAGATTGTGCGGAGCTTGACGTATGGTCGCTGCCGGGTGGTTTCGAGAGCGCGGAGGAAAACGAACGAGGTGGCCGGCGGAGGTGACGCTGGGGATTGCTTTGTTGGTATTGATGGGGGTGGTGGCGGCGGCGCGGCCGAATTTTCTGAATGTGGGGAATTTGGTGAATTTGGTAAGGCAGATTTCGATCAACGGAATTCTGGCGGTGGGGGTGACGTACGTGCTGCTGACGGGAGGCGTGGACCTGTCGTTGGGGTCGGTGGTGGCGCTGAGCGGAGTGGCGGCGGCATCGTTCGCGCATCCGGGGGAGATGGGGGCGGTGGCGGTGGCGGTGGGGATCTTCGCGGGCGCGGCGGTGGGGGCGGCGAACGGGACGGTGGTGACGGTGGGCCGGGTGGCGCCGTTCATCGCGACGCTGGGGACGATGACGGCGGCGCGCGGACTGGCGCTGCTGGCGAGCGGCGGGCGTCCGGTGTCGAATTTGTCGCGGTCGTTCACGTGGCTGGGGAGCGGGAGTGTGCCGATCGTGATTTTCGGCGCGGTGGCGGCGGCGTCGTGGGTGTTCCTGCGGCACATGCGAATGGGGCGGTACATCTACGCCGTGGGCGGAAACGAGAACGCGGCGCGGGCGTCGGGGCTGCACGTACGCACGGTGAAGATGGCGGCGTACACGGTGTGCGGCGCGCTGGCGGGGCTGGCGGGCGTGGTGCAGGCGGCGCGGATCACGACGGGGCAGCCGAATGCGGGGACGGGGTATGAGCTGGACGCGATCGCGGCGGTGGTGATCGGGGGGACGAGTTTGAGCGGCGGGACGGGCGGGGTCGGCGGGGCGATATTGGGGGCGCTGCTGATCGGGGTGATCAACAACGGGCTGGATTTGTTGAACGTGTCGTCGTATTACCAGCAGGTGGTGAAGGGCGCGATTATTGTGGGGGCGGTGTGGCTGGACAGGAGCAAGGGGCGATGAAGAAGCTGTGGGCGGTGGCGGCGATTTGTGCGCTGGGCGGGTGCTCGGGGAGCAAGCCGGCGGGTCCGGTGATCGGGGTGTCGCTGCTGAATTTGTCGAACGAGTTCATCGTGATGCTGAACAAGTCGATGGAGGAGAAGGCGCGGGAGCTGGGCGTGCGGCTGATCGTCAATGACGCGCAGAGGAGCGCGGAGAAGCAGGTGCAGCAGGTGGAATCGTTCGTTGCGCAGAAGGTGGACGCGGTGATTCTGAATCCGTGCGAGGTGGAGGCGAGTTCTCCGGCGGTGGACCGGGCGGCCGCGGCGGGGGTGCCGGTGGTCAACGTGAATTCGGAAACGCGGACGGCGCCGACGGCGTTTGTGGGATCGCGCGATGAGGACTCGGCGAGGATCGCGATGGAGTATATCGCGCAGAGGCTGGGCGGGAAGGGCAACGTCGTGATGATGCAGGGATTCATCGGGCAGGCGGCGCAGATCAAGCGGGAGCAGGGCGCGCGCGAGGTGCTGGCGAAGAATCCGGGGATGCGGCTGCTGGCGAATCAGACGGCGGAGTGGGATCGGGCGAAGGGGATGAGTCTGATGGAGAACTGGATTCAGTCGTACGGGGACGGGATCAACGCGGTATTCGCGCAGAACGATGAGATGGCGATGGGCGCGCTGCTGGCGATCGAGCAGAGCGGGCGGAAGGGGAAGATCGTGGTGGTGGGGGTGGATGCGATCACGGACGCGCTGCAGGCGGTGAAGGACGGGCGGCTGGACGCGACGGTGTTTCAGGACGCGAAGGGTCAGGGCGCGGCGGCGGTGGCGACGGCGGTGAAGATCATGCGGCACGAGGCGTTCGAGAAGCAGACGATGATCCCGTTTCAACTGGTGACGCGGGAGAACGTCGCGACGTTTTCGAAATAGGGGGCGGAGATTCGACGCACTCGCGCGCGATACAAAGTGCTGGCGATGACCGTGCTGCTGGCCGGCATCACGTATACCGACCGCGTGTGCATCGCGGTGACGGCGCCACAGATCATGCGCGATCTGCATCTGTCGCAGGTCGAGATGAGTCTCGTGTTCAGCGCGTTCACGCTGGCCTACGCGCTGTTCGAGATTCCGACGGGCTGGTGGGGCGACCGGGTGGGGACGCGGCGGGTGCTGACGCGGATCGTCGCGTGGTGGTCGACGTTCACGATGCTGACGGGCGCGGCGGCGAATTACGGGTGGCTGCTGGTGACGCGGTTCCTGTTCGGCTGCGGCGAGGCGGGCGCGTGGCCGAACGTGGCGCGGACGTTCTCGGAATGGTTTCCGGTGACGGAGCGCGGGACGGCGCAGGGCATCTTCTTCATGGGCGCGCACCTGGCGGGCGGGTTGACGCCGCTGCTGGTGACGGCGCTGCTGGCGCATCTGCGGTGGCGGGCGCTGTTCGCGATTTTCGGGTCGGTGGGATTCGTGTGGTCGGCGGCGTGGTACTGGTGGTTTCGCGATAGGCCGGGCGAGCATCCGGCGGCGAACGAGGAGGAGCGGGCGTACATTGCGGCGGGATGCGGGGTCCGGAAACTGGCGCGGGGGTCGACGGATTGGGGCGGGCTGCTGGGGAACGGGAGCGTGGCGGCGCTGTGCCTGATGTACTTCACGCAGAGCTATGGGTTCAACTTCTACGTGACGTGGCTGCCGGGGTATCTGCGGACGGTGCGCGGGTTCTCGGGATGGATGCTGGGCGTCTTGGCGGGACTACCGTTGATGCTGAGCGTGGCGGCGGATTTGCTGGGTGGGATCACGACGGATCGGATGACGCGGCGGTACGGGCTACGGACGGGTCGGGCGGCGGTGGGCGGCGCGTCGTTGGCGGTGGCGGGCGTGTTGCTGTTGGGCGGGACGGCAGTATCGAACGCAATGGCGAGCGCGGTGATGATCGGGCTGGCGGGGGCGGCGTCGAACTTCCTGCTGGGGGCGGCGTGGAGCACGTGTATCGACCTGGGCGGGGAGAACTCGGGCGTGCTGAGCGCGGCGATGAATACGTCGGGGCAGGTGGGCGGGATCGTGTGTCCGCTGGTGTTCGGATACGCGGTGCAGCATTGGGGGAATTGGACGCTGCCGCTGGGCGTGATGGGGGTGCTGTATCTGGCGGGGGCGGTGTGTTGGGCGGGGGTGCGGCCGGTTAGTTTTCTGTGGGGCGGTGGGCCTGGTCGATGATGATGACTTCGACGGGGACCTTTTTGGTCTCAAGTTTGAGGCCGAGCTTTTCCTGGATGGCGGTGAAGATGGAGGGTCCGGGTACGGCATCGGGAGGCGGAGGCGGAAGAGCGACGCCGCCCTTCGACATGGGCGCCTGACCGGAGGATTCGGGAGCGAATTCCATGGAGACGTTATATTTTCCGTCGATGCCGGTTTGATTGACGACCGTGCTGCGGAGTATGGCCGATAGCAGGGATGCGAGGTCGTCGATCGAGGCATTCTCGGCAGAGAGGCTGGTGTCGCCGTTGGGCGTTCTGCCGAACAGGCGATTGAACGACTCGCCGTGCGGCGGGAGTTTGGGGCCATTCTTCGCGACCAGGAGGGCGTAGCCGGGGCGGTCGTGCGTTTCGCGATGGATCTGCAGGCCGAAGCGCTCGGTGAGAAGGGAGCGGAGCATGATGCGGTACTCGTCCTTGGCAAACGCGGTCGCGGCGGTGGCATCGATGTCAAAACGCTCGTTGTCCATCCAACCCACGCCGCCGGCGACCTGGTAATCCTTGACGTCGAAGGCTACTTGCACCAGGAATGTCAGGGGAGAGTTGGTCACGTGAATGCGGTTGGGAAACGTGCTGATTCCCATGCCGCGAGCGTCGGGGGGCGCCGGTTTGATGGACGCGGCCTCGAAGGATTGGGCGAAGGCGGGAGCTAGGGCGAGGAACAGGATAGCGGGCTTCATCATGGGTATGACGCTGGGAGGGCGCGGGCGGTTAGGGGAATTGGAGCACGGCCTTTTGGGATTTTAGCTTTTCGATCAGCGCCTCGACAGGGATGGTCTGGACGCTGGTGGAGGCGGTGATGGCGAGGTGGGCGGCGACGCCGGCGGCCTGGCCGAGGATCATGTATTGGGGCTCCATGCGGACGGAGGAGTAGGCGACGTGGCTGGCGGAAAAGGCGACGGGGACCAGGAGGTTGGTGGCCTCGGCGCGCTTGGGGAGCATGATGCGGTAGGGAATCTGATAGGGCTTGACGGCGACCTGCATGTCGCCTTCGTTGCGGACGAAGCCGGCGGGGTCGACGATGCGCTCGACGTTGTGGGAATCGCTGTTGTAGGAGCCCATGCCGATGGAGTCGGGCTTGGTGAGGTCGGTCTGGAGGTCCTGCTGGATCATGACGTACTCGCCGACCATGCGGCGGGATTCGCGGATGTATAGCTGGGTGGGCCAGTGGTCGTTGCCGGTGAATTCGTCCTTGCAGAGGCCCCAGCGATTCATCTCGGCGCGGAGGGCGTCGGGGACCTGCGGATCGTTGGCGACGAAGTAGAAGAAGCCCTGGTCGTAGCGCTTGGTTTCTTCCCAGATCTGCGCGCGGCGGGCGTAGGTGGCGTCGGGATAATCCCAACTGCCGCCGATGTAGTCGGTCGAGAACGGGCCGTTGTTGTTGACGTCGGTCTTGCCGTTGGGGATGCGGTCGACCTTCATGACGGAGTTGAGGATGGGCGGTTTGCCTTCGGCCTTCACGCGGGCCTGGAGGAGGCGGGCGAAGAGGGCGTAGCGGGCCGGGTCGTAGTCGGGGGGCGCGGCGAAGGGGAGGCGGTTGTCGGCGGTATCGGTAAAGCACATGCGGTAGTTGTAGGCCTGGACGGCTTTGTCGGCGGCGCCGGGCGGAGGGAGTTGGCGGGTGGAGATCTCGGGGAGCAGTTTGTGGCCGTCGGCGTAAGGGGAGAGGTCGAGCGCGAATTGGTGGAATGGGGTGCGGTCGCGGACACCGGCGAGGGATTCGCCGTATTGGTCGCGGCCTTCGCGTCCGTAGGTGTAGGTGACGCCGGATTGCGCCATGAGGTCGCCTTCGTAGCTGGAGTCGATGAAGATTTTGGCGGCGAAGGTATCTCCGTTCTCGGTGGCGATGTCCTGGATTTGCGTGGCGGTCTTGCGGACGCCGGCCTTCTCTTTGAGGCGCGACTGTTCGAAGATTTCGACCTTGGCGTCCTTGAGCATCTGGCGGAAGATGTCCTCGGCGACGTGGGGCTCGTGGAGCCAGGAGATGTCCTGGCCGTAGCGTTCGAGCTGGTAGTGGCGGCCGGCGCGTTTGTAGAACTCGAGGGCATAGCCGCCGATGACCTCCTTCTTGCCGTAGTCGGTCCAGCCGAGGCCGCCGGAGACCATGCCGCCGAGGTGGCTAGTGGGTTCGACGAGGGCGGTGTGGAGTCCTTCGCGTGCGGCTGAGACGGCGGCGATGACACCGCCGGCGGTTCCGCCATAGACGACGACGTCGAAAGAGCGCGTGGCAGCAGGGGAAATAAAGGGCAGAATACAGAGGATCAGTGCGTTCTTCATTGTAGCTACCTTATTATGGTGGATATGAAGCTCTTATGGTCTGTCTTGATGGCAGGCGCGGTTCTGTCCGCCCAGACGTTCACCGGCGGACAGGCCGAAGATCGGGCGATCCAGGAAGCGATCGAGCAAGGGCGACTGCCGGGCGCGGTGCTGCTGATCGGGCATGACGGGCAGGTCGTGTACAAGAAGGCTTACGGGAATCGCGCCGAGTATCCGAAGCTGGAAGCGATGACGACGGACACGATCTTCGATGTGGCGTCGCTGACGAAGGTGATCGCGACGACGTCGTGCGTGATGAAGCTGTTCGAGCAAGGCAAGTTCCGGCTGAACGATAAGATCACGGATTATATTCCGGAATTTCAGGGCGGCAAGAGCGACATCACCATTCGCAATCTGCTGACGCATTTCTCGGGGCTGCCGCCGGATGTGCCGCTGATCCCGGTGTGGAGCGGCTATCAGACGGGCATGAAGCTGGCGTACACGGATGCGCCAACGAATCCGCCGAACGTGCGGTTCGTGTACAGCGATATCAATTTCGAATTGCTGGGCGAACTGGTGCACAGGCTGAGCGGGCAGATGGAGAACGAGTACGCGCGGCAGCAGATTTTCGCGCCGCTGGGAATGAAGGAGACCATGTACCTGCCGCCGGCATCGCTGGCGCCGCGAATCGCGCCGACCGAGCGCGTGCCGAAGAACGGGCCTGCGCTACGCGGCGTGGTGCACGATCCGACGGCGCGGTATATGGGCGGGGTCGCGGGGCATGCGGGGCTGTTTTCGACGGCGGACGATTTGTCGCGGTTCGCGCAGATGATGATCAATGGCGGCGAGTTGGACGGCGTGCGGATATTCAGTCCGCTGACGGTGAAGAAATTTACGGAGCCGCAGACGCCGGCCGATCAGCCGATTCTGCGCGGGCTGGGATGGGACATCGACTCGCCCTATTCGACGAATCGCGGCGACCTGTTCCCCATCGGGTCGTACGGGCACACCGGGTTTACGGGGACGTCGATCTGGATCGATCCGAGCACGAAGAGCTATGTGATTCTGCTTGCCAATAGCGTGCATCCGGCGGGGCGGCCTTCGATTGTGGCGCTGCGCGAGAAAGTGGCGACGATTGCGGCGGCGGGGCTCGGCGTGAATTCGCAGGGCGTGACGCTGACGGGATACAACGAGACGTCGGCGGGCGCGGGACAGCGTCGCGAGGTCAGGGGGCGCAATGGGGCGACGCGGACGGGACTGGACGTGGTGGCCGGGAAGAAATTTGCGCCGTTCGCCGGGAAGAAGATCGGGCTGATCACGAATGCGACGGGCATGGATGCGGCGGGCCATCGCAACGTCGACCTGATGAAGCAGGCGGGCATCACGGTGGCGGCGATGTTTTCGCCCGAGCACGGTTTCGTCGGCGCGCTGGATCGTCCGGGGATCGAAGACACGGTGGATGCGGCCACGGGGATCAAGGTGTACAGCCTGTACGGGAAGACGCAGCGTCCGACGGCGGAGATGCTGAAGGGGCTGGACGCGGTGGTGTTCGACATCCAGGATATCGGCGCGCGGTTTTATACGTACGAGACGACGATGGCTTACGCGCTGGAGGAGTGCGCGAAGGCGGGGATCGCGTTCTATGTGCTGGACCGGCCGAATCCGATCACGGGGACGCACGTGGAGGGTCCGCTGCTGGACGCGGCGAACCGGAGCTTTGTGGGGTCGTTCGCGGGGCTGCCGGTGCGGCACGGGATGACGATGGGCGAACTGGCGAAGCTGTTCAACGGCGAGAATCACT
>Ga0105240_10007020_pt1 | contig 16436 bp, 17 predicted proteins | sample KBSC54metaG_FD_80426 | JGI IMG/M metagenome (GOLD analysis project Ga0105240, IMG submission 80426) | Corn rhizosphere microbial communities from Kellogg Biological Station, Michigan, USA - KBS C5-4 metaG | ecosystem: Host-associated > Plants > Roots > Rhizosphere > Soil | place: Michigan, USA... | reverse complement strand
GTGCCGGTCCTTCATGCCCGGGGGTCATTGTCTCGCGCTCCGTGTCGAGCCGATCCCGGCAAGCAAGTCCGCGAAGTCCTCCGCCATGATCTCGTCCCGCGCATCCAGCACGCGTTGCAGGGCCGCGCGGCGCTGGCGGTACGTGCGCCGGTGCATTCCGCGCGGTCGCTTCGGAATCACGCCATCGGCCACCATCTCCACGTCCACGATGTCCGGCTCCGCGGCGCCCGTGGCCTCCGCCGCCGCCCGCAGCACCGCCGCCGGCCACCGGTCCAGTGCCCCGAGCGTCCGGGCAATGCACTGCGCGCGGTACGTGAGCCGCTGGTAGCGCGCCAGTCGTTGCGACTGGTACGCCAGATTCCGGCACTCGCGGCACGATACCCTCGACTCGTCCGGCCTGGCGTAGAGCGCCCGCCGCAACACGCCACACTCTCCGCACCGGCACCACCACCGAACCGCGCCCCGTCCCTTTGGCTGCGCCACCGCCTCAAGGTCGATCACGTAACGCACGAGCTTGCCCCGCAACGACCCGCGCTCGACCTCGACCGTCCGCGCCCCGACCACCGCCGGCAACCGGAGTTCACGCGCCAGCGTCCGCGCCACAAACGCCGTGACTTCGTTCACGGTGCGGCGGCGCACATGTTGACCCCAGCGGGTGCTTCCAGGCCCACCCATCGCTATCGCCTCCCGTACCACCGGCAGTTCCCGCCGGGCCAGCACCGTATCCCGTCCGCTACTTCGATAAACGCCTGTGTCTGGCAGAACATCGGTTCCTCGCGTTCTGGTTGGGCCGTCTCGCATACGGGGCTCATCGCTGCCGCCTGCCTGCCGCGCCACGGCCCGAATGGATGCCGAAAGGTGCCGGAGTGGCTTCAATGGGGTTCGGTGCCTCTACGTGGCGTGCAGGGGCCTTTACGTCGATTTCAGCTATGTAGGCAATCACAGCCCGCTCCTCGGCCGGTGGAATTGGCGTCATACGCGCCGTGGACGGTTCGGGGTCGAGGAGTTCCGTGAGATGGTCGAGCGCGACAGGATCGGGGCTCGGTGTCCCGCGCATCCGCTCTACATCGCGCCTTGCGAGCCGTTCGGCGACTGGCCGGGAGAGTCCGCCATCGTACTCGCGAACTGCCGCGCGCTCCTCGTACAGCTCTGTCTCGGCACCGAGCAGGCCGAGAAGCTCGGGCTTGAGCGCGCGCACCTGGGCGAGCAGATCGGCAGTGAGCCGGTCCCCACGGGGTACGGTGAGCTCGAGTTGTGATCCCACAGCGCATACCGCGACACCGCGCGTCCGGAGGTGGGTGAGCAGGGCAGTGGCCGTCATACGCGCACCGTCTCGGGCTCGTCGTCGGCTTCGTTCGCCCCAGCGCTGTACGGTGCGCGCGGACTCGGGTTGACCGTAAAGCGGCCATCCGTGATCACGTTGTCGTGAATGGCGAGCCGCACATCGCGGTCAACCTGGTTGCCATTGCGCCGGTGCTTCCGGCAGCAAATGGCTAACGTGTTGGGTTCGGCAACGCTCTGGATGGTGCGCCGACCATCGCGCACATCAGCGAGTGCAGTACGGGGCAAGTCCCGTCGCAGCGCGCGATGGAGCATCAGCACCCGGTCGCTTTCCTCCTCGAGCGTGCCGCACTCTTTCAGCGCCGTCAGCGGCGGGGGATAATAGGGCTCCAACACATCGCGGCCCCCACGGTTCAGTTGCGCGGCCAACACGACGCTGATGTCATGCTTGACGGCGAGTTCCTTCGCGGTGCGGACCGCTTCGCCCTTCGCGTGCAGGAGATCACCATTCCCATCCCCGAACGCCATTCGGTGGAAATGGTCCACGATCACGACGCGGCATCCGTCATCGACCGCGCGCGTGGCCCATGCGGCGAGTTCCGCCACGCCGATCCGCCGTGCCGGTGCGAACTGCGCCAAAGGGGCGACCTCGGAACTGGCCTGCCAACGCAAGTGCCGGTCAATGGCGTCCTTGGCGCCGCTGGGGAGCCGATGCCAGGCATTCTCGAATACGGCGCTTGGATCGAGCCCGCACTTCCAACCAGCCCACAGGCGCCGGAGCTGCGCGGCGGACATCTCCATCCCCGCGTACACCCACCCAATGCGCTGCTCTGCCAACGCGTCAATCCAGTTCAGGAGTAGTGTGGTCTTTCCTCCACCCGGCCGCGCACCGATCACCCACAATTCGCCGGGCAGGACCGGACCGGCGAGTGCATCCAGCGAGGGCCACGACCAGCGGGGCGCGTGGGAATGATCGCGGACACCTTCCGCGAGTGCGTCGTCCACCTGCTCGCGGGCTAGTGCCAGCGCATCGGGGATCACCGCTGACGGCGCGCCGCCGCGACGGTCGCCACGCTGGGCCTCGCGGCGTGCGATGCTGTCCACGATCGTATCCACCTCATTGCTCGCCAACGGCGGTGTACACTGCGCCGTGTTCATGGCGTGGAGCGTGCGCCGGACCTCATCCATCGTGAGCCCACGTGCAAACAGTCGCCCAGCCTGACGGGTCAGCAGATCATTGCGGCTGCCGTTCGGAATGGCGGTGAGGCCCGCGATGTCTCGCGCGGGAAGCGCAGTCGCGGACGGCAGGGTCGCCGGTGCGTCCAACAGCGTCCGGAGCGATGCCGGAAGCGGGGCGGGCGATTGCCGGAGTGGGTGGTGATCACGGTCCCAGGCATACGTGCGGCCGCTGATATGCCGGGATGGCGCGACGACGATGTAGCCGCCATCGGCGCGGACATCGACTTCTTGTACGACTTTCGCCCGGTTCCGGAGTGGGACATCCGGCGCGGCGAACACCCAATGCATCCCCTTGCCCGTGGCGGCGTGCGGCGTGTCTGGCGTGCCCCAGCGCGCTGCGAAGTCCGCGGCACCCGCCGGCCCGTCCACATCAATCACCACGATTCCTGATGCGCCGCCGGTGGCAACGCCGATGTTGGCGTCCGGCCACGTCGTCCACCACCGTTCGATTGTCTCAGGATCGCGGCTCGCGTCCTTGAGGCCGTGTGCGGTGCGGGGATGCTTCGCCGGACTATCGCAGTCCGCGCGTCCGCAGGTACAGCCGCCGCCGGCGGCGACGGTGTGAAGCGGGAACACAGCCCAGCCGAGTGACGCAGCGTAGCTCAGCGCCGCGCGACCATTCGTCGAGAGTTCGGACGTCATGCCATTCCCCCAACCACCGCGGCGGCGTTCGGATCCTCAGCGCGGTGCCAGCCCTCGGGCCAGTCCGGCGCCATTGGCGCCCACTGGTTCGGGTCGTCTGGCCCGCTCGGCACGTAGTCGGGACGCTGCGCAACTGCCCAGGTCGTGACCCAATGGTCCACCTGCGTGACGAACCATTCCAGCACGATCTTGGAGGGATTCTTGGCCTCCCGGCAGAAACCGTCGAATCCCGCGACGAGCCGATTGTAGCCGTAGGTGTCCACGAGCGGACGGAATCGCTTGGCCAGGTGGCCGACCGTGCGCTGATTGGCCGGTGCGCCGACATACTGTTGCCACGTCGCGAGAAATGGAGCGAGCCAGCTTTCGCGCGGGCTGGGTCGATCGGTATCGTCAGCCGCGGCATCGGCGGCCGGCGCCGCATTGGCCTTCACCAATCGGGCGGAAGACTGCTTGCGTGGTCGTGTGGTCGAGGTTTCGGTGCGCGGTTGCTGTTTACCGCGCATCTTAACTTCACTTCTCTTTACTTCACTTAGGCGGACTTCATCCGGACCTACTCCGGAGTTAGTCCGGACCTCATCCGGAGTTAGTCCGGACCTACTCCGGACCTCATCCGGATTGTCGGGGAAGCGTGATGAGGCTTCGCGGTCGAACCGTGCCCCGCGTTGGTGCCGAAAAAAGCCCGGAAGCGCGATAACACGGGTGCCCTGGGCTTCATAGGTGACGATCAATCCCTGGGCGCTCAATTCTTGCACGCACCGCTCGATGATCGGGACACTGAATTCATCGCGCATCGGGCAGCACGTGGCTTTGATTGTGCGCGGATCGCCAGCGATGCGGCCCTCGCGGTCCGCGTGCGGAATCATGCGCATGAACAGAAAGTCGGCTTCGAGCGAGACAGCGCCGAGCTGGCCGCACACGCTGATCGAGCGACTGAGCATTCGTCCATCAGGCACGGCGCACCCCCAGCCACGCGCGCGGCGGGCATCTCGTGGCGGCCGTCGTGGTCGGTGCCGGCGTCAATGGCCAAGGCGTCACCTGCCTCGTGAACTGGCGCGCGGCTGTGTTGTCGCCGTCGTAGTGGCCGCAGCCGGCACATTGGCATCGCCATCCCTGCGACCCGTCCAAGAACCACCAGCCGCGACATGCGGCGCACTCGTGCAGGCTCGGCTCGGTCCACGTGTCGGGGTATCGGGTGTTGGCCATTTGGAATGCGAAGGTGCCATCGACGTGGGCCGTGAAGAAGCCGCCCGGGAGTGCGAGCACCAGCTTGATGTCTGGATTCTCTCCCGTGAGTGCGAGCCGGGGCGGAAGCGTTTTTTCGACCTGCGCTAGCGCCAGTGTGTCGGTTGGGCTGACCACTTCGCGAACGACGACGAGCTGCTGGCTCTGCGGCAGGTAGATGACGGGCGGGCGCACGCCCAGGCCGGCCGCGACGTGCGGCACGACGGGTTGCCACGCCACGCCGAGCGCGTTGAAGGTCGTGTGCCAGTCACGGGCGATGGTTTTGTTCGTCGCGTCGGCACGCTCGAGCGCGGCGTTCATGCGACCTCTTCGCGTTCCTTCACGAGCCGTTCGACCGATTCGGCACTTACGGCCCAGCGTCCGCCCACTCGCTTTCCTTCCAGTCGGCCGGCAAGAAGCCAGTCGTGCGCCGTTCGATACGACACTCGAAGTCGCGCTGCGGCTTCCGCGAGCCAGCACGTTTCTACGTTGTTCATCCGAATACCCCCCGATTGAGTGACCGCCGGAACGGGTATCTCCCGTTTCCTCCATCGAAGGTTGCGCGCGCGCGGACGCGCACGTAAGTTAAGAATTAACCCGTAATGGACCCGTATGGGTCTAAAACAGGACCCATTCCTCTTCGGGAGACGATCATGGCACGGTTGGCGCAGGATTGGCGGGTGCGGCGCGACATTGCGAGCCGGATGTTGACGCTCATCGAAGGGCGACATGGCTCGTTCTACCAGTTCGAAAAGCAGCTGCGAGCGACAGATGCGGCGCTCGCATCCACCGTCCACAACTGGCTGCCGCCATTCCGACAGAAGGAGCGAAAGGAGATGCGACAGCAGGATTGGGAGAAGATCCGGCTTCCCAACGTGGGCTCGCTCCTGGCGTTTTGTCGCGCGCTGGGCGTGCGGGCTGGGTATGTGCTCGACGGGGAAGCCCCCGAAGATCGGTGGGAGCTACCGGCGGGAGCGACCGTTACGGAAGCACTTGCCGCGGCCCTCTCGAAGGCAGCTTCGCGCCGCGCTCGTAGGCACATCGAAGTGTCGGCGGCGCAAGCCCGGGGCCTCTTCGAGGACATGGTCGGAGATGTGGTCGCGCAACACCGGGTGCGTACGCTCGTCGAGCGCAAACACGCCAAGCAGCAACGCGCGAAACTCGAGACGGTTCAGGATGCCGCGTTCGCTGTACGGGAGGCGCTTCCGCATACCGCGTCCGGCGCGCAGGCGCTTGACGCGTTAGATGATCTCGTGCGCCACGCGCGGAGCTCTCTCGCTGCCCAAGCGGAGCGTGACCGGCTCGTGACGCTTGCCTTCGAAGCCCTCGATGCCTCTCGGCGGATGCCTGCTTTTTACTTGGATCCATCCAGTGGTGATGATTCCGTGTCCCAGCCTGGCGTGGGGGATGAGGACATCAATCCGGTGGAGGCGCAGCGCGGGACTAACGCGCTGATGCCCCCATCCGACACGGCAGGAACGCGCGGACGATCCCATCAGCGGCTAGGCAAAGATGAGCGGCCCCTCGCCGAGGCCGCGCCGGACAGATCGAACAAGAAGGTTGTTGGCCAACCCTCCGGGAGCACTGCGGCGCAGTCGCGCCATCCCGTCCGTTCCTTCACGGCGACGATCCCTCCAAATGATGCGGTCAAGCAGGCAATGGAGGCCGTGAAGCGCGAACGCGAGAGACTGAACTTCCCTGCGCCATACACGCCGGAGCGCCTCGGGCGCGGCAAGAAGCTGCGCGCGAAGCGGCGGGGTGCGCGGTGATGGTTTTCCCGACGGCGGTTTGTTCATCCGTCATCCGTGAGTATGAGCTGCGCCTGTGAGCCTCGCCGCAGTCTGCCCCAGACCAGTTCACATTGTTACGCAAGCATCGGGCTTTGTTCGCTACCCCTTGCGCTTCATGCTATTAGTGGCGATCTTACAGAAGGTGAGCCTGTCGCGCGTTGGCGTCGGGCTCGGGTAAGCCTTCACGGGGGATGCATGAAGCAACAGGCGAACGCGGAGCGGGTGACATTCGCGCGGAGTCATTACCGGGGGCGCGAATATGTCGCAATTCGCGTCTATTTCAGGAACGGAAACGGAAAGTGGCTGCCTTCCCCGAAAGGCATCAACCTGCGCGCCGAACTGTTCGCGGCCGATGCCGTCGATGAACTGCGGAACGCGCTCCTGCCGCCACGTCGGCCCGATGAACCCGTGGCAGCGGATTGATAGCGTAGGCGAAGTAATCGGTACGTCGTAGTCGTAGGCCAATTCTGAGGAGTGCGCCAACAGCGCGAGAACCAGCGAGTAGGGCGGCGGGGATGTTTGGTGATACGCGTGAATCATCCCTGCCGTAGCTGTTCATAGCAGTCGAAGTTGTCCGCCAATGCCGAGTTGTGCGCACATCATGGCGCGAGAACCAGCGAGTAGGACGGCGGGGGCTTTGGCGGTACCCACGAGTTATCGGTCGCAGTAGCAGTCACGTCCGCAGGCCAATTCTGAGTAGTGCGCGTTGATCGCGCGAGGCCCCGCCGGTTCCAACCACGGCGTGCGGCATCGCGCCTTTTCGTATGTCACGAGCTGTGAGAGGAAATCCAATGTCCGTTGCATCACATCGTTTAACTCAACCTGGCAACACGGACGGCCGTCCGTGCGGGAGGCACGATCATGTCAGCACCCTCTAACTACGCCATCATCCAGCGGCGGCGCCGCTGGTGGTACGACACGACGACCGACCCGTTGGGCGCGGGCAATACGAAGCTCTTGGCCGACTTGGGCGTCACGCCGCGCTTCTTCTACGATCGGCGGAAGAACGTCACGTCGAGCGCGGGCGCATTGACGGCATGGGGCGATGTCACGGGCGCGGGGACGTACGGCGCGGCCATCACGCCGAGCGTCGGCGCGCCCGCTTACAACGGCACGTACATCTCGACCGATGGCGCGTCGTCGCAGATGCGTATGAGCACGGGCGGTCTGGACCTCACGCAACCGTGGACGGTGGCGCTCGTGGCCGCACCGGGTACTACGCGTGTCAGCGTGGGTGTGGTGATGTGCGTCGGGTCGGGATTCAGCGCGAATCAGTTCATGGCGTGCCAGAGCAACGACGGCGGCTTTATCGGCGCCACTGCCAATGCGACGGGTGCCGTGTCGGCTGTCGCGCCTGCGACGCACACCGTCCGGCTGATCCTGAGCACCCTCAACGTGGTGAGTACGGGGAACGTGACGGTTGAGGTGCCGGGCACGGCGCTCGCGGCCTCTTCGACTGGCGTGGCGCTCACGGGCACTCAGGGCGTCATCTTCGGGGCGTCGAACGCACCCGGCGCGTGGGCGCAGTGCGACTACTACGGGCTGCTCGTCTGGCCGGGCGGGTACACCGCCGCGCAGCGCGACACCTTGAAGACGTGGGCGACGACCTTTCACAGCGCGGCGATCGCCTAATGCTCTCACATCTTTCCGTGCACGACGTATGCGCGTGCGAGGGTTCGTCCAATGGGTAGCGCACTCGATCGGCTCGCGGCCGAAGCGGCGGGCGACACGACCACCACGGGCGAAGTGCAACCCAACTTCGACCCATCGTCGGCCCTCGACCGACTCGCCGCGCAAGCCGACTCCATCACTCGCGCGCAACGGGCGCTCCGGCGTGTCTTGCCGTCACCCAACGTCTCCGATGTCACGGGCGGCGTGACGACAACGGCACCGTCTGTGCTTGGCCGGTACTTGCGTGAAGCGCCGGGCGTGGCGCTCCACGCGGTAGAAGGCATCCCGCACGCGGTCGCACAGGCGGCGCGCAGTGCATGGCAAGACGTGAATACGCTGGCGCAAGCCAGTGCGCCGAGTGCGGGCGTCGGTGCACCGGGTATCGTCGAGAGTCCATCAGTCTTGGCGGCTCGACGTGCACAGGCCCCATCCCCGAGTGCGGTCCTGGGTGCGGGACTTCGCACGGGCATGCTCGCGGCTGCAGGACCGCTTTCCGCCGGGGTTGGCGGACTGGCTGAACGCTACGGAGCGAACGCCGTGATTGCGCGCATCATGGGGAACGCCGCAGCGGGTAGCGCATTGGGCGCGGTGAACGCGCCGCAAGGCCAGCGGCTCGAGGGCGCGGGCCTCGGTGCCGTCACGGGGGCCGTGCTTCCCGAAGTGGTGACGGGCGCGGCGCGTGTGGTAAGCCCCATCGTCAGGGCCGGGGTCAATGCCTTCCGATCCCCGACAACGCCAGGCGCACCGCTGGCGCCGGGCAACACCATCTCGCCGAGCGACATCGTCGGCGGTGGTGCTGGTGGTGGGCAATCCATCTCCGCGCCCGTGCCGCCTCGCGGTGCGCCGCCGGGTGCTACGATGCTCGGTCGTGCGGTGCCACCTATCACGCCGGACGTGGCACCGGTGGTTCCAGCCACGCCACCCGTGACCGCAGTGACATCGCCCATACCGTCGCGTGTCGCACCGCGTGTCGCACCGGCTGCATCGGCACCCATAGTGCCCGAACCACTCACACCACAGCTCGCGCCGAACCTGGCGCCGCCAATGCCAGAGGACGCGGTGGAATCAAGCCATGTGGTGACGGTCCCCACGTCGAGTATCCGCGTTGATCCCGCCCGCTTCCAATTCAAGCAAGGGCTGAACCCGGCCACGGGCGCCGGTCCAGAGCTCGCCAACGTCTCGACCTTCAATCCCGACTTTGCCGGCACCCTCTCTGTGTGGCGCGATCCGGAGAACGGTGGAACCTACATCGTGAACGGGCACCATCGGCTCGCGCTCGCGAATCGGTTCCAGGTGCCGACCGTCGATGTGCGCTATCTCGACGCAGCGAACGCGCCAGCCGCGCGCGCCAAGGGAGCTTTGATAAACATCGCGGAGGGACGTGGCACCCCAACCGATGCCGCGCAGTTCTTCAGGGATACGGGACTCAGGCCCGAGGATGTCGCCGCGCAGGGCGTGTCGATGCGTGGTGCGGTGGCTGCCAAGGGGCTCGCGCTCTCGAACCTCGCGCCCGACCTGTTCAATCGCGTTGTCACGGGCGACGTGCCCGAGGAAACCGGGGTAGCGATCGGTCGCGTTCTCGACCACCCCGAGCAGCAGCGGGCCGCGGCGGAACTCGTGGCGCGTGGTGGGCGTCGGCTGAGTCCTGCCGAAGTCGAGAACGTCGCGCGGCAAGTGCGAGATGCAGGTTCGGAGGCTATCACGCAAGAAAGCCTGTTCGGCCCGGAGACCACGGCGCTTTCACTCGCGGTGCCACGTGCCCGTCTCGCGGAAAGCGTGTTCGGGGATCTCGCCAAGGATGCGCGGCTCTTTGGCTACGTCTGCAAGGAAGGCCGGGCTAGTGAACTGGCGCGCGGCGGGAATACGATCAATGTTGAGCAATCCGGGCAACTCGCTACGGAATCCGGGCGGCTCGCGGAACTCTTTCACCGACTTTCGACCCGCGCGGGTCCGGTCGGCGATCTACTCACTGAGGGTGCGCGCACGATCGCGCAGGGAGGGAAGCTTGCCCAGGTCAAAGCCGACATCGCGCCCCGGCTCCGTGCGGCCGTTTCCGAAGCTCTCCGAGGAGGAGAAGGCATCGGCGCTCGAGCTGGTGAAGGACATGCATCTCAAGGGACAGTTGCGCCAGAAGGACCCGGCGAACCCGGGTATCGAGGTAGTGGACCAGCCGAAAACACGGAGGCCGGGCTAGCGGCTCCGGAGCAGGGCGGCGGCCTGTTCGCTGGGTCCACCACCACGAGTACCACGCCGGCGCCGAACCTGTTACGCGACATCAGACCGCTCGGGTCCACACCCGCTCGTGACCTGTTCGGTGAGAACGTGCCGGTACCCGGCGAGACGGCACCCACCCCGCAAGGCTCACTATTCGATGCGGGCGCAGGACAACAGGCGCAGAACCTGGCCGCGACGGAAGCGCGGTATCGTGCCGAGCTGCCGCAGCTCCGATGGAAGATGGAGCACACGACCGACGCGAGTACGCGCCTGCTGCTTGCCTCCAAAGTGGCGGAGATGGAACGGCTCGTGAACCGCGCCAACGCCATCAGCCCCGCAGAGCTCCGGGCGCGTCGTCTCTCGGGTGAAGGTGTGACACCCGCGCTCGACGCGCTGGAACAATCCCACGTGGCCACGCCCGCACTGGATGCGCTCGATCGCACCGGCCCGCCAGCGGGACCGCCGCCATCGTCTGGCGCCGACCTGTTTGATGAGCGGTTCGGTGGGCTTCCCGTCGGGCAGCGCCTCCGGCAGGCCATCGGGCGCGGCATCCGGGAAATGTTTTCGGACCGATTCGCGATGCTCTCCACGCCCGAAACGCAACCGCTGAAGGAGGCCATCCGAGAGACGGGTGCAGCGCGCTCTCACGGACAGGCGGTTGCTGATTTGGGGGTCGCCAGTGCTCGCCAGGGGATCGCGGCGCCGACCGTCAAGCGGATCGAAGCGCAGTTGTACGCCGACAACGCCCAGAGCGCGGCCGACGCCGCCAGTGCCCGCGCCACGGAAATCGCACAGGGCCGAGCGCCGGACGCTGCGGAGCAGGCCGAGTTGTTCCCTGACGCCGTGACTGCGCCGACACGGGCAGATGTGGTGCAGGAGCTGCGGAAGCGCGCCGAGAACTTCCGCCGGATACAGGCCGATGCGCAAGCCACAGCCGGCCCCACGATCCGCCAATCGCCCGAGTACAAACAGTACGTCGAGCGCTACAAGCTCAACGTCGAACCCGAATTCGTGAACGCGGCGGCCGGTGTCGGCATCACGGGCTCGAAGCTCCGGCCCGTGGCACCCGGAAGCGCCTATGTCCCCTTCGCGCCCGACGTGGAAGCGGGCACGGCACCCGCCGCCACGAGTGTTGGGGTGAGTCGCGGGAAATTGGGCACGCGGACCTCAAGCGCCGCGCAGACGGCGACGGGTGCAGCACCCTCCTACGGCTACGATGTCGCCAAGAATGTCGCCCAGACCCTGCCCGAACGGCTCCGCGTGGCGGGGGGCAACCGTATGGTCAACGAAGTGGCGAAGCTGGGCCGACGCGTGATCAATGCGAACGCGCCCGTCCCCGAGGGGATGACGCGGATCAAGATCACCGATAGCTTCGGCCTGGCACCGGACGCCGGCACGGCACGCACGATCGATGTACCGGATGATGTGGCCGACGCGCTGACGGTTGCGCGGCAGCGGTTCAATCCCGGCCCACCCAACCGCCTGCAACGTGGCCTCTCGACGGCGGTGCACCGGCTCACGGGTCTCGATCTCGCATTGCGGCCCGCCGTCTTTGTCGCGCACGGCATCAAGAATCTCGGTGGCCTTGCGGGACAGGCGCCGTCGAGCTCTGCGCTCGACAATCTCGCGGCCTCTGTGGTGCCGGGCTATGCGAAGCTGCAAGGCGGCGTCAGACTCGCCACGGCCGACGTCATGGATCCTGAGAACGTGCGCGCCTTGCTGAATCTCTCACGCACGGGCGGGCTGCATCCCGTGGCGACGGGCAACGGCATAATGCATGTGACCGCTCGGCCGCTGTTCGGTGCGCGGGGACTCGATATGCGGACGCGGCTCGTGCTCGATAAGCTCATGCGGAAGGCGGCACCGGGCCTCACCGACGCCGCGCGCTCACAGGCCATCACGGAACTGGCCGGGAACTACGTCAACGAGCTGCAACCGGCGTTCCAGCACTTCGGACAGAACACGGGACTCACGAGCTTTGCGCCGGCGGGTGTCAGCTTCGTGCGCGGTTCGGTGCGGCGGCTGGTTGGTGCACCACTCTATCCCGGCCAAACACTCGCGAGCCGACTGGCGACGATGGGACGGCTCGGCGGCGCCGGACTCGCCAGCCTCGAAGCGTGGAACATCGCGAATACGGGTCACTCTACGTTCCAGAACGAACCGGGTCACCGGCTCGATGTGGACCGTGGTACGAAAGACAAGCAAGGCCGTGAGCAATTCTGGGCGGGCTCGATGGTGGCGCCGCTGTTCGAGCGGGCGTTGCGCGCGACGGGTGCCGAAGGAGTCATCAACAGCGATCGGCCGGCCGATGTGCCGGTCAACGTGTGGCGGAACTTCGCCAATACCGCCATGTCGCAGCTCGGGGTCACGCCCCGGATGGGATTGGGCTTCGCCAACGTGTCGCCCTACTTGACGGCAGCGGGCGAGGCCAAGGTGAACGTGCAGCCCGATATGAGGCCCCAGACTCTGCCGTTTCGGGTGACGCAAGGCACCCTGGGCGGTGTGGCGACGGGTGCCGCAGCCCTTGGCGGCTTCGATCCCTACAACGCAAGCAATCCCTTCGCTCAACGCTTACTGGATATGGCGGTCGGCCGCGTGACCGCGACGGGCCGGTCACCGCGTTCGATCCCGCCCGGCTTCGATGACAAGCTCGTGGGAGCCGTGCGCGCCGTCGAAGATGCGGACCCGAAAGAGCGGCCCGGCGTCGAGCGCGATCAGATGCAGGGTGCGCGGGACGCCAAGTATCCGCCCTGGGCACTCAGAGAGTTGGCCCGTGCGCTCCGGTCGGCGGCTCGTCGGCCGAAGTAGTCCGGCGCCGTCGGAGCCGGCTGGGAATCCACACGGCCGCCCACGCGCCGCCGATCATGACGCCTCCCACCGTCACGGGGTGCGTCTCAAGCCAGTGGCCAGAGCTCGGCCAGATCGCCTGCATGCCGATGATGACGACAAACAGCACGATCCAGTACAGCGCCGCATTTGGCGCCATTCCGGTGTCGTCGATGTGCATGTCGGTTCCTCCATGGGATGCCGTATGATGTGGACTCGTGCCTCGTGCGTGCTAGTGGCACATGCCACCACGAGACCGGGCCAGCGCATGGGCAGCATCGCTCACGGCTGGCCCGTCGTCGTCGATGGTCGGTAACTACGTGGTCACTCCGTGTCGGGAGTGCCGGCGTATGTGTGGGGATTCCACGGAAGGCCCGGCTTGGCCGGCATAATGCCGAAGCGCTTGGCGGCTTCGATGGCGCGACCCAGTGCGCGATACACCGACTCGATGTCAGAGGCCAGCGCCGTAAAGCGGGCAGAGCCATCGTTCACGACCCCAGGTCCGAACAGGTCAATCGCCTTGCCGCCCAGGTCGGCCATGATAACGACTTCCCGGGTGGCCAGCTCCTCGGGCGAAACGCTGCCGGGATTCGGCCGAATCTGCACCGTGACGCAGGCACCTCTGTTGTGCTCTGGTGATGACATCCCTTCCGCGTAAACCACGTTCCATCCCATATCAATGTCGGTCTCGTAAAATTCTTCAAGCAGGGGCGCGGCGGGAACTGTGACAGGTGCCGCCAGTGCACGAGCCGCGCGGGCCTTCAGTTTCGTTGCCATGGTCGTATCTCCTCATGCGTAAGTCCGTGCGCACTGGCACGCCCCAACCGCACGCGCCAGCGCCCACGGGGTGAATCGTTGTCAGAATGTGTCGTCATCGTTCACGGTCACGGGCTCACCGGCCTCGAGCGCGCGGAGCGTGGCCCACTGCTGTTCTCGGCGCTGCTCACGCTGCTCCATTGCGATCTGCTCATCCGATTTCCCATCGTTCGCCCATTCACCGAACTCCACGGCGCAGGGATGGTGGACGAGGGACAGCCCGAGCTCCTCCGCGTCGTCGAGCGCGCGGATGGCGTGATGGCACCATGCGCAGGTGCGTTCGCCCTCAGTCCAGAGTCGCCGGGCGCTGGCGCGCTCCAAGGCCCGCACGAGCGAAAGGCCGCGCACCATGTCGAGCCGGACGGCGTGCGCAACCAGCAGGCGCGCGGCCTTGGCAGATGCCGGGTCCGTGAACGTGTGACCGCTCACGACGTAGGCGCCATCGCGCGCAACCAGCAGCGCGGCCACCGCGTCAACCGTGGGGATCGTCGCCAGGCGCGCACTGGCCACGAGCATGTCGTGAACAAACTGTGAGAGTTGGGCGCCGCGCTCTTGGGCGCTCGGGATGGGTGGTGCGACATGCGGGGCTCGGCCCTCCACGCTGGCGCGGACCAGTGCCAGCCGACACGCCTTGAAGGCCGCGTGCGCATCGGCTGTCACAAAGCGCGGGTTGCACGTCCCGTCGTACTGCCGCCCGATATGGCGCGGGCTCTCGATGAATTCACGATCAAAACTCAGGTCGCCAGGCTCCTCCGTCAGCGTCAGGTTGCCATCAGGGCGCTCAGTAGCCGTGAACCAGCCCGGATGGTTGCACACGTCGCCGGTGTAGTACACGCGGGTAATGTCGGTCATGGCTCAGTCCTCCGGCTCGGTGCGAGGATAGAGCTTCATCATCCGCTCCCCGATTGCGTCGTTCACGGCCCGCTGTTCCAGCAGCGCCGCGCGGCACAGGTCTGGCCCGTCCGTCCGGTGGGCGAGTGGTAACACGGCGTCGAGCGCGGCTGCGACCTGCTCAGATGCTTTCATTGCTTCCTCGTGGCTCTTGCCCCGATGGCGCGGCCCCGCGATCTTGCAGGACGGTCCTTCGAGACTGTGGCGCGGGGTGTCCGGTGACACTTTCCAAGGGTGGGAACCGGCGCCCCGTGTTCTTGCCTCCTATATTACCGACTTTCGGCGATATTGTCAATAGTCGGCGATAGCCATATATTGGCTACATGCGACTTCGAGTAGCGGAGATACTGGCCGAACGCGGCATGACCACGTACCGATTGGCCCAGGCGAGCGGCGGCCGGATCAGCCTGACGACAGCCTACCGGCTCGCAAAGGATCGGTGGGTTTGCCTGCCTCGCGACGTGCTCGACGCACTCTGTGACGTGCTGAGCGTCTCGCCGGGGGAACTGTTCGAACGCGAGAAAGCCCGGAAGGGCAAGGCGAAGTGAGCGCCCGGACACTGCGCGAGGTGGCGGCGGCGAAGCTCGTGTTGCCGCCCCATGAGATCCTTGAGCCGCAGTGTGTAAAGCTCGTGGAAGCACTCAACATGCTGCCGGGGATCACCACAGCGGCATCGTGCGGCTGCTGTGACCACGACACGTACTACGTCGTCATGGCGGCCGAGTCCATAACGCACTTGCTTCCCTTGGCGTTATTGGTCAGAAAGCCGAGTTGCCGCGAGTGGGTGATCGAACTCACGGTAGAGACGGACGGTAACGGATGGCCTGCACAGCCCCCACAGGTGCGGTTCGAGATCAGGACGCGGACCTTGCTCGACAAATCCGAGTCCTATGTCATAGCCGAGAAGCTGGCGGCGAAGATTCGGCGTGAGGCCCGACGCTTGTACGCAGCACAACAGAACGTGAGGAACGATGACACCACGTAGGCGCTGGGAATCGTCACGCCAAGAGCCAACGGAGCGAGGCAGGGATGGCAAACGCATCGCCACGGTTGGCGGCCGGCATTGCACGTGTGAAGGTGCGGCGCACCGGCTCGGGCTCTCGACGTGGCACCGCGCGGCGGGTGGGCACCAGGTGGCGGCACCGGCCAGCGAGACGCCCGCGCACTTCGATCCCAACTGTCCGCACTCGCTCTTACGCTGGACGACGACTGAACACCCGCGCCACGTGCGCCGTGGTAGGCCCCGCGTTCACGTGCCGCGCCGGATACTGGCAATCGACTGACGACAACGACGGAGGGTGCATCGTGAGTGACATTCCGCTCGACACTAGGTCGCTGCGCCGCACGGCGGCGTGCTGCGTCCTTCTCGTGGTTGTGGCGTGCAGTGCGCAGATGGTGAGCAAGCCCGGCAGCACGGCCCCCGTCCCCAACGTGCCCGTCAACGAGGCCGAGCGTGGCGGCGTCGTCAAGTATCTGAATGAGGGAATCCAGGCCGTGCGAGACAAGCGGCGCGCCAGCGCGTACAAGCAGATGGCGAAGGCGTGCGGCGGTCCGTATCGCATCGACGCGGAAGGCCCACAGGTCGAGGGCGGTGTCGTCGTCCCGCTGCAGAACGGCACCGCAATTTCCACGAATACGAACGACTGGTACATCCAGTTTTCGTGCGTGCGCGCAGATTCGAGCGCGCCACCACGGCAGGCGCCCACGCCAACAGCCGGCCGTCGCGGGTAAAAAGTTCGCAGTGCTGGACGGGCGCGCCCGCGTGCTGCATGTTGGGCTGGGTGAACTCGCGAGTTACGTGCCGAATGCCAGGCAGATGAGGGACTTGACGTGGCACCCTGTCAC
>Ga0105240_10007019_pt1 | contig 16437 bp, 14 predicted proteins | sample KBSC54metaG_FD_80426 | JGI IMG/M metagenome (GOLD analysis project Ga0105240, IMG submission 80426) | Corn rhizosphere microbial communities from Kellogg Biological Station, Michigan, USA - KBS C5-4 metaG | ecosystem: Host-associated > Plants > Roots > Rhizosphere > Soil | place: Michigan, USA... | reverse complement strand
GTCGTGTCGCCCTACGGGAACGAGGGGATCTTCCGCGCGACGCGTGACGGTCGAGGCGTCCAGGCCAGCGGACGATATCGAGTATCCGGCGACGACGAGCAGGCAACCGATCGCGATGACCCAGTGGGCCGTCGCGCTCTTCGACGTAGCGGCCCGGGTGTACTCGGGCAGGCCGATGATGACCAGCCACGGCAGGGCGAGGAGCGTCGCGCGGAAGATCCCCTCGTTCCCGTAGGGCGACACGACGATAAGCAGAAACGGTGCGAGGACGGCCGTGGCCAGGGCGTAACTCGACCGCGAACGCCGACGGCGCAGGACTGCCACAAGCGCGACGACGCCGACCAGCGCGATGACCGCCGCCAGCGCGGCGGAGGAAACCGGGACGATCGTCATCCGGCTCAGTCCACTCCCCGTGTCCGTCGTCGGCGGCTTGAAGTTGGACGCGTCTCCTAGCTGGGACGGCGACACGAAACCGTGCACAGCCGACCAGTGCGCAAGTGCCCAGACCACAGGTGGAGCCACGACGACCGCACCGAGACGAAGCGACCAACCGATCGGCTTGACCAGTCCCCACAGGAAGACGACCACCACTGAGGCGCCTACGGCGAACGGCGTGAACTGATGTGTGACGGCAATACCGCCGGCAATCGCGAGGGCGGCGACGAGCAGCACGGCGGGCGCCCGCCCGCTCTGCGGCGCGTCAGCCGAAAGCGGTAAGAACCGCACGACAACCGCCAGGAGGGACAATGCCAAGACATAACCGACCGATTGCGGTGAGAAGTAATCCTGCTGCAGGACGTTGGCCACGGACGCGACGGTGGCGACGAGATACGCCGTCGTCGTCGGGTAACCCACTCGACGCACGATTGAGCTGACGAGCGCGAAAGTCAGCAAGGCGAGGATCAATGGCCAAGTGGCAGCCAGCTCAGGCAACGTCCGCTCGGCGCCGGCTCCCTGCAGGAACATCGCGGTCGCAGTGAAGAATCCCGGCCACGATTTGTAGATCGACGCGATGCCGTTGAGATCGCCGTGCGCAATGATCGCTCGGACGATGACGACATGTTTCTCTGCGGACTGCGAACGCGGCGCGTTATAGGCAATCAATGGGGCGGCAAAGAGGACGGAGACCAGGGCCAGCCCGGACAGGAGAAGGCCAGGCGCATAGCCCCGCCAGGTCCAGTAACCGACCGAAAGCGCCAAGACAGCGAGGCCGGCGAACCAGCCCCAGCCCACCACCGCCAAGTACCCCGCGAATGGCACGTGACCGGAATCGAGGTGCACGCGTTGCAGCTCGAGGACGCACAAGATCGTCGCCGCGATCGTCGCCGCCAACACCCCGGCCGACAACCCGCGGAGCTCGCTCGGTCGCAGCCAGGCCCGGGCACGCGGAGCGACTAACCGCAGCTGCCGGTTTGTCGCCGCCTCGGCAACCAGGTACAGATGCACGGCCAGGGAGACGCCGACGTACGCGGCGGCGAACGTCGTCGGGTGCCAGAATCCGGTCGTGGCCATTGCCGTCGAGCCAAGTAAGACCACTGCCGTGGTGATGCCGGTGGAAATCGCGAGTCCGAGATCCACCCGGTAGCGGGCGGCGACAACATCCAGGGCCGACGCCGGAACGTACAAGACCACCGCCGCGCCGAGAACGAGGGACAACGCGACCGGCCCGGTCGCTGCCGCGACGGCGAAGGCGACGACGGCGAGCACCGCCGCGAGCGACGCGACAGGCAGTCCCGGCCGGGGCGTTCGGCTCGCTCTTGCGGCGGCGACCGGCCCTTCGGCGATGTGGACGCTCATGACACCTCCTGCCGGGCGGCAAATCGCGCCCGCGTATACGCAATCGGGCTCATGGCGAGACCGAGCAGTTCCAACGCCATCAATCCACGCGGCAGATCGTGCGTGGCATTCTTCGTCGAGTCCTCCCGCGGGGCCGGGCGGCTGCGAGCGGTAGCGACCAGCTGCTTGACGCCAACTCGCATTCGCTTGAGCACCAAGGGACGGGTGCCCGCGTCGCAGACATGCGCAAGCACGAACGCGCCCAGCCCGACGCCCCATCCGTACATCTGTCGCTGCAGCTCCTTGCGACTGGCGCGATGGTGATGCCAGACGATTGCGCGCGGCGTGTAGTAGATCGCGTAGCCGTCGAGCAACACCTTGACGAACGCGTCGAGGTCCTCACCGCCGCGGGTCAGCGAACCCGCTCCGAGGGCGACGTCGAATGGTCCCATGTCGGCCAGCGCCTTGCGGCTGAAACCGAAGCTTGCTCCAGTGCCGAACTTGCCCGGCGTGTAGGGGAAGAGGGGACCAAGATCATGAGAGTCCAGGTGATACCGCTTGGCCTCCAAACGGCCCGACCAGTTCGCCGCCCGCGCGTCAAAATAACGCTCGAGGCTGGTGGTGATCTCCGCGGTGCACACCATGCCCGTCACACAGCCCACGCTGGTGTCGGCGACGAACGGCGCCACCATTTCGCGGAGCCAACGACGGTCGACCGAAACGTCATCGTCGGTGAAGACGCCGATGTCGCCGCGCATCGCTTCGACGCCGCGGTTCCTGGCTCGGGACAACCCGGGGGACGGCTCGACGACGTAACGGATGCGGGGATCTTCCAGCTCCAAAGTGGTCACCAGATCCTTCGTCCGCTGATCGCGGGGCGCGTTGTCGACGACCACGACCTCGAAGTTCGGATAGTCCAGACTGCGCAGGCGTTCCAGGCAACGCTGCAAGATGTCAGGCCGGTTGTACGTGCAGACGATGACCGAGGCGAGGGGCAAGTCGACATCGGGGGGCGGCGGAGGCGACGACGGCACTGATCCGGCCGACAGGTCTTTGACCAGCTCGGCCATCCAGCTCGGTTGCAGTTCGTCGATGGGGAGTGGGAACTCGATGTAACCGCTGGGGGCGCCCCCGACCGTGACGAGCGCCTTGGCCTGCCGGTGATGATCACCACGCTCGACGACCGAGCGGATCTCGTTCTGGTCGGCGGCGTATTCGATGCACCACACGCCGCCGTCCAGCGTAGTTCGACTGCTCATCGCGCCACCAACTCTCGCTCCGGCTGAGCGGCGAGCGCCGCCTGGAACTCGACTCCCCGACTCGCCCAGTAATCGACGTTCGGAACGTTCGGAGCCGGCTTCGTCAGCCCGGCCAGGGAATCGCGCCGGAATCCGCCGTTGAGGCCGATGGCCTCCTTGATCATGAGGGCGCGATCGACCAGGGCAACCGGGACCGGCAGGGCCCTGAACGGACGGCTGCTCACGGCCGCGTGCAGCTCTCGCATGAGATCGGAGAACAGGACAGGCTGCGGATGCGCGACGCCGAGCACCCGAAGTCGCTCTGGTCGATGCTCGGCGATGTCGACGACGCAACGCGCCACGTCGTCCGCATGCGCGAGGAACTGGTGGCTGTCCGGCGCCAGCACCGGGACGAAGGGCAAGCCGGCCACTCGCCGCAGCGCGCCGATCATGGCGTCGTTAGTCCGGCCGTGCACCAGGCCGAGCCGCAATGACGTCCCGCCGTATCCGGTGACCAGAGCTTCGCATTCCAGCTTCGCGCGACCATACGCCTGAGCCGTCCCGTCGTACGCAGACATCGACGAGATCAGGACGAACGACTTCGCGGCGGCTCGGTCCGCCGCGGCGAGCAGTTGCCGAGTCCCGACGACGTTCGCCGAGTAGGCGCCGAAGGCGAAAGCGCAGTGAACTACGCAGTCCACCCCCTCCGGCAGCGGCTGCGATGGTCCGCTGGTCAGCTCGTAGCCGATCTGTGAATACGCGGATGGCCGCCGCTGCAAGGCGATTACTTGCCAACCGGCGGCTGTGAAGGCATCCGCCAGGATCGATCCGACGTAGCCATTGCTACCGGAGATCGCCACCGAGCGATGGGATTGGTCAGCCACGACGACTCCCGGACACGATCCGATGAGCGTTCGCCATGACGCTGAGCGTGAACGTTGTCGACGGCACCGTCGGCAGCACGCTGGCGTCGATCAGGTGGATGTTCGACCAGCCAGCCGGGCGACCGAGCGGATCGGTGCCCTGCTGGCCTGAGCGAGTGTGCGGGAACGTTCCTCCAAAGTGGTAGCTCTTGGCCGGTCCCGCCGAGCGGAGAAGCTGCGGCACCGGCGTCAGGTCGAGCTTGGGACCGATAGTCATCAGCCGCTTGATCACCGACTTCAACATCCTCGGCGCCTCCTCGCTCGCCCGCTTCACCTCGATCACTGGCAAACGCCCCTCGGGGCACCAGAGGAGATCGACGGTCAACCTGGGCGACTCCCACGACGGCAGATAGCCAAGGCCGGCCGTCACCCGTCCCAAAACCGCGCCGGACACCCCGTTCATCGCTCGCCTCCGCAGGACCGACGGCAGGGCTCCAACAATGGCGGGGTTGTGGGGATAGCAGTGGATCTGCGACGTCGTGTACGCGTCGTCGTCGAACTCGAGCAACATGTTGAACTGGTTGAGCGTGAACTCCGGATCTTGACCGCGCGGATCTCCCACAGAACCGCGCGACAGAAACGGCACCAGGAACTGCATCGATTCCGCCAGCTCGAGGCGTTGGGGCGGATTGGGCAGCGAGTTCAGGAGGATCCGCGTGCTGCCCAGTCCACCGGCAGCGACGAACACCCGGTCGGCCTCAAAGTTGATCATCCGATCCGTGGTCAGGTCGACGCCTCGCACCGTCGGCCGCTGACCGGGTCGTTCGTCGACGCCGAGCACCAGGACATCGCCGAGGTAGTCGATCCGGCCCTTGGCGATGAACTTGTTGATCGTGTGCCGGGCCGAGTAGATCAAGTCGTATGGACAACCGGTCATGCATAGTCCGCACCGCACGCACGGCTTCGACTCGAACGCCAGACGGGCGGCGCCCACGATCACACCGCTTCTCCGGATGGCGTCGCGATGCCGGGAATATCTATCGAGCACGGCGCTCGTCCGGCGCGCGAGCGGCGGCAGCGGCGCCGCCTCGGCCAGCAGGGGGAAGCGCTCAGCGTAGTCGTCGAGTTGAGCCGCCAACGGGACTTCACGGAGCACAGCTTGGTAGTGCGGCTCGATGTCCTGCCACGAGAACGGCCAGTTCCGAAACGTGGACGCGCTGAACGGCATGATCTGAGCGCCCCAGACGTTGGAGAACCCGCCCAACGCGCCCGATACGGCGGCGTCGTTTCCATCGGCTGAGGTGAGAATGCCCCGCTGTTGACCTCGGTTGTCGAACATGTAGCGCGAGCCGAACGATCGCTTCTCCGGGAGCATCGTGCCGCCCTTGACCGGCTGTTTCTGAATCATGGCGAGATCCGCGTCGAGCCAATCGCCAGGCGCACTCGCGGACATCCGACCGATTGCTTCCTGGGTGCGAGCGTCGAGCTTCGCGCCGATGTCGAGCACCGTGATCTGCTCCGAGCCGTCCGACTCCAAGGCAAGAACGGCCGCTGCCGCCGCCGGGCCAGACCCGATGATGATGTTTCGCATCTCTCAGCCCGACCGCTCCGCAGAGACCAGTTGCGCGCGCAGACCTTCGGTGAGCACTGGGGTCCTACGGCCGAAAGCGTGTTCGATCCGTCCCACCACGTGTCCACAGACCGCGAAGGCCAGGCCGGCCGCCGCCGCCTGCGTTTGGAGGAATCGCGCCCGATTGCCGCGTAGCAACGCCACCAGACCACGCCCGGTGTTTCCCAGCACTCGCATGCCGAAACGCAGCTCGGCTCCCAGGTTGCCGGCCTCGCCCATGTCGGCGAACGCCCCGACCTTGCCGCGGTTGACGAAGAAGCAGCGACGCCAGAAATAGGACCAGGTCAGCCGTTGCGCCGAGACGTGGTGGTGGACCTCGGCCTTCGGCTCGTAGACGACGGCGTCGGGGCCGTGATGGTGAGCCAGCCGATGCGAGAGATCCATGTCGTCGTGGTTGTCGGCGTGGAAGCCGCCGACGGCGAGCAATGGGTCCAATCGTGCGCTCATGTTCGCCCCGATCAGATGACGGACCGGTTCACGGTGATTCGGCAGGCCGAGGTAGTGGCAGCCGAACACCCAGTCGTAGTCGGGGGGGAACCATTCCGGTCGGGCGGCCGCGTAATCCGGTCGCGGCGCGCCGCCGACCGCCATCGCGTGCGGCTGCGAGCGGTACACGTCCAGTAGCCGCGCGAGCCAGTCAGGCGCCGCGGAGGCGTCGTCGTCCAGGAAGGCGACGACGTCGCTGACGCACCGCAGCAACCCGGTGTTGCGGGCGGATCCGAGCCGGCCGGCAAACGCGTTCTCCACCACGACCGTGGTGGTTCGCTGATCGCCGCCCCAGGTCGTCATTGCCCGCTCGAAGAGCTCTCGGTTGTGATCGACGCAGATGATCAGTCGCCCCGGTCGAACGGACTGCGCGTGCACGGACTCCACGGCCCCGACGAGCAGATCCCACCGAGCCAGATCGTACGTGCAGATCACCACGTCAACGGAAAGATCGACTTGGACCGTCACCGTCGGCCTGCTTTCGCAGTCCAGCGGAGGTGCTTGAACGAGCCGTCGACGTTTTCCTCGAGAAACTCGCGGGACGGCACAATCACGCCGGCCAGATAGGCGACCCCGTTCGGCACGGACGGCAGCCGGGCTGCGTGGCGAGTGACGTCACTCGCACGGTCATCGCTCTGCAGAATCTGGCGGAGCCGGCGCGGATGTGGGATCGCCGCCACGGCCCACTCCGACGGAACCTCGAACGGCCGCGCTTCAGGTGGGATCGACTCGATCACCGCGGCCACCCAACCGAGCAGGCGCGCCGGCGCCGCCCGCTCGGCGACCTCCGCCACGTCGACTCGTCGGCCGAGCTCGATGATGTCGCGCCACACGTGCAGGCTCTGGCCCGGACGGCTGCGGTCGCTGACAATGTGCAAGCAGGCGATCAGGAAGTTGTCGACCGGATCGACGACTGGCAGCTCTACGCCGTCCTCGAGGAGAAGCCGGTTCGCGCGTGCGAGCAACCCTTCGACGGTCAGCCGCTGACCCCATAACCACGGCGGAACGTGATGATGAAGGTCCAGGCTGCCGGTCGCGCCCTTGCGTAAATTCACTGCTTCCCGACAGCGCCTCTCGAAATACTGTCGCTGTTCGTCCACACAGGAGTCACGCTCCCATCCCAAACCGCTGAGAATCTCGCGACTCCTGACGAAGTCCTCGGGAACGACGAGAACATCGATATCGCCGAATGTCCGCGCAGCCGGGCTCCGATAGGCGGCCGCGATACCGGGTCCCTTGGAGACGACACATTCGATCCCATGCTCGTTCAGCGCGGCGATCGCCGAGGCCGCCTCTTTGACCAGCGCCCGCGAGCGGAGCTGAAGCATCGCGCTGTGCACCGCGATTTCCTCGGCGAGGCCGGGCGGAAGGGTGGCCTGCTCATCTCGCGCCCGGGCCAGCAACATCGGTCCGAGTCTCTGGCTGAGCGCAGCCGACAAATCTTCGGCCGACGTCAAGTCCTGTGGCCCGCGTGAGGTGTCGAATACGAGGTCGAACGTCCAGTCCGACATCGACGGGACGAGCTCGCGAAGAGCTCGCCTTGCCTGACGCTGAGCCTCATGCGCTATCAACGCGAGCCTTCCCCCGGGTACTTTGGGCGCGCATGATCAGCAACCGCAGTTAGGCGTGCGGTGGGCGATCAAGCGCGCAGACCGAGTCTTTCGTGGACTCGTTGCCGCTTCGTTACGCGAACGTTGACATCAGGCAGACAGCTCGTCTGCCTCCATCACGCCGGCAATATCGTCGTATACGACGGGCGCACCCGACCGCGTCGTGACTAGCCTGCGCGCGCGTTGGCGCTCGGCACCGATCGTCTTGAGAACCCTGATGCCGTCCCGGACCGCGTTTAGGTTGCTCTCGCCATGGATTCGTAGCCGCTCGACGCTGCCGACCTCCACAACCCGCAGCCGGGCGGCGGCGATCCGGCAGTTGATCACGGTCTCGATCTCGAATCCGTCGCCCCAGAGCATGGAACGGTCGAAGGACGCGACGCGGTGATCGGGCAGATCGAGGTGATGCAGGATGTCGGTCCAGAAAGCGTTGTAGCCGTAGCAAAGGTCTGTATACCGGGTCTTTAGAACGCGATTGGCCAAGAAGTTCAAGCCGTAGTTGCCGAGCGCCCGGAATCTCGTGATGTCCTCGCTTCCGCCGCCCTCGCAGAAGCGGCTGCCCTTCGCGAAGTCGGCTCCGTCGAGCAGCGCCTGCACGAATCGATTGATCTCGGCCGGATCGGCGGAGCCGTCGGCGTCGAACATGACGACGATGTCGCCCGTGGCGGCCGCGAATCCGCAGGCCAGAGCGTTGCCCTTTCCTTTCCGCGTCTGGTGCACGATGCGGATGCTCGGCATCACGCGCCGAGCCGCTTCCACCGTGCCGTCCACTGAATGGCCGTCAACGAGGATCACCTCGTGGACGTCCGGCAATCGCGGAAGGACGACCTCGAGGTTCCTGGCCTCGTTCTTCGCGGGGATGATGATGGACACCAGTGGTTGATGTGGGCGCGTGCGATTCTGCGTTGTCACGAGACTAGCTCCCCCAGAGCGGTGCGATTCGGAACGCGTCCTTGCGCTGCCGAAAACGCTAGTGAGCGACTGTTTCGAAGTGATTGCTCTGTGGGGCGTGTTGGCAAACGTTGCATGAACGCTGAGCTGGGTTCCTCCGCTGACTCAGGTAAGGTGTGACCCACCTGAGCAGGCCTGCCGTAGGCATCCGCGCAGGCCCAACAATCAGGACGTGGCCGCGCCGGAAGTGATCGACTCCCCGACTAGGCGTCGAAGGTCCGGGTGGCGCGTGCTTGTCTTGATCATCGGCGGCGGCCTGTTAGCCGTGGTCTTGTTCGCGCTGACCGTCCGTCAGCTGTCTTTCTCGTCCGAGCCGATGGTTGGCGTCGTCGCGTTCACTCCGTACCTCATGGTGGCCGCGCCGGTGGCGGCGATCGCCTTCGGGGCCGTCCGGTCATGGATCCCGCTGGCGATCTCCGTCGTGATCACGGCGCTCTGCGTGGCCACGCAAGCCCACCTCTATATCGCCCAATCGGCGCCCAAGGGTGGGGTGCGCATCGTCATGATGACCTCGAACCTGCGGCTCGGTGAGGCCGACCCTAAGGCGGTCGTGAGCCAGGTCAAGACGCACCGCGTGGACGTCCTCACCGTGCAGGAACTCACCACCCGCGAGGTGGACGCCCTGAAAGCGGCCGGGCTCGACGACGCGCTCCCGTACTCCGAAGCGGCGCCCGGATACAACGCGTCGGGCGTCGGAATCTGGAGTCGGTATCCGTTAACTGACGTCGTTCACCCGACCGGCTTCGCGTTCCATATGCTGCAGGCCAAGGTCCAGATCCCGGGCGCAAGCCAGCCGACGACCGTGGTCGCCGCGCATATGGCGGGCCCGTGGCCGAACGCCGCCCGGTGGTCGCGCGACATCGCCCGTCTGCCCGCGACGCTGAGTGGCTTCGCGGCCGACAACACCAAGGGCGCCGTCCTGGTCGGCGGCGACTTCAACGCGACGCCCGACACCGCCCAGTTTCGCAACCTCCTGACCGACGGCTATCGCGACGCAGCCGACCAGGCGGGCGCGGGAATGACCCGCACCTACCCAGCGGACCGCTGGACCGGCCCGTTGATCGCGATCGACCACGTCCTCACGCACAGTGCGGTGGCGACGTCAGCAAACACCTTGACGATCAAGGGTTCCGATCATCGTGCGCTTCTCACCACGATCGTCCTGCCGCGCTAGACGATTACCTCCGCAAGTGACCGAACAGGTCGAGACCGAAGAAGAACGCCAAGCCGTTGGGCGTCCCGACGCCAGTCTCATTGTCATAGCCCCGCGTGTCATGCAGCGTGCTGACCTGGCTGTCGATCGTCCGCAGGATGTAGGTGAACCCCGCCGAACTGTCGATCGAGTTCGTGAGGTTGGCGCGCACTTCGGCCTGCGGGGTCCGCGGCGCCACGATGTCGTGCAGCGCGGGGGTGTTCAGTAGCCGGTAATACAACGGATTCACGAATCCCAACGGCCGCCCGACCGCCTGGTCGGCCACGGCGATGACGCCCGCCTCCAGCGGCGAGGACAAACTGGTCCCGCCGATCCGGTACTCGTCGTAGTACACGCCGTTCGGGAACGTCTGCGTCTCGCCGACCAGCATGCCCGTGCCCGAGTCGCCGTCCATGGCGATGTCCGGCGTGACCCGCATGGCGGTCGGGCCGTTCATATGCGAGAGCGACGGCGGCACCTTGCCGCGTTGATAGGACGGCTGAGCGAACAGGTAGCTGGTCCCACCGCCGCCGCCCGACACCCACGTGCCAGCCGCTCGCGGCGTCCACACGCCGTTGACCAGGGTCGAGTAGGAGTTCTGCCAGCCGTACTCGGCCAGCCACTGGCCCCGGGCGCCGACCTGCAGCGAAGTGCCGCCGACCGAGGTGACGTAAGGCAGGTCGGACGGGAAGCTGACCGTCCGCGACGCCAGGTCGGCGCCGCCCGAGGTGTAGTCGCCGGCGTCGCCACTGGAGAAGTTGACCGTGATCCCGGTGAGGGCCGCCTCCAGCGAGAACTGCTGATAGAACGCGATGTAATCGGCGCCGAGGTCAGCGACGTCGTCGACGTCGTCACCCCACGAGTTGGTGATCACGTCGGCCACGTGGCCGTCGATCGTCTCGGCCCACGCGTCGTCGAGCCCGCTCAGGCAGTCCGCCCCGCCGACGTAGACGACCTTCGCCCCGGGAGCCATCGAGTGCACCGCCTCGACGTCGAGGGTCTCCTCGCCGTACCACCCGTTCCCGCCGCAGTCGTCGATCGCGTCATAACCGTTCACCGGCGGCGTGATCTGCTGGTACTGCCCACGCTTGAAGACGGGCATTCCGTGCCGAGCAAAATAGGTGTTCGCGTCCGCGAGCATGGTCGGCGACGCGTAGGCGTCGGTGATCGCGACGGTCACACCGCGGCCGTCGATCCCGCGGCTGAGCAGCGACGTCTCGCCGTACGCCGACTGCAACTGCGTGCCGGTATAGCCACAGACGGTGTAAGGCCAAGTCTGCCCGTACGCCGGCGGTTTGTCCGAAGCGATCTTCTGGCCGTAGTAGTCGGAGCAGGGCTGACCCACGCGGAACCCGTCCGGTTGCCCGGGCACGACGTCGGACGGCTTCTTCACCGAGCGGCCTTGGTCGACTCCGATGACACCGCCCACCGCCCCGCTGACAGCGGCTGGCGTCCCGGCCGGCAACATCAGCGTGCTCGTGTTGGTGTGCACCTTTTTGCCCTGGTAAAGGTAGTCACGCATCGGCGTGGCGAACGTCTTCTCGACCTGAGCGGCCGTCCCCGACGCCTCGACGTACATGCCGCTGGGCAGCGTCTTCGTCACCGTGAACCCCTGCCCCGACAGCCACGCTCGCACCGCCGCCACATCCGACCCGGCTGGTGCGAACTGCGCCGTGAACTGGGCGTTCGTCAGCCATTTGCCGTACGAGGGACTGGCCGGATCGCTGATCTGGTCAGCCAAGGCCGTCGCGGCCGATGAGTTCTGCAGCTTCAGCAGCACGCCGAAGTTGATCACGGTGGACGCCGGGGTGGTGCCCTTGTCGATCGCCTTCGGGAGCCAGTTGGGCGCCGTGCCCGGGATCGCCATCGGGCTGGCGATCGCCGCAGCGGGAAGCGAGATCGCGGTGATCGCGAAAGCGACGGCGGTCGCGATCCCTGCGGCGATCAGCCTGCGCGTCGCGCGCCGCTGCCTGCGGGGACGCCGGGCGTCTGTCATACGTGCTCCTCTTCGTCGGGACGGTGCGATCTCTACCGACCCAATCCCGTACTGGTTGTTCCCGTCAAGGACCCCCTATGAATTAGTGCGAAGACGGCTGTGCGTGAGCCCGAATCCAGGCATGCATGGCGATCCCGGCCGCCACGCCCGCGTTGATGGATCGCGTCGAGCCGTACTGCGCGATCGAGCAGGTCCGCGTCACCACCGCGCGGGCCTCGTCGGTCAGGCCCGGGCCTTCCTGCCCGAAGAGCAGCAGCACGTTCCGCGGCAGGTCCGCGCGTTCCAAGGGTTGCGAGCCCGGCAGATTGTCGACGCCGATCAGTTCATAGCCCGCCGACTGCGCGTAGGCGGCGAGCTCCGCCGGGTCGGCGACGTGCCGGATGTGTTGGTACCGGTCGGTCACCATGGCGCCGCGACGGTTCCATCGGCGTCGTCCGACGATGATCACCTCACGGGCCAGGAAGGCATTCGCGGTGCGCACGATCGTTCCGATGTTCATATCGTGGCGCCAGTTCTCGATCGCCACCGCGAACTCGTGCCGGTGGGCGTCGAGGTCGGCGACTATCGCCTCAACGGTCCAATAGCGGTACCGGTCCGCCACATTCCGGCGGTCGCCATCGGCGAGCAGCGCCTGATCGAAGCGGTCGCCGGTCGGCCACGGCGGCGGATGCGGGCCGACGCCGACGATCTGGTCCAGGTATTCGGTCGGCCCCGGCTGGTCCAGGTATTCGGTCGGTCCCGGCTGGTCCGATTGTTCGGACGGCCCCGGCTCGTCCATCGGGCTAGGCGAGCCCGAGGTCGGCCAGGCTGAACGCGCTGCGGTACTCCAGGCCCGCGCCTTCGATGGCGGCCCGAGCGCCGCGGTCGACGATCACGGCGACGCCGGCGACCTCGGCCCCATCCTCGCGCAGCGCCTCGACCGCGGTGAGCGGACTCCCGCCCGTGGTTGAGACGTCCTCCAGCACGGCCACTCGACGGCCAGCCACGTCGGGGCCTTCGATTCGACGCTGCATGCCGTGCTTCTTGCCTTCTTTGCGGACGACGAAGGCGTCCACTTCTCCCCCGCCGGCGTGCATGATCGCCGTCGCGACCGGATCCGCCCCGAGCGTCAGGCCGCCCACGGCATCGACCTGCCAGTCCTTGATCAACTCGAGCATGACCCGGCCGATCAGCGGCGCCGCGCGCCGCTGCAGAGTGACCCGCCGCAGGTCGATGTAATAGTCGGCTTCGCGCCCCGACGACAGGATGACTCGGCCGTGCACGACCGCCAGGTCCTTGATCAGCTGTAGGAGTTCGTCTCGATCGCTCACGCCGACACCCTAGCCAGCGCGCTCGACGTCAGTTCGTCTTGTCGACGTCGGCCCGCCGGGACTTTCCCCGCGGCCGGTTCGGCGCCGGCGCCGCGGTGACGTCGACCCGCGTCTTGCGCTGGACGGTCTTGGCCGAGCTGGCCGGGCGCACGGTGGCGGCCTTCGTGGCTCTCGGCGCCGGTCGCGACTTATTCGAGCTGGAACCCCCGGCGTCGTTCGCCGTCGGACGGGGGGCCCGCGGAGCGAACAGGCCGCCACCCCCCGAGCGGCGCGGGGGCCGGGTAAGCGCCAGATACGCCATCGACGGCCGGATGTTGGTCAAGACCACCGCAGCGATCAAAGCCAGGGACGCGATGAATGACATCACCCGGAACGCGGCCGGGGCGTCCGAGCCGAGGAGCAGCACACCTCCGAAGCCACCGGATCCGATCACGAACGTCGGCAGGACCAGCAAAGCGATCGAGGCCCAACGGGCCCAGTAACGCCCCCGGTACAGCGACCACGCCACCCAGCACAAGATAAACAGAACCAGTACTCCGAGGATGGCGTTCTCGTTCGAGATCGTGCTGGCCGTGTGGTGCAAGGAGGAATCCGACGCGGGCGACTTCTTGTGGTTCTTGACGTCTGACGAGTTCAGGTTGCCCTTACGGGCCTGCTCGTACAACCACTGTTTGACGCCCGCGGTCAGCGCCAGGAACCCCGCGATCATGCCGAACAATCCGCTCACCAAGAGCGCGCCGGCGGCCCACAGGATCGAACGAGGCGGGGTCGCGGCCGGAGTGGCGGATGCGGTCACCAGCAGGAGTGTACGGATACAGTTCGTGTTGGACAGCCGGATCCGCAGCATTCGCCGCAGATCCGACAACAGCCGATCGACGAGGAGGGTTGGCATGAGCGAACCGAACGACGACCAGCCCTTCGATCCTTACCGCTTCGGCGCTCCGGAGCACCCAGTTCCTCCGGAGTACGCGCCCCCGGGGTATGAGAAGACGGGCTATCTGCCCCCGGCTCCCCCGGAGAGCACGCCCCCACCCTTCGGAACAACTCCGCCCTTCGGAACAACTCCGCCCTCCGCGCCAACTCCGCCCTTCGGCACAACTGGTGGACAGCCTTCGGCAGGCCAGCAGCCCGGGCCCACGCCCCAGAATCCGCCGCAGTACGGGCAGCCGCCCTACGGTCAGACGCCCTGGGGCCAGCAGCCGCCGGCGCAACCCCCCTACGGCCAGCCGCCCTATGGACAGCCGTACTACGGACCGCCCGGCTACGGCTCGCCCTATCCGGGGGCGCCCGGATACCACTCCCACCAGGCGCCGCCCGGAGGCAACGGCAAGGCGGTCGCCGGCTTGGTGTGCGGGATCCTGTCCATCCTGTTGTTCTGGCTCACGTTCTTCGATCTGGTTCCGATCGTCTTGGGATTCATCTTCTCGGCGCAGGGAATCGGCGAAGCGCGGCGCCGCGGCATGAGCACGACGTTGGCCAAGACCGGACTGTGGCTGACGGCCGTCGGGACCGCCTTTGCATTGATCTTCACGGTCACGGCCGTCGTCTTGTACGAGCGCACGGATTGCAGCGTGGCCCATTCGCGAGGATCCATTCAGCAACGCATCTGCAGCAGCCGAAACGACGGCTAGCAGATGTCAGACACCGATCCGTTCGCTCCGCCGCCCAGCGACCCGCCGCCGTACCAGCCGCCCGACTACCAGCCGCCGGGTTACCAAGCGCCGGGTTACCAAGCGCCGGGTTACCAGCCGCCGGGTTATCAAGCGCCGGGTTACCAAGCCCCCGGGCACACGTCTCCAGGGCCACCGAGCCAGCCCTCCTCGGGCGGTTACGGCCAACCCGCTTACGGCCAACCGCCGTATGGGCAACCGAGCTACGGCCAGCCGACCTACGGCGGTTACGGCCAACCCGGATACCAGCCAACCGGCGGGCCGCCCGGCTACGGCTATCCGCCCCCTCCGTACGGCTACGGCTATCCGCCCTCGACTCCGGGCGGAGGGAGGGCCACCGCGGGACTGGTCCTGGGGATCGTCGCGATCGCGCTGTCTTTCGCCGTGATCGGCGTGGTCGCCGCGATTATCGGGTTGGTCTTCTCGCTGCTCGGCCTGGGCGACGCCCGCCGAGGAGCTCCCGGCCGCGGCCGGGCCCTCGGCGGGTTGTGGACGTCGATCATTGGCGGGGTGCTCGCCATCGGCTTCCTCGTCCTCTACATCGCGCTCGGGGTCCACAACGACAACCAGTGCGCCGACATCTATGGCCGGGGAACCGTGCAGTACGACCAGTGCGTCAGCAACTGATGACGGACCCGCTCGACCCGAATCCCCCGTTCGAGGCTTATTCGCAGCCGATCGCCTACGACCCGAACACCTTCGCCTTTGCGCCGGCTCCGCCTCCGTATTCGGGCTATCCCGGCCAGTCGCGCTATCCGACTGGAGCAGAACGGCCGGGTGCGGTGGTCGCGGCCTCGACGTTGGCGCTGGTCGGCGCCGCGCTACTGATCATGGCCGGGCTGCTGCTGCTCGCCGGCGTGTCCCTGAACTCGGCATTGCGAGGAGCCGACACGATCGGCGACGCGTTCTGGCTCGGCCTCGCCTGCGTGGTCAACTTCGCCTCGGGCGGGCTCGCCATCGCCGGCGCGGTGCAACTGCTCGCTCGGCGCCCTGTTGCGCGCCCGATGCTCTGCGCCGCCGCGACCGTCGACATCGCCGCCTCGATCGGTTGGCTTACCCAGGGCGGCATGACGCTGTTCTTCGTCGCGATCTGCGCGGGTCCGGTCGTCGTCGCCGCCGCACTCACGTGGCAACGCACGCTCTGGGCGTGGATCGGGGCGGTCGGCCAGTCATCGGCCGACCGCCCCTCGGAACCCCTCAGGCGCGGAACCCCTCAGGCGCGGAACCGGTCAGACCCCGGCGACGGTCAGGGATGAGCGATCCGGCGCGACGTCGACGCGCACCGTCTGCCCGTCGCGCACCTCGCCGGCCAGCAGCTCACGAGCCAGCGCGTCTCCGATCGAGTTCTGCACCAGCCGCCGCAGCGGTCGGGCGCCGTAGAGGGGGTCGAAGCCGTTGAGCGCCAGCCATTCGCGGGCCCCCTCGCTGACCTCGAGCGTCAGTCGCCGGCCTTCCAAGCGCTTGGCGAGCGAGGCCACCTGGATGTCGACGATCTTCGTCAGCTCCGAGACCCCCAGGGCGTCGAACACGACGATGTCGTCGAGCCGGTTCAGGAACTCGGGCTTGAAGTGATCGCGGACGACACTCAGCACGCCTTCCTTCTTGGCTTCCTCGGGCAGCTCGCTGACAAGAACGCCCGAGCCGAGGTTCGAGGTCAGGATCAGGATCGCATTGCGGAAGTCGACCGTTCGACCCTGACCATCGGTCAGCCGGCC
>Ga0105240_10007018_pt1 | contig 16438 bp, 16 predicted proteins | sample KBSC54metaG_FD_80426 | JGI IMG/M metagenome (GOLD analysis project Ga0105240, IMG submission 80426) | Corn rhizosphere microbial communities from Kellogg Biological Station, Michigan, USA - KBS C5-4 metaG | ecosystem: Host-associated > Plants > Roots > Rhizosphere > Soil | place: Michigan, USA... | reverse complement strand
GAGACGATCATGCGCGCGTCGAAGGTCGCCAAGGAATACATGCAATGGGCAAGCGAGCTCCAGCGCACGGAATGCCCGATCAAGGACCTGTGGGTGTCGACCAAGTGCGGCGAATCGGACACGACCTCCGGCTGCGGATCGAATCCTACCGTCGGCGCGGCGTTCGACAAGCTGCATCCGCTCGGGACCACGCTGTGCTTCGGCGAGACCACCGAGCTGACCGGCGGCGAGCAGATCGTCGCCGAGCGTTGCGCGACGCCGGAAGTCCGCGAGAAATTCATGTTCATGTTCAATCGCTACCAGGACATCATCAATCGCTTCAAGACCAGCGACCTGTCCGATTCGCAGCCGACCAAGGGCAATATCGCGGGCGGACTGACGACGATCGAGGAAAAAGCGCTCGGCAACATCCAGAAGATCGGCAAGAAATGCACGGTCGACGGCGTGATCGACAAGGCGGAGATGCCGACGCACCCCGGGCTGTGGTTCATGGATTCGTCGTCGGCGGCGGCCGAGATGGTGACGCTCTGCGCCGCGTCGGGATTCGTCGTCCATTTCTTCCCGACCGGCCAGGGCAACGTGATCGGCAATCCGATCGTCCCGGTGATCAAGATCTGCGCCAACCCGCGCACCGTGCGCCTGATGAGCGAGCATGTCGACGTCGATTCGTCCGGGTTGCTGCAGCGCGAGCTGACCCTCGACGACGCCGGCGACAAGCTGCTCGACATGATGATGCGGACCGTCAACGGCCGCCTGACTGCCGCGGAAGCCCTCGGCCATCGCGAGTTCGTGCTGACCCGGCTGTTCGAGTCGGCGTAACGCTCTTTCAATCGCTACAATGAAGTCGCCGCGGGAATTCGCGGCGATCTGCATTGCTGCCGAAGCCATGCAGCCGATGCAGAAACTCTCGAGGAGAAAATCATGAAATGGTTGAATAGCGTGGCGCTCTGTTCGCTGGCGCTCCTGCTGACGGGGCAGTCGGCCCGTGCCGAGGTCAGCGAGATCAAGGTCGCGCAGCAGTACGGGATCAGCTATCTGCCGCTGATGCTGATGGAAGAGGGCAAGCTGGTCGAGAAGCACGCGAAGGCTGCCGGCATCAACCTGACCGTCAACTGGGTCAAGTTCGCCGGCGGTAACGTGATGAATGACGCGATCCTCTCCGGCGATCTCGCGTTCGCCTCGGGTGGCGTAGCACCACTGGTGACGATCTGGTCGCGCACGAAGGGCTCGCTGGACGTCAAGGCGGTGGCGGCGATCAACTCGATGCCGCTGTACCTGAACACGCGGAATCCTGCGGTGAAGACGATCAAGGATTTCACCGACAAGGACCGGATCGCGCTGCCCGCGGTGAAAACGTCGATCCAGGCGGTGACGCTGCAGATGGCCGCGGAGAAGGAGTTCGGCCCCGGCAATTTCGCGAAGCTCGATTCGCTGACCGTCACGCGCTCGCATCCCGATGGGCAGGCGGCGCTGCTCGCCAACACCGAGATCGACGCGCATTTCAGCTCTCCGCCGTTTCAATACCAGCAACTGCGCCATCCCGGCATCCACACGGTGCTCAATTCGTACGACGTGCTGGGCGGGCCGGCGACGTTCAACCTGGTCTGGACCACGAGCAGGTTCTACAGGGAGAACCCGAAGGTCTATGCGGCGTTCGTCAAGGCGCTCGAGGAGGCGACCGCGATGATCAACGGCAACAAGCGGGCCGCGGCCGAAGCGTACCTGCGCATCTCGAAGGACAAGGACAGCCTCGAGGACATCCTCGCGATGCTGAACGACCCGAAGATCGTGTACACGACGACGCCGCAGAACGTGATGAAGTACGTCGACTTCATGGCGAAGGTCGGCACCATCAAGGTGAAACCGGATTCGTGGAAGGACCTGTTCTTCCCGAACGCGCAGAGCCTCCCGGGAAGCTGAGCGGGTGGAGCAACCGCTGCTCGAAGTCCGCGGCGTCACGCTGCAGTACAAGACGCTCGAATATCTCGTCACCGCGACCTATCGCGTCGACTTTTCGGTGCTGCGCTCGGATCGCTTCGTGCTGCTGGGACCTTCAGGCTGCGGCAAGTCGACGCTTTTGAAGGCGGTCGGCGGATACATGCAGCCGGTGGAGGGCGAGATCACGCTGAAAGGCCGCCGCGTCGACCGCCCGGGCCCGGACCGGATGATGGTGTTCCAGGAGTTCGACCAGCTGCTGCCATGGAAGACCGTCCGCGAGAACGTGATGTTTCCGCTGGTCGCCAGCGGCAAATTCGGCAAGGCCGATGCGCAGGTGCGTGCCGCGCATTACATCGAGAAGGTGCGGCTGTCGAAGTTCGCCGACAACTACCCGCACACGCTGTCGGGCGGGATGAAGCAGCGCGTCGCGATCGCCCGCGGCATGGCGATGGAGCCCGACATCCTGCTGATGGACGAGCCGTTCGCGGCGCTCGACGCGCTCACGCGCAGCAAGATGCAGGAAGAGCTGCTGCAGCTCTGGGACGACACGAAGTTCACCGTGCTCTTCGTCACGCACTCGATCGGCGAGGCGATCCGGATCGGCAACCGGATCCTCTTGATGTCGCCGCATCCCGGCCAGGTTAGGGCCGAGCTCGACAGCGTCGCACGCGAATCGTGGGCGGGCGTCGAGGCGAAGGAGCTCGAGAACCGGATCCACGCGATGCTCTTCTCCGAATCGGTCGAGGAGCCCGTCGCGAATGTCTGAGCGTAAAGAGCGGCTGGTCACGCCGCAGAGCGCTGCAGCCTCGGGTGACCTGGGGACAGTCGTCGAGAAGCCGCTGTCGCTGTGGGAAAGGTTGTATGGACGCTCGGTGCTGCGCAAGATTGCGGTGCTGATCTTTCTTGCGGTGCTGTGGGAGGTCTATGCGCGCTGGCTCGACAATCCGCTGCTGTTCCCGACGTTCAGCGCGACGGTTGAGGCGTTCTACGACGGGATCATGACCGGCGGCCTGCCGGGTCGCGCCTGGTATTCGCTGCGCATCCTGGTGACCGGCTACGCGATCGGCATCGCATGCGCGGCGCTGCTGACCGCGGCCGCGATCTCATCGCGGCTCGGCGCCGACTTCCTCGACACGCTGACCTCGATGTTCAATCCGCTGCCGGCCATCGCGCTCTTGCCACTGGCATTGATCTGGTTCGGCCTGGGGCAGGGCAGCCTTGTATTCGTGCTGGTCCATTCGGTGCTTTGGGCGGTCGCGCTGAACACGCATTCCGGCTTTCTGTCGGTCTCCAACACGTTGCGGATGGTCGGGCGCAATTACGGATTGACCGGGCCTTCGTATGTCGTGCGCCTGCTGATACCGGCTGCCTTTCCGAGCATCCTGACCGGACTCAAGATCGGCTGGGCGTTCGCGTGGCGCACGCTGATCGCCGCGGAGCTCGTCTTCGGCGTATCGTCGGGGAGCGGCGGACTCGGCTGGTTCATCTACGAGAACAAGAACCAGCTCGAAATCCCGAGCGTGTTCGCAGGGCTGTTCAGCGTGATCCTGATCGGACTGTTCGTCGAGAACGTGATCTTCCGCAATATCGAATTGCGGACGATCCGTCGCTGGGGCATGCAGAGCTGAGCAGTCTGGACTTCAAGGAACATTCGATGAAAGTCGTCATTACCGAATTCATGGACGAGCCGGCAGTCGATGCGCTGCGCGGCCGGTTCGACGTCGTCTACGATCCGAAGCTCGTCGACCAGGCGGATGCGCTGCGCAACCTGCTGCCGGCGGCCGATGCACTGATCGTCCGCAACCGGACGCAGGTCCGCGGCGATCTGCTGGCAGCCGCAGGCAAGGTCCGCGTCGTCGGCCGCCTCGGCGTCGGCCTCGACAACATCGACGTTCCCGCTTGCGAAACGCGCGGCATCGCGGTGATTCCGGCCACCGGCGCCAACGCGCTGGCGGTTGCCGAATACGTGATCGGCACCGCGATGCTGCTGCTGCGCGGCACCTACGGCTCGAGTGCCGAGGTGGCCGCCGGCAAGTGGCCGCGCAATGCGCTGTCCAACGGCCGCGAGATCGCGGGCAAGACATTGGGGCTGGTCGGTTTCGGCGGGATCGGACAACTGACCGCGACGCTGGCGCGCGGTCTCGGCATGAAGGTCATTGCAACCGATGCGCTGCTGCCGGCGAATGCCGCCGCATGGAACAGCGCCGACACGCGGCACGTGTCGATCGACGGCGTGCTGAAGAACGCCGATGTCGTGTCGCTGCACGTGCCGCTCACTGCCGAGACGCGAAACCTGCTCGACGCTTCGCGGCTGGCGATGATGAAATTCGACGCGATCCTGGTCAACACGTCGCGTGGCGGCGTCGTCGACGAAGCGGCGCTCGCGGCGGCGTTGAAGGCCGGCAAGCTCGGCGGCGCGGCGCTCGACGTGTTCGATCCGGAGCCATTGCCTGCGGGTTCGCCGCTGGCAGGCGCGCCGAACCTGATCCTGACTCCGCACATCGCCGGTGTCACGCGCGAATCGAACGAGCGCGTCAGCGCGATGATCGCCGAGCGCGTCGCCGCCGTACTCTCGAAATAAGGCCACGAACATGCCGAAGATCGCGCTCGACGAATTGCAACAGCTCGCGCAGGCCGCGCTCGAACGCGCCGGCGCCTCGCCGGTCAACGCGGCCAGCACGGCGCGCGCACTTGTCTATGCCGATTCGCAGGGACTGTCCGGACACGGCGTGTCGCGCGTGGCGATGTACGTCTCGCATATCAAGCACGGCCGGATCGAGCCGAAAGCGGAGCCATGGATCGGCAACGACAGCGGCGGCGCGATCGTCGTCGATGCCGCCGACGGGCTCGCGTTTCCCGCCTGCGAGCTCGCCATCGCGATGGCGATCGAGCGTGCCCGCAAGCACGGGATTGCATTCGCCGGCGTCACCAACAGCCATCACTCCGGCGCGGCCGGATATCACCTCGAAGCGGTCGGCGCCGCGCAGATGGTCGGCATCGGCTTCACCAATTCCCCGTATGCGATGCCGGCGGCCGGAGGCAAGCGGCCCATCTTCGGGACGAATCCGATCGCGGCGATCTTCCCGCGCGCCAGCGCGCCGGCGTTGCTGATCGACCTGTCGCTGTCGGAAGTCGCGCGCGGCAAGCTGATGGTCGCGGCCAAGGAGGGCAAGCCGATTCCGCTCGGCTGGGCGCTCGACAAGGACGGCAACCCGACGACCGATCCGAAGGCCGGCCTCGAAGGCAGCATGCTGCCGATGGGCGGCACGAAGGGCGCGATGCTGGCGATGATCGTCGAGCTGCTGTGCTGCGCGCTGACCGGCGCGCGAATGGGCTTCGAGGCCGATTCGTTCTTCGTCGATGCGGGAAACAAGCCGCGGATCGGCCAGGCGTTCATCGTGATCGATCCGGCCGCTGTCGCCGGGCGCGAAGTGTTCTTCGACCGGGTCGAAGCGCTGGTCGCGGCGATGCTCCAGGACGAAGGCGTGCGCCTGCCCGGCAGCCGGCGCTATGATTTGGCGAAGAAGGCGCGGGATGAAGGCGTCGAAATCCCGGCCGCGGTCCTCGCGTCGCTGAAGGCCTGAGCAGCCCGAGGCTTGCCGGGTGCGGAGCGGCTGCCGGCGCCCACTGTCGCGGTGCGCGCCGGCGAATCAGCGGCTCGGCACAGAACCGCCGCTCACCTTGTATTTCGCCATGAACCGCCGGTCGATGAAGTCCTTCCATCGCCACACCCAGCCTCCGGCGAGCGAAAACCTGCCCCACGACATCACCGCGCAGCGGTCGCCGGTGCTGATCAGCGACAGCGCAGTCGGCTTCGAGATGAACGGCATCAGCGCGCGATCGTTCAGCGCGCAGCGCAGGTTGTGCGCGAGCACCGGTCCCTTGCGCACCGCGAACACGCCGGACTTGGGCAGCTTCGCGCCGCGAAGCGACGCGATGTCGCCGCTGCCGAAGATCCGCGGATGCGAAGTCGATTCGAGGTGGCGATCGATCAGCATGAACCCGTTCTGATCCACCGCCAGCCCCGACTCGCGAATCCACGGCGCGGCCGATGCGCTGGTCGCCCAGACGATGAAGTCGGCGCGGAGCGTCCGCCCATCGGCACAGTGCAGCATCCGCGGCTCCACGCCTGTCACGCGCGCGTTGCAGAGCACGTGCACGCCGCGCGCGTCGAGCACGCGGCGGAAACGTTCGCGAACGGCCGGTGCATGGGTCGGCAATATCGTCGGCGTATCGGTAACCAGGTGAAAGTCGGGGAGGTCCGCCGGATCGCCGATCGACTTTCGCGCGGCGCATTGCATCGCCAGCAGCATCTCGAGGCCTCCGGCGCCGCCGCCGACGACGGCGACATCCTCGTGCAGGTGACTGCCCGCGCGCCGCACTTCATGCTGCCAGCGGTCGAGAAACCGGTCGACCGGCTTGACGCCGATCGTGTGCTCGCGCGATCCCGGGGTGCTCATGTCGGGCGTCGAGCCGATGTCGATCCCGCAGATGTCGAAGCGCACTTCCTGTCCGTCGTCGCACGTGACACTGTGCGCGCCTGCGTCCAGCCGGGTGACTTTCGTGTGCAGCAGCGACGCGCCCGCCCATTCGGCGAGCGGGACCAGGTCGATGTGCGCTTCGTCGAACGTATAGTGGCCGGCGACGAGTCCCGGCAGCATTCCCGAATACGGCGTATGCCGATGCGGGCTGATCAGCGTGATCGCGATGCCCGGCTCGCGGCGCAATGCGAAGCGCCGGAGAACCTCGACATGCGCGTGTCCGCCGCCGACCAGCAGCATCCGCTTCATGGCGCCGCGCGGTGCAGCGTGATGTTCGCGTACCAGGCGGTCGCCGATTCGCCGGTGTTGTCGGTGTCGGTCATGATCGCGACGCCGGAGATCGCCGGCGCATCTTCGCCGAACGCCTTCCGGTAATCCTCGACGATGTTGCGCTGGTAGCTTTGCCACTGGCCGACATGCGCCTCGCCCGAGTCGACGACGATCATCCGCACGCGGCCGGTGAAGGCGTTCGGCACGATCGTCCCGACCGGAGACTTGTTGTCGAAGATGTAGTTGAGACCCGACTGCGGCGGGTACTCGCCGTAGAACAGCTTCGCCGCCGCGTACAGCGGGCGCTCGTACCAGGCGACGCGTGCCGGATCGTAGGCGAACGAAACGTAGATGCGCGCCGGGTAGTCGTCGCCGTCCTTGCGGGTCGGGTCGGCCTTCGCGACCAGGCGGTCGATCTTCCACCGCCATTGCAGGATCGGCCATTCGTGCGGATCGAGCGACACCTTGTGCACGAGGCCGGAGGCCGATGCCGCGGCCTCGGCCCGCACCACCTGCCCGTATTGCGGATCGGCGACCAGCGAATAACGGGTGTGCGACTTGATGTCGCGGAAGATCAGCGCCTTCCAGTCCTCGGGCAGCGAACCGGGCGGCGCGCCGGAGAAATCGCCGACGACCAGCTTGTCGGGGAGCGCCGGGTTCGCGCCGGTCGACTGCTGCGCCGGCACCGCGGCGGCGACCAGGAGGCCAAACGATGCCCCGGCGAAAAGCAACGAGCGAAGAACGCGCCTACTTCGGGCGTGCTTCGGCAACGTAGCCGCCGACGTGGATGTCGCGCGTCGTTTCGAATCGAAGTTGATGGCAGATGTGCTCGAAGCGCGCGAACATGTCCTGCCGGTCGCGGCCACCGAGGTTCAGCACTGCGTAACGGTAGCTGCCCAGCCATTTCTGCTCGCGCCAGCGACTGTTGCCTCCCTTGATGTACGTATTGAGCAGCGTATCGGGATAGGCGCCCTGCAGCCAGGCGACCTGCGCGCGGCCCGGGGCGATCTTCACCGCGCCGTTGAACTCGCGGAAGACGAAGCTCGCCGCAGTGCCATAGGCGCCGCGCGCCGGCAGCGGTTGCGGCGTACGGCCGACGCTCAGGTCGAGCAGGATCTGGTACGTGTTCCGGCCCTGGACCTTTTCGTACAGGTCTCCGAATTGCGCGGCGAGCCGCGGATTGACCTCGATCAGCTGGATCTTGCCGGTCTGGTCGTCCCAGATCATCTCGACATTGAAGGTGCCATGGTCGAAGCCGAGGGCGGCGAGCGCGCGCGTCGTCAGGTCCGCCATCCGGTCCTGCACTTCGCGCGGCAGCAGCGACGGGTATTCGAAGCGCTGGAACGCCTGCGTCCCGGGGTACATCACCGCATCGACGATGCCGACGACGCTCACGCAGCCGTTGCACGCATAGCCGTCGACCGTGACCTGGTGGCGCCCGGTTATCAGCCCTTCGCCCAGCAGATGCTCTGGATTGATGTCGAAGTCGGTGAAGAGCGGCATCAGGTCGTTGAACGGCCGCACCAGGCGCTTGATGATGTACTTTTCCCACGGATGAAAGGTCAGGTGCCGGCGCAGGTCGTCCGGCGTGTCGACGCGGCGCGCGAGCACCGAATGCGCCGCCTTGACCGGCTTGACGAAGAACGGATACGCGATGCCTACGTTCGCATGGTCGGCGACCTTGTACGGGAACACGGCGAAGTCGGGCGTCGCTTCGGGCACGGCTTCGCGGTGGATCATCCGGGCGTAGTACTTGTGCTGCGCGCGAATGATCGCGGCCGGATCGGTCCCGGGAAGCCCGAGCCGTTTCGCCACCGCCGCGGCGATCAGCGCCCCATACTGCTCGTTGGTGCTCATGACGCCGGCGAGGGTGGTGTTGCGATACCGGCGCACGAGCTTGTCGACATACTTGCGCGCATCGAACCAGAGCAGCTGCGCGTTCTCCGGAAACTTGAAGATGTCGAATCCCTCGAAGATGAATTCGAATTCATCGCCAAGCGATGCCAGCGCCGAATAGTCCCACTCCTGCGGAAACAAGAACAGAATTTTTCTCGGCATGGCCCTAGATTATAGTCGTTGTTCGAATCGATTCTGCCGCGCCAGCACTCGCATGTACTGTCAGCCCGTCGAGCAGTTGTGAAAAGCGCACATCGGCTGCCAGCCGGGCCAGGTCGGCCGGTGTATCGACATCCTGGACGCTCGGTAGTTCCACCCACCTGGTGCTGGCGGCGCGCAGCAGCGACCGCGTTTCGCGCATGACCTCTGCGGTGCTCCACGCAATCCCGTCGAAGCAATCCGCCACGCGGTCGCGGCAGCCGACCAGCGCATAACCGCCGTCCTCGGCCGGGACGAACACCGCATCGACATCGAGCAGCGCAACAGCTGCGCGGCGCAGGAGTGCGGAATCGATCGCCGGACAATCGCTGCCGACCAGGATTGCCATGCCGGGCATCGCAGCGGTCAGCGCGTGACGCATGCGCGCGCCGAGATCCGGCCCCTGTTGCCGGCGCAATTCGAGCCGGTGCCGCTCGGCCAGCGAGCGCAGCGCGGGATGGCTGCAGTCCGGCGCGCACCACAGCTCCAGTCCCGCCTCCGGCAGCGTTTCGCGGACGCCTTCGAGCGCGGCAGCAGCCCGGGCGACCAGCCTCATGTGCAGGATCGCGGCGTCGGAGAACGACAACGCCGGATGCAGCCGGGTCTTGACGCTGCCGGGCACCGGCGCCTTGGCGAAGAGCTGGAAGGTGATCGGCGTCGAGGTCATCTTACCGGCGTATACGAAGCGGCAAGCGATTCGGGTTTTGCGCCGAGAAAGAAGCGCAGCCGCAGCCACCACATCAGCGCGATCGTCCGCAACGCGCCATGGGTGTCCCACCGCCGTCCGGCAGTCGTCACCCGCAGCCGCAGCGCCGCCGGCCGCGACAGCCGCTTCAACGCGCGCGAGATTCCGACATCTTCCATCAGCGGCCAATCCGGGAAGCCGCCACAAGCGGAAAAGGCGCCGGCGGTGACGAAGATCGCCTGGTCGCCGGTCGCGATTCCGGTCACCCGCGAGCGCATGTTCATCAGCGCCGCGACCAGCGGCAGCAAGCGCGACTTGCCGTCGATCGCGATGTCGAAGCGGCCCCAGCCGCGTCGTCGGTCGCCCAACGCATTCGCAATCGCAGCGATCGCCCCCGGCGGCAGCGTACTGTCGGCATGCAGGAACACGAATGCGTCGGCGCCGGACGCGACAGCGGCAGCGGCCCCCGCGTTCATCTGCCGCGCCCGCCCGCGCGGCGCGACCACGACCTGATCGGCGCCGGCGCGCGCCAGCTCGACCGTCCGATCGTCGCTGCCGCCGTCGACGACGACAATCGAAACACCGCCGGCGCCATTCGCACGCAGAGGCGCCAGCGCCTGCAGCGCAGAATCGATCACTGCCTCTTCGTTCAGCGCCGGAATGACGATTGCGATGCGCATCGGTCGGGATGCAGAATGGGAGCTAGCGGACATCGGCGAAGAAGGCGCCCGGTATCGGCAAATGCAACTGGCGGCAGACGAGGATCGCCGCGACGCGGCCCAGGCTTCGCCACACGCCCATCCTGACGAACTTGCGCGAGTCGGTGACCACCGTCGCGTCGAGCAGAACGGGCGGGCATTTGCGCTGCAGCCGCTCGGAGAGCGCGATGTCCTCCATCAATCCCGCGGGAAAGCCGCCGGCCTGCTCGAACAGCTCGCGGCGGACGAACATGCACTGGTCGCCATAGAAGACGCCCGTCGCTCGGCAGCGCAGGTTGTGCATTCGCGATATCAGTCGCAGGCGCCAGTCGGCATTCGAAAACGCGTGATGGAACCCGCCCCACCGGAAAGCCGGATCGCCGAGCCGCGCTTCGAGCTGGGGAAGCGCATCCGGAGGCAATAACGTGTCCGCATGCAGGAAGACCAGCAATTCGCCGGCCGCCAGTCGCGCGCCGGCATTCATCTGCTCCGCCCGTCCGCGCGGAGCCTCGACGATGCGCACCGGGTAGCGGCCGAGCACCGCGCGGCTGCGGTCGCCGCTGCCCGCATCGACGGCAATCGCTTCGATCGCGGCGCCGGTGTCGAACAGGCGCGCGAGCGTTGCCGGGAGCGCGCGCTCTTCGTCGACAAACGGGATCACGATCGAAATGCAGGGGCGCCGGCCGGCGGGCGCGTCGGTCGGCGCGGCCGATGATGGTGCCGGTGACGATGTCCGCATCAGCTCGCCGTCAGTGCTTCGCCGAATTGAGTCCCCAGTCGTATTCGAGGAAGGTCAGGCCGGCGATCTTCTGCTCGGCGACCTTCGCCTGCGCTTCGGGGCTGTCGGCAAGCTGTTTCGCGTAACGGGCGAAGAACTGCTCGCGCGAAGTGATCGGCTGCTGGTTCGCGCCGATTCCCTTGTAGCCACTGGTCCAGTCCTCCTTGAACCAGTCGAAGATCTTCGACACTTCGAGCTGGCCGCTTTGCTCGTTGTATCGGTTGCGCGAATGGTCGGACAGGAAGCGGCGCGCCTGCTCTTCGAGCTGCGCATCGAGCCGGTCGGCCACATAGGCCTCCTCCCGCAGCATCGGGCAGCCGATCGATGCGCAATTCACCGCGAAGTGGACCCTCGGCTCGCCGTAGACGCCTTTCGCGCGAAGCATTTCGTGCTCGACCTGGTCCAGGTACGATTCGTGGCCGAACAGCGTGAAGAATTTGTCCTTCCACGGATTGCCGAACACCGTTCCGAAGTCGCGGATCGATTTCAGGTCCGGATACTTCGTCAGGATCTTCTCGATGGTGAACCCGTTGTACGCGTTGATCAGGAACGCCATCTGCTGGGTCTTGCTCCAGCCCTTGAATTCGGCATCGGTGACTTTGGACACGCTGTCGAGCCAGGCCTTGAGCGCCGGTCGATCCTTTGCAAAATCGGCGTAGCGGACCTGGCTTGCCTTGCCGTCGCTGATCAGGACCACGTGTTTTTTCAATAGCGCCGTCCAGGCGCCATAGGTTTGATCGAACTGCGCCAGCGCCGGCGTCATCGGCAGCAGCAGCGCGAGAATTGCAAGCAAGCGTTTCATCGGGATTCTTCCTTTGCCGTTTCCTTCGACCTCGATTCTGCGACAGGTTCAACGGAGGTCACCCTGCGCGTCGATCGATCGCTAACCTCTTGCTGTTACGCAGCGGGCGCCTTTCCGGATTTGACCTTCCTGATCACGACCGGCACCAGCGACAAGAGCCCCAGCAGCACGAACGCGATCAGCGTTTCCTTCGACAACAGTCCCGACAGCGAGTCGATCGAGCCCAGCGTCTCGCCCAGATTCGCGAACACGAACGAGCCGGGGATGATGCCGATCGCCGTGGCGAGCACGTAGGTCGACAGCTTGATGCTGGTGAACGCCGGCGCGAGGTTGACCAGGAAGAACGGAAACGCGGGGACGAGGCGCAGGAACAGCATGTAGCTGAACGCGTTCTCGCTGAAGCCCTCGTTGATCTTCTGGCCGACGCCGCCCAGCCTGCTGCGCGCCCAGTCGGCGATCAGGTAGCGCGCGGCGAGGAAGACGAGCGTGGCGCCGACGGTGGCCGCGACGATGATCACCGCCGTTCCGAGCCAGCGCCCGAACAGGAAGCCGCAGGTCAGCGACAGCACCGATGCGCCGGGCAGCGAGCAGGCGACAGCCACCACGTACACGGCGAAGGCGATCGCGATCGTCAGCAGCAGCCGCTCGTTGGCGAACTGCGACAGCGTGTCGCGGTTGCTCTTGATCGCCTCCAGCGTCAGGTATCTCTGCCCGCCGACGGCGAAGAAGGCGATGACCGCGCCCGCGAACGCCGCGACGATCGCCAGCTTGATCCATTTGTTGCCGCCGCCCGGGGTCTTGGCCGTAGCGACCATCATGCCCCCTGCAATCCGAAGATCCGCATGATCCACGCCTTCGACGATGGCGTCAGGCCTTCCTTAAGGCGCTGGTCGGCCACGCGCTTGTTGATCTCCGCGAACGTCGGATAGATGTGGATGATTCCGGCCAGCTCGTTCAGCTTCATTCCCTTGTTGACGGCCAGCACGTATTCGCTGATGACCTCGCCGGCGTGCGGCCCGACGATCGCGGCGCCGAGGATCTTTCCCTTCGGATCGGTGATCACCTTCGCGAAGCCTTCGGTCTCGCCTTCGGTCCGCGCCCGGTCGAGATCGTCGAAGCCGAACCGGTAGACCTTGTATGCGGAACCGGATTTCTTCGCTTCCGTTTCCGACAGCCCGATCCGAGCCAGCTCGGGATCCGTATACGTCGCCCACGGCACGTGCGGGCTCGGCTTCGCCCAGCTCATCCGGAAGATCGCCTGCCGCAGCAGGATCCCCGCATGATGGCCGGCCAGGTGCGTGAACTGCAGGCCGCCGGCGACATCGCCGCAGACGTAGATGTGCGGATTCGTCGTGCGCAGGTTCGCATCGCTGGTGATTTTTCCCTTCTCGACCTCGACGCCCGCGGCTTCGAGGCCGAGGCCTTCGACATTCGCGCGCCGTCCCGCCGCGACCAGCAGGTGCGTCGCCTGCAGCGTACGCTCGGTCCCGTCCTTGCTGCGCACCAGCATGCTGATGTCGTGCTTCGCGCCGTCGACGCGGATGATCGACGCGTCGAGCAGGAAGTCGATTCCATCGTGTTCCATCTGCGTCCGCACGACTTGCGCCATATCGGCGTCCTCCCGCGGCATGATTTGCGGCGCGACGTCGACGACGGTCACCCTGGTGCCCAGGCGTCCGAAGCCCTGCGCCATTTCGCAGCCGATCGGGCCGGCGCCGATGACGATCATCGAGGGCACCTGCTCGCGCAGGTTGAATACCGTTTCGTTGGTGAGGTACGGCACGGTGTCGATGCCTGGAACGGGCGGCACGCCGGGGCGCGAGCCGGTCGCGATGACGAATGTGCGTGCCGTAAGCTTCCGGCCGTTGACCTCGAAACAATCGGGCGCCGTGAACCTGCCGTCGCCGAAGATCACGTCGACGCCCAGGCCGCGAAAGCGTTCGGCGCTGTCGTTCGGCTCGATGCCGCGAATGACGCCGGCGACGCGCTCCATCACGTCGGCGATCTGCGGGACCGGATTGTGCGAGGGCACGCCGTAATGGCTCGCGGTGCGCATCAGGTGGGCGACTTTCGCCGACTTGAGCAGCGTCTTGCTCGGCACGCAGCCGTAGTTGAGGCAGTCGCCGCCCATCTTGTGCTTTTCGACGAGCGCCACCTTCGCGCCCAGCGAGGCGCCGCCCGCGGCGACGACGAGCCCGCCGGCGCCGCCGCCGATCACCACGATGTCGAATTCCGGTTTGGCCATCGATCCTCCCTCCGTTGGTCCGCATGGATTGCCGGACCAGATGCATGGTCGGCGCAAGATCGCGCTTCCTTACAAGCGCCGGCCCAGCATACCGCAACCGATGCAGGCCGGTGCGCCACATCTGCCCGCGCGAGGCCGTTGGATTGCCTGGATGCGCGGCCTATAATGGCTGCGGACCCGCGGCCGGTCTCCGGACACTATACGCAGCGACAAGATGGGCGGTTCCAATCCGATCGAACTCAGGGAGGAGGAAGGCATGGGCAGGTTTGCGATATCGGTGGTCGTGTTGTTCGTCGTGTCGATGGCGCTGGGGTTCCTGGTGCATGCGGTATTGCTGGGGCCGGAGTACGCGAAGCTGACGAACCTGTTCCGGCAAGAGGCGGACCAGAAAAGCTTTTTCGGCGCGATGCTGGCCGCGCATGTGTTCATCGCAGTCGGGTTGACGTGGATCTATACGCACGGGAAGGAAGCGAAGCCTTGGCTGGGACAGGGACTGCGCTTCGGCCTGGCGGTGGCGGTGCTGACGGTCATACCGACATACCTGATCTACCTGGCGGTGCAGCCGATGCCGGTCGACCTCGTGCTCAAGCAGATCGTGTTCGACACGATCGCGATGCTGGTGTTGGGAGTCGTTGTTGCATTTGTCAACAAATAGGCTGATTGGGCTGCTCGCGCTGTCGAGCGTTGCGGCGCTGTTCTGCGGCGCGGCGGCCGCGCAGCCGGCGCCGTGGCCGAACAGGACCGTCCGGCTGATCTCGCCGTTCAATCCGGGCGGCGCGATCGACATCCTCAATCGCGTCATCGCCGAGAAACTCTCGGCGCGGATCGGGCAGCCGGTGATCGTCGAAGCGCTGCCCGGCGCCAACACGATCAAGGGCGCCGAGGTGCTCGCGCACGCGCCGGGCGACGGCTACGCATTCATGATCACGACGATGTCGACGACGGTGAACAATGTCGTCCTCTATCCGAAGCTGCCGTACGACGTCGCGAAGGACTTCGTCCCGATCACGCAGCTGTCGCTGGGCAGCGTGCTGCTGGTCGCGCCGGCCGACGCGCCGTACGACGACGTCAAGGGCTTCATCGCGTGGGCGAAGTCGCAGGGTCGTCCGGTGACTTTCGGCACCTGGGGCGTGGGCTCGGCCGGGCACCTGTATGGCGAAATCCTGCGCCGCGACCATGGCCTGGTCCTGAGCCACGTTCCGTACAAGGGCGAGGTGCCGGCGATCATCGACGTGATCAACAAGTCGCTCGACGTGACGTTTGCGAGTCCCGTCGGCGCCAAGCCGCAGATCGCTGCCGGCAAGATCAAGGCAATCGGCATGACCGGCCCGCGGCGCTCGATCGCGATGCCGGATCTGGCGACGTTCTCGGAGCAGGGCGCAAGCGGGCTGGACCTGGCGGTCTGGGTCGGCGTCTACGCGCCGGCCGGCACGCCGCACTATGTGACCGAGCGGCTGCAGCAGGAGCTCGCGGCGATCGTCCGCCTGCCTGACGTGGCGCAGAAAATGGTCGACCAGGGCCAGACGCCGATCGTCAATACGGCCGAAGAATTCAGCAAGGCGTACTACACCGATTTTCCGAAGTGGGAAGCGTTGATCAAAGCCTCCGGCGCCAGGCCGGAGTAGGCACCAGGAGAGCATCGATGGATCTGAGCAAGACCTTGCGCCAGTCGCGGCCCGAAGCGATGAGCGACGACGAATGGAAGCTGCGGCTGGAGCTCGCCGCGTGTTACCGGCTGTTCGACCGGTTCGGCTGGAACGAGCTGATCTACAACCACATCACGGTCCGCGTGCCGGCGCCTTCGGATGCCGATGGCGCTCCGGCGCAGTACCTCATCAACCCGTTCGGCCTCAACTACAACGAGGTCACCGCGACCAACCTCGTGCTGATCGACGTCGACGGCAACAAGCTCGACGCGTCGCCGTATCCGGTCAATGCGGCCGGCTTCGTGATCCACAGCGCGATTCACGCGGCGCGGCCCGACGCGCATTGCGTGATGCACACCCACACGACGGCGGGCATGGCGGTCGCCTGCAAGCGGGGCGGATTGCGCAGCGACAACTTCTACAGCGCGATCCTTTCGGGAAGCATCGGCTATCACGATTTCGAAGGCATCACCACGGACCTCGACGAGCAGCCGCGCCTCGTCGCGAGCCTCGGCGCGAACGATGTGCTGATCCTGCGCAACCATGGCTTGCTGGTGGTCGGCGAGCACATTCCGCTGGCCTTCCAGACGATGTGGACGCTGCAGCGCGCGTGCGAAGTGCAGCTCGCCGCGGATTCGATGGCGGGCGAGAATGTCCCGGTTGCCGAGGGCGTACTCCGCGTGATTCCGGAGCAGGTGAAGCCGATGCAGCGCGGCCAGCAGCGGATCGGCGAAGCGGTAT